>Ga0189289_10404_pt1 | contig 17598 bp, 19 predicted proteins | sample UW106minimetaG_FD_130313 | JGI IMG/M metagenome (GOLD analysis project Ga0189289, IMG submission 130313) | Marine microbial communities from the Costa Rica Dome - UW106 mini metaG | ecosystem: Environmental > Aquatic > Marine > Oceanic > Photic zone | place: Costa Rica: the Eastern Pacific...
AACCTTCAGGTCCATGACGCAGGGGCAGATCTGAGTTGGATGACCTATGACGATGCTGCTGCTGAGTCGGCGATGCCGGCCCTGATGCACAACATGGGGCAGCTGGAGTACCAGCAGGAATGGGGACGTTGCTGGGTGGATCTCGGGACCTCGGATGGTGTCGCGATTGACGTGCTGATCAATGCGCTACGCCAGTTGGATTCCGACGTGGTGCAGCTCGAGGAGCTTGTCGTTGGCGGGATCAACGAAAATTGGCCCGTGGAAGAGCATCCCGACAGCGTTTTCCCCGCTGGTGGCTGAACGCCGCAGGCTGCTCCTGACGCCTGATCGCCTAGCGGATGCTGGATCGGTCCTGCTCAACACCGAGGAGCAGCACTACCTCCGCAGAGTGTTGCGTTTGCGCCGTGGCGACCGGGTGGATGTCATCGATGGTTGCGGTCGCCTCACGGTCGCAACCCTGGTGGAACCGCAGTTGCTGGCGCTCGATACGGCACCGCAACAGATCGAGCCCCTGGTGCAACCGCAGCTGGGCCTGGCCGTGGCCTTGATGCGGCGGGGGATGGATGAGGTGATCCGAATGGCCTGTGAGCTCGGCATTGATCGGATTCAGCCCCTTCGGTGCGAGCGTTGTGTTCCCCAGGCCGAACATCGACCGGAGCGCTGGGCCACGATCATTCGTGAAGCGGTGGAGCAGTGCGAGCGGTTATGGATGCCGCAGCTGCTTGCTGTGGAGGAGTTATCCCAATGGATGGGTGATGACCAAGGCCAGCTTCTGGTGGGTGTGACCCGTGAGATAGAACCTCTGGCGTTGAATCAATGGTTGAACCAAAAGAGCGACCCCCTTCAACTCACGTGGTTGGTGATCGGTCCCGAAGGGGGATGGGCTTCATCGGAGCAGAGCCTCTTTGCCGAAGCAGGGGTTCAGCCGGTGCACATGGGATCAACCATCCTGCGCAGTTCCACCGCAGCGGTGGCCGGCGCGGTGGAACTGGTGCGGTGGCGCGATTGCCTGATCAGCTCTTGAACAGATCCTTGGTAATTCCTCGGAAGGATTTCAGAGCGGCTCCGGGACGACGGCTGCGCTGGCGTAATCCGCCACCTGGGGCGAGGTTTCTGGGAGCGAAGGTTGTGTAAGTAACGGCAGGACGTGATGCGTCCGCTGCGGCGAGTTCCGCTGCGATGGCTTCCGCAGTGGTCATCCCAGATGAGGACTGCGGACGGTCTTCACCCTTGGGTTCAGCAACAGCCTTGGCAACAGGAGAAGCCTTGGGAGCAGGGGCGGCCTTGGGAGCAGCCGCAGGAGCAGGAGCAGTGCCTGTGGGCTTGGGAGCCTCCAGTGTGGTGGTGGCTACCGAGGGCTCAGCTGTTGCTTGCTTCTCCTGGGAAGCCTCTTTCTGAGGCACCTCAAGAGTGGCCGGAGCGGCGGCGTCATCCAGGGTGAGGAAAAAGCCCTTGTTTCTGTTGAACACCATCCGGTCGACCAGAGAACGAACGAAACCGATTCTCCCTCTGCAAAGCCCGAAGGCAGGAGATGCTTAGGGCACTGCAACACGGTGTGATGTCTGGACTCTGGATTCAGGCCCTGGCGGTGAACACGGTCTTGATTGCTTTGGCGCAGCGAACACCCTTGCTCACCCGTAGTGGCTGGGTTCACGCGGCAGCGCTAGGCACGATCCTTTGGGGTTGTCTTGGTTGGTCGGGCTGGCTTGCCGTTGTGGCCTATCTCAGCCTGGGAACTCTGGTCACCAAGATCGGTTTTCAGAACAAGCAGAGCCGCGGCCTCGCCGAAGCCCGCGGTGGTCAGCGGGGCCCAGAAAATGTCTGGGGTTCGGCAGCGGTTGGAGCGTTGCTGGCGTTGCTCATCGGTGCCGGTGTCGAGCCCCGCGCGCTGCTGATGGTTGGTTTTGCCGCAAGTTTCGCCGCCAAGCTCGCCGATACCTTTGGCAGCGAGATCGGCAAACGCTTCGGTCGCACAACGGTTTTGATCAGTAACCTGCGCCCGGTTCCGCCGGGAACGGAGGGGGCCATCAGCCTCGAGGGAACGCTGGCGAGTGCCGTCGGCAGCATTGTGATGACCCTCGTGATGCTGGCGCTTCAGTTGCTTCAATCTTGGCCCTTGGCTGGGCTGGTGATGGTGGTTGGTCTGCTGGCCACCCTTGCCGAAAGCCTGCTTGGCGCCCTGGTGCAGGATCGCGTGGCCTGGTTGAGCAATGAGCTGGTCAATGCTCTCCAGACCCTGCTGGCCGCTCTCCTGGCGATGCTGCTGATGGCGCTTTGATCAGCTGGTCTTGATCTGCATCAGACCATCTCGTCGCGCCCATTCCCGCAGGAGAGCCAGTCCCTCTTTGAGCTCCTGACGCAAGGTCGAACGGCTGCAATTGAACGCCTGAGCCAGATCCTTGATGCTCTGGCCATCGATCAGGTGAGCCTGCAAAACCTTGCCTGGCATGCCGTCCACTTGGTGCAGAACGCTTTTCAACCAGCTCAGTTGCTCATCCTCTTCGATGGGGCTCGCTGGTTCGATGGGGCTGAGTGTTAGTTCAACGATGTGGCATGCCCGTTGGCTGTTCACTGCAGCGGCCCAGCGTTCAGGGCTCACAGACAGTTCTGCGGCAAGAGCCTGATCACTGAGGGCAGGTTCCTGTTTCTGTTCGCGATCGCGTTGAATCTTCATTCCTGTTGCATACAGATCCCGTAGTCGCCATGGAATTCGGATTGTTCGAGAACGATCGCGGCGGTAATGAAGGATCTGACCTGTGGCTCGAGAAAGGAGATAGCTGCTGGGTCGGATTCCCCGATCTGGATCAAACAGATCAAGACCTCGAATCAACCCAAACCGCGACTCCTGAATGAGGTCGTCAAATTCTTCAGGCTCGCGTTGCTGTTGGCGACGGGTCGCGCAGTGGGCCAGACCGAGGTGTTCAAGCACCTGTTGATTGCGCCGCGCAATGCAGGGGGGCAACACGCGGCGGGATTCCTGCCGCAGATGACGTTGAGAAATCAAGGGATCAGTGCAACTGATCCAACGGTTCAATGCTTCGCTTTCAACCGGTCGCCCCTTTGGTGCCGCAATTCGGCACTTTCGTGCCGGATCATGGGTGCAAAGGGTTTGGACGAATGGACTGGCAACCAGATGCCCTGGCAGCCCTCAAAAAAGATGTTCCTTTTTTCGTGCGTCCTGCTGTCCGCAAACGCGTTGAGGCGATGGCGAATTCAGAAGGACGCTCTGACATCGATCTGAGCTTCTACCAGTCCGCAAAGCAGGCGATGGCGCCAAGCTGAGTTTCAGGAAGGGTCCAGATCGCATCGTCGAAGCTCTGGCTGGGTGAGCCTGTCAATAATCCTTGCCATATCAACGGCAGTCAGTTCACCGTTGTCGTCCCACTTGAGTGTGGTTTTGCGCTGGGCAGGGTGATTGCCGGAAGCACGTTCTGCAGAGCGGTCAGGTCCCAAGTCTGATCACCAATGTCAGGAGGCTCACACATTAGTCGTTCTCGTGGGGGTCGTTTACATGCTGACAGGTGTTGATGTGTTATGGGGTGAGAGTCCGGCCCATTGGCGTAACGGCGCCCACTGATCCAGGCGCCGGTCCAGCCAGCGGTGTCCTTCGGCGTTGAGATGAATCCCATCGGGTTCCATCCAGGTCAACCAGTCGGGCTCCTCCTGCATCTCCTGATGCACGGGCAGGAAGGGAACATCTGCCTCGCGACATTGTTCCGCCAAGGCTGCTTCTGTCGCTGCGATCTGCCGATTGGTGTACCAGAGGCAGCCGGCAAAAGGCATGACGTGCTCATCCACAGCGGTGAGGCCCAGAACAAAGACCTGAATCTCCCTCCTCATTTCGCCGAGGAGCTGGCCGATGCCGAAGGCATAGGCATCCACATCTAGCTGCGGTCTGCCGTCGATCCGACCAACTCTGGCTGTGTCATTGAGCCCAACACTGAGTAGTAGCCCGCCAGGTGTCTGTCGGCGCAGTTCACCGCGACAGCACCACTCGCTCCGCCAGCGGGACGCGACGCGTTCCAAGCCGTCTCCGCGTACGCCCAGTGGATAGACGACTGGAGCAGCAGGCAGATTCATCCAGCGCATGCGAAGCCGCTGACACCAACCGCCCTCCTCATGGTCCCCCCATCCATGCACCCCACTGTCCCCCAAAACGATCAACTGACGGGGTGCTTCGTTTGAACCGCTCATAACGCCATGGCTCGGCTGTTCCAGCTCCCCTGAAGACGTTCGCCCAGGCTCTCACCCAGCAGCGTGAGCACAGCAGATGTCAGCACGATCCAAAACACCAACCACCAGTGAAAGGAACTGAGGGCTTCCATCAGTTGCCAGCCAAGGCCGGCTCCCCCGACGAGTCCAATGATTGCGGTGTCGCGCAGGATCACATCGATTCGATAGATCGCATAAGTGAGGTATTGGCGGCTGACATCCGCCAGCGGTCCATAGAGCCAGCTAACCCGTGGGGAAGCCCCGCAGGACTTGAGCGTCTGGGCGGAACGCAACCCTGTGTTTCGAATGTCGTCCATCAACACCCGTCCCATCACACCGCTGTGGTGAAGCCCAAGGGCCAGCCCTGCAAGGGCCAGACTCGGTTTGGCCAACATCAGCAACAGCAGTGCTGTGAGCGGGGCCGGGAGTAGTCGAAACGCTCGCCACAGCAAGTCCTGGATCCGGAGGCTGGTCTGACCAGGCCAAGCCAGAAGCAGCAGAGGAGGCAAGCCCGTGGCAAAGCAACCGGCAATCAGAGTGATCCACAACGTTGATGCAATCACCCCTGGCCAAGAGATCTCAAGGGCAGCACTCAGGCCCTGCGACCCATCCATCACGTTGGCGAAGAGCGCAGACCACTGGCCGACAGGCCATGACAGCTGCAGATCCAGGTGTGTGCCCCAGGTGATGGCGATCAAAGGGCTCAGCACTGGAATGATCAGCATCCGCGACCAGGCACGCAGCATTCGAAGGCAACGATCGAGAATCACCATGGCGATGGCCAGCAACCACAGGCCACTCCACATCTCCTGAAACTGGAGCGAGCGCAGGCTGAGGCTGAGGTCCGTACCCAACCCACCGAGGCCGAACACGCCAAGAATCAGTGTTGAGCGAAGCGCGCAGTCCAGGCGGTGGCCAATGTGGTCGCAGAGCGGCTGCACCAATGGAGGAACAAGACCCGTGAAGATGACGGCCCATGGTGCGGCGCCGCTGCCCTTGAGCACAGGAAGGGCAGGGGAGACATGACAGTCCACCTGATCGGCAATCACACGCGCCATCAGCACCGTGTAGGGAATGGCGATAGCGCAGACAGCAACCCAGCCATTCAGCCCGAACACCTGGAGCAACAACAGCCCCCAAATCAGTTCATGAACAGCTCGGAGGGGGGCCAGGCAGCGTCGTAGAAGCACTGCTGGCCAGCTCACACCCGTCACAATCTCCGAAACGGTGATGGAGCAGAGGAGACCGAGTCCCACGCCGAGAACACTGCTGATTCCCCACGACAGCAACGCGATGATCAGGGTGATCTGAAGCCCGTTCAGCAAGCTTCCCAACACAACTGGATCGAGTGACGGATGCACCGCTGCAACAGCGAACTCCTGCAGAAGAGGCAGCCCTCCGCCATGACCGTCCCTTAACAGCGCAGCCACGATGCCAAGCAGACTCAGGCCAGGTAACAGTGGGATCAGCGGCAGAGCCGGTTTCAGGGTGATGCGTACAGCCATTCCATCTGATCACGATGAATCGTCTCCGGGGCCGCATCGATCACTAAGGCACCATGACGAAGCCCCAAAACCCGATCAAATCGATGAATCAGATCGGGGCGATGCAGGCTGATCAGGCTCGCCGGTAAAAGCAGAAGAGTGTTGAGGACATCGTCCGCAAGGGTGGGATCGAGAGCCGAAAGGGGCTCGTCAGCCAAAACCATTTCAGGCAGCTGACGCAGCAAGCGGGCCAGGGCTACCCGTTGGCGCTGACCTCCCGAAAGCTCTCGAACGGGCTGATTTAAGAGTGAGGCATCCAGATTGACCTGGTTCATTAGCTCAAGACAGCAGTCCTGTTCGAGGGGACCCATCAAGTTTCGAAGAGCCCAGAGCAGACCATGGCGTCCGAGGGCGCCACTGTTGATGTTTTGGATGACACTCAGTTCCTCCACCAGGCGTAGGTCCTGCCAGAGCGTGCCGATGCGACGCTGTTGCCGCCGCGACAGGTGTTGATGGGGTTGCCCACACCAGTGCACCGATCCAGCCTCAGGTTCTAAGGCCCCGTTGCAGAGCTTCAACAGAGTGGTTTTGCCGGCGCCACTGGCACCGAGCAAAACAACCCTCTCATCCGCGCGAAGCGTCAGTGTGATCGGTTGGAGCCGTTGACCCAGGCAGGCCTGGGTCAGCTCCAGAAGAGCCGTCAACGGATCTTGCCGAGCTGTCGACCCACAGTTTCGATCATCACGTAGTCGCCGTCCTTAGCAGGGATAAAGCGTTCCGCACCGAACAACTCCAGAATCGCGGCACCATTTTCTGTCTCTGCCGATAGCTCCAACAACGAGAATTGCAGGTTGTCGGTGAAGCCATCGCCAAAGCGAGCATCAAGATCGGGGCGCACAACCCAGTGGTAATCGACGTAGGGCGGTGTCCTCCAGATCACCTTCACCTTGTCTGGGTCAACACGACCGTCCTTCACATTGCTGCGCCAGACCTGCTCATTCAAGGCACCCACCTCATAGGCACCGCTTTGCACCACGGCGATGGTTGCGTCGTGGCTACCGCTAAAGCCGGGACCTCCACCCGCGAGATCGTCAGGTTTTACTCCGTTTTCCCCCATGAAGTACTGGGGCATCAGGCGGCCTGAGGTGGAACTCTCTGAACCGAAAGCCAGTCGGCGTCCTTTCAGCTCAACCAGTTGGTCTGCACTGGTAAAGGGGCGTAAACCACTTGCGCCATTGGCGATGAACACGCTGGTGAATTCGGCATCAATATTCCGTTGTGCCAGCACGCGGGCGCCAGGCGTCTGAAGCCTTGCTTGCACGCCGGTCAGTCCGCCGAACCACACCAGATCAAGGCTGCCGGTGCGAAAGGCGCTGACTGCCGCCGCGTAATTGCTGACCGGTGCATAACGAACGGGAACCTCCAGCTTTTCGCTGAGTTCCTCTGAGAGCGCGCCGTAGAGGCGATTCAGTTTCTCCGGGTTCTGGTCTGGGATGGCTCCGATCTGCAAGACGGCCTGTTTGGCGTCTTTTTCAGGAGCAGCACAGCTGGTCAAACTGGCCGTGATGGCCAGGCCGGTGATTAGGCCGGTGGCGATCACGGCCCGCTGTTCTCGTACAGACATGCAGAGGTCGTAGAGGATCAGAGTGGATCAGATGGCACTGAGCAGTCGCTTCAGACGCTTCAGACCATCGTTGATCGTCTCATCCGACACGGCACACGACAGACGGATGCAACGGTCGTCGCCGAAGGCGAGACCTGGGACGACAGCCAGGCCTTCCTGTTCGAGGGCTTGGCGACAGAACTCCATGGAATCCGGTGCCCCGTCGGGCAGGCGCGGGAAGGCATAAAAGGCACCCTGCGGAGGAGTCAACGTGATGCCATCCAGCGCCAGAAGTCCTTCTGTGAGCAACGTGCGCCGATGGTTGTAACTGATCGCCATCTCTCGAACGCAGTCCCTGGATCCCTCAATCGCAGCCAAGGCACCCCGTTGGGCAAAGCTGCACACATTGCTGGTGCTCTGGCTCTGAAGTGCTGAGGCGGCCTTGATGACGGCTGAATCACCGGCGAGGTATCCCTGGCGCCAGCCCGTCATGGCCCAACCTTTGGCAAAACCATTCACGGTGAAACAACGCTCGCGGATCTCCTCGGCAATCGCAGCAAAGCTGCAGTGCTGTTGGCCGTCAGCCAGGAGATATTCATAGATCTCATCGCTCATCACCATCAGCTGGGGGTGACGGGCCACAAGTTCGGCGAGAGCCTCGAGCTCGGCCCGTGGCATGACCTGACCGCTGGGGTTTCCGGGTGAATTGATCACCAGAAGACGGCTGCGGGTGGTGATTTGCTGCTCCAGCAAGTCGAGATCCAGGTGGAATCCCTCATCAGCTTTCGTGGGGATGATGGTTGTGCTGGCACCAGCCAGGGCAGCCATCTCCGGGTAGCTCAGCCAGTAAGGAGCAGAGAGCAGCACCTCATCGCCGGGATTGAGCAGAACCTGGAACAGGTTGTAGATCGCCTGCTTCCCGCCGTTGGTAATCAGAACCTGCTCAGGTTGGGTTGGAATCTCGTTTTCGACAGTCAGTTTGTGCGCGAGCGCGGCACGTAGATCTGGATCGCCGGATGCAGGGCCGTACCGGGTGAAGCCTGATGCGAGAGCCCGCTGAGCTGCTTCAACGATGAATGGAGGCGTGTTGAAGTCCGGCTCTCCTGCACTAAGGCTGCAGATGTCTTTGCCGCTGTCACGGAGCGCTTTGGCCTTGGCACTGATCTCCAGCGTCAAGGAGGGTTTCAGGGCCACGGCCCGATCGGAAAGTTCTGGCGGGCGTGGCATCAGTAACGCACCTCCCCGCGGCGCGTTTAAAACGACATCATCCTGCCTCAAATGGTGTCGCAGACAACCTTGAAGTCACCGCACAAATGAACGCGATGCAGATCAGCTGGGTTCTGGCCGCTGATGACACCGGCAAACTTGGCCGCTTCTACAGCGACTTGTTCCAGGCCAGGTTGATTCCTGGGATGGCAGACCACCACTGCGTCGTTGAGTTTGGCAATGGAACCCGGCTTGAGATCTACAGGCCCTCGCGCAAGCGGTCTTTCCCAACGCGTGGGCGTGCGTTGGCACCTTGTTTACGTTTGGATCCATCGCTAGATCCGCTGCCTGAGCTTCAAAGTCTTCTCAGCACGGCACTTGAGCGTGGTGGATCACTTCTGGAGGAAGCGCGGGTCGAAGCCTTTGGTGCTGAGGCCTGGATCAAGGATCCTGAGGGCAATCCTCTGTTGCTGCTGGCTCCCTTGGCCTCTGCTGATTCGATGTCATGACCGGTTCAAGCCTGGAGGATTGCAACCTCTGCACGGCCTGTGAACTGGCCAGCACGCGACAGACAGTCGTCATCAGTCGCGGCAATCCAGACGCTGATCTGATGCTGATTGGTGAAGCCCCAGGAGCTCAGGAAGATGACCAGGGCATTCCTTTTGTAGGTCGCTCCGGTCGTGCGCTTGATCAATTGCTAAGGGAGGTGGACCTTGACCCCTCCCGTGATTTGTACATCTGCAATGCCATCAAGTGCAGACCGCCGAATAACCGGCGACCGAAGAAAGCAGAGCTGGCCGCCTGCCGTCCGTGGCTGAATCTTCAACTTGAGGCCATAAACCCCAAAGTGATTGTGCTCACCGGAGCAACCGCTGTGGAAGCAATCCTCGGGATCAAAGGAGGCATGACCCAGTTACGCGGCCAGTGGCAGAGCTGGAATGGACGGGCTGTGATGCCGATTTTTCACCCTTCGTATCTTCTGCGGAATCCCTCCAAAGCGGCAGGTGCTCCCATAGATCTGACCCGACAGGATCTCGCCGCGGTTCGTCATCGCCTGTGCGAGCCTTGGACTGCTTCCAACTCAGCTCCATGACTGCCCTGGATCGGCGTTACGACACCAAGATCCACCGCCGTGTAACCCGCACCGTGATGGTGGGGGATGTGCCTGTGGGAAGTGAGCACCCGATCGTGGTGCAGTCGATGATCAATGAGGACACTCTCGATATTGAGGGGTCGGTTGCCGGGATCCTGCGGCTTGTAGAGGCCGGCTGCGAAATCGTTCGTGTGACCACCCCTTCGATTGGTCATGCCAAAGCCATGGCCAAGATCCGGGCTTCGCTGAGGGCGCAGGGTTGCACGGTTCCCCTTGTGGCTGATGTTCACCACAACGGCATCAAGATTGCCCTTGAAGTCGCCAAGCATGTCGACAAGGTTCGAATCAATCCAGGTCTTTTTGTTTTCGATAAACCCGATCCGGACCGGCAGGAGTTCACCAAGGATGAGTTCGAGGCCATTGGTGCGCGCATCCGCGAGACCTTTGAACCCCTGGTCACCCTGCTGCGGGATCAGAACAAAGCCCTGAGAATCGGGGTCAACCACGGCTCCCTTGCCGAGCGGATGCTCTTCACCTACGGGGACACCCCTGAGGGAATGGTCGAATCAGCGATGGAATTCGTTCGGATCTGCCATGAGCTTGATTTCCACAACATCGTGATTTCGATGAAGGCCTCGCGAGCTCCGGTGATGCTTGCGGCTTATCGGCTGATGGCAGACACCATGGACAAGGAAGGCTTCAATTACCCGTTGCATCTGGGTGTAACAGAAGCCGGAGATGGAGATTACGGAAGGATCAAGAGCACGGCGGGGATCGCCACTTTGTTGGCGGATGGTCTCGGCGACACCTTGCGGGTCTCGCTCACGGAATCACCAGAAAAGGAAATTCCTGTCTGTTACTCGATCCTCCAGTCGCTGGGACTGCGCAAAACCATGGTCGAGTACGTGGCCTGCCCCAGTTGTGGTCGCACCTTGTTCAATCTGGAGGAGGTGTTGCACAAAGTGCGGGATGCGACTCAGCATCTGCAGGGTCTTGATATCGCCGTGATGGGATGCATCGTCAACGGCCCTGGAGAAATAGCTGATGCGGACTATGGCTATGTCGGCAAAGGGCCAGGAACCATCGCTCTGTATCGCGGTCGCGAAGAAATCGGCAAGGTTCCGGAAGCTGATGGCGTTGAGGCTCTGATCCAGTTGATCAAAGAGGACGGTCGCTGGGTCGAGCCCGCCTGATCTCGTTAGGGTGAAGACTCAGTCCTGAGGGGACATGGTCCGGAGTCAGCGCCTGCGTTCCTTTGTTCGGTCGACTCCACTGCTCCTGATGCTCGGTGTCGGAGGTGTTGCCACAGCCATTGGCTTCAGCTCTCCTGGGTTCTCCCTGCCATCGGCTTCCGGCGGGTCGATTCGTGACAGCCCCAAGGAGGTAATTGATCAGGTCTGGCAGATCGTTTATCGAGATTATTTAGATTCCACGGGCTCCTACGACGAGACGACTTGGCGCCAACTGCGCAGCGATCTGTTGAGCAAGTCCTATGGAGGCAGTGCTGAGTCCTACGAGGCGATTCGTGGCATGTTGTCGAGCCTCGATGACCCCTACACGCGTTTTCTTGATCCGAAGGAGTTCAAGGAAATGCAGATTGACACTTCGGGAGAGCTGTTGGGTGTTGGCATCCAGCTCAGTCTCGACAAGGTCACCAAGGAGTTAATCGTTGTCTCTCCAATTGAGGGAACGCCTGCATCCCGTGCCGGGGTTCAGCCCAAGGATGTCATCGTTTCCATTGACGGTGCCTCCACGAAGGGCATGACCACAGAGGACGCTGTCAAGTTGATCCGTGGCCCTGAGGGGACCGATGTGGTGTTGGGACTCAGGCGCCAGGGTCAGGTTCTGAATGTGCCGCTGAAACGGGCGCGCATTGAGATTCATGCCGTGAAGTCCACACTCAATACGGCCCCCAACGGCCGCAAGGTGGGTTACATCAGGCTTAAGCAGTTCAATGCAAACGCATCTCGTGAGATGCGAGAGGCCATCAAGGATTTGGAGTCTCAGGGTGCAGAGGGCTATGTGCTCGATCTGCGCAGCAACCCTGGCGGATTGCTTGAGGCCAGCGTCGACATTGCACGTCAATGGTTGAACGAGGGCACCATCGTCAGCACCCGCACTCGTGAAGGAATTCGCGATGTCAGGCGTGCGACTGGCAGCGCGATCACCGACAAGCCTCTTGTGGTGCTGATCGATCAGGGATCCGCCAGTGCCAGTGAAATTCTTTCCGGGGCACTGCAAGACAATTCCCGCGCTCAGCTCGTAGGTCAGAAAACCTTTGGCAAAGGTCTTGTCCAAGCCGTGCGCGGCCTGGCGGACGGATCAGGCCTAACGGTCACAATCGCGAAATATCTAACGCCCAAAGGAACGGATATTCACAAGAACGGGATCAAACCTGATATCTCTGCAGTGATGTCTGAAAAGGAAATAAAAAATTTCACGATTGATGACTTAGGGACCCAGAGGGACAGCCAATACAGAACTGCAGAAGGCACCCTGCTAAAACAAATCAAGGGAATGCAGGCAGGCACAACATTCCAGCCAGGCAAAGCAAATCTGAGTTACGCCTTGCCGTAAATCAGGCGATTGGCTGCATTAAGCCACCACCGCCACCACCGTTGGAGTCGTCATCGTCGGACGCTCCAGGTTGGAACAGGGCATATACACCGAGTGCTGTGGCACAGAAAACGCCGCTGATCAGTTCCAGAGAGACGCCACCGGCACCGATTTCGACGAATTCACCCATGTCTAACGGATTTCGTTGCTGTCATTGTAACGAAGAATTGCGTGGTTGGTAACGTTTTTCTCAGAATTGGGTTCAGGCCTCAGACCTCAACCACTTCTGCATTCTTGGCACTCAGCTCTTCTTGGCGCTGCGCCTCGGTTTTGCCATCGGCATCGGGAATCTGGGCCGCCATCAATCGAAGCCACTCCATGAGCTGTTCGAGTTGCTTCTCCATGGGCAGCACGCCGAGACCACGGGCCATCACTTTGTGTTGGATGCCACTGCCGGCCTGATAAACCAAACGGCCATGCAGGTGCTGGGGTAAGCCCTGGCGTAGCAAGCGGAATGCCGGTTCTTCCATGGGGGTCTCGAACACCACGTTGGGTTTTTCCGGTTTGATCCTGGAGAAGCCGCAGCGCTTCGCCAGAAGTTTGAGTTCCATCAACTGGAGAAGAGACACAACTGCAGCAGGCAGTGCCCCGTAGCGATCGGCCCAACCCGCGGCAAGTTCCACGAGAGCTTCGGCCGTTAGGCAATCAGCAGCAGCTCGGTAGGCAGCAATTTTCTCGTCGGGGTCGGTGATCCAATCGGCAGGTACGAAGGCGGTCACCGGAAGATCCACCTGGGTGTCATCAACACTGGGAATGTCCTGCCCCTGAATTTCGGCCAGCGATTCCTGCAGCATTTCCATGTAGAGATCAAAGCCTATGGTTTCCATCTGGCCGCTTTGCTGCACACCGAGCAGATTGCCCACCCCACGGATCTCCATATCCCTCATCGCGAGCTGATAGCCACTGCCCAGCTGGGCAAACTCCTGGATGGCACGAAGCCGTTGACGGGCGTTATCGCTCAGCGAGGCGTTTCCGGGATAAAACAGCCAAGCGTGGGCCTGAATCCCACTGCGACCAACTCGGCCCCGCAGTTGATACAGCTGGGCCAAACCAAAACGGTGTGCGTCCTCAATCAGGATTGTGTTGACGCGAGGGATATCCAGGCCGCTTTCAACAATGGTGGTGCAAAGCATCACATCGGCTTCGCCGGCATTGAAAGCCACCATGGCGCTTTCCAGCTCGCCCTCGGCCATCTGGCCATGGGCCACCAGCAGTTTCAGGCCCGGCAGCATGTCTCTTAGGCCAGCGGCCACCTCTTCGATTCCTTCCACACGGGGAACCACGTAAAACACCTGTCCCCCCCGATCCAGTTCCTGGCGGATGGCGCTTCGTACGGCTTCAGGATCGAGTGAGGCCAGGTGCGTTTTGATCGGGCGACGCAATGGTGGTGGCGTCGTGATCAGGCTCATTTCCCGAACCCCCGAAAGACTCATGTACAGCGTTCTGGGGATTGGCGTTGCCGACAACGTGAGAACGTCCACGTCCTTCCGCAACACTTTGATTTTTTCCTTCTGGTTAACCCCGAAACGCTGTTCTTCGTCCACCACAAGTAGGCCTAGTTGTTGGAAGGCGGCTCCTTTGCTCAACAACTGATGCGTTCCCACCACCGCATCGATGGTTCCTTGCTTGAGTCCGTCCAGAATGTTTTTTCGCTCCGATGCTGTGCGGAAGCGATTCAACAGCGCAACCTTGATCGGATAGGGAGCAAAGCGTTCCGACAACGTCCGCCAATGCTGTTGGGCTAACACCGTTGTCGGTGCCAGCATCGCCACCTGCTTCCCGGCGGTGATTGCCTTGAAGATTGCGCGAATAGCGACTTCCGTCTTGCCGAAGCCAACATCACCACACACAAGCCTGTCCATCGGCTCCTCTTTCTCCATGTCCCGTTTCACGTCGGATGTGGCTTTCAGCTGATCTGGCGTTGGTTCGTAGGGAAATGAGTCCTCCATCTCCACTTGCCAGGGGCCATCTGTTGGGAACGCAAAACCAGCTGCTTGCTGTCGTTCCGCGTACAGCTTCACCAGGTCAAGGGCAACCTTGCGAACCGCCTTCTTCGCCCGTTCCTTGGCTTTGTTCCAGGCGCTGCCACCCATGCGGTTGAGCTGAGGCGGCGTTTCACTTGTGGCGCGATATCGACCAAGGCTCCCTAGTTGATCGGCTGCGACGCGCAGAATTCCGTCGGCGTACTGAACCACGAGGTAGTCGCGAACGTCACCGGACATCGCAAGTTTTTCCAGGGCTTTGAACCGTCCAATTCCATGGTTCCGGTGCACGACAAAATCCCCAGGTCGCATCTTGTTGGGGTCGACGGTGCGGCTGGCCGCCTTGCGGCGACGACGGACGTACCCACTCGAACTCAGACTTTGCTGCCCGAAGAATTCACGGTCTGTCACCAGTGCAATCCGCCAAGCCGGCAGCTGCAGCCCCTCCAGTTCTGCAGTCCCCCTCACTTTCAAAGCAACGGGTGTGTTCTGCTCAATCAGTCGCGAGATGGCGTTGGTATCTCCCGCGTTTGGAACAAAACGACTGATGCAGTCGTGCTCTTCCAGCAAGGCAACAGCTCGACTTGGCTGAGCGGAGATCAACCAAACAGCTGTGCGTTCGGTCTGAAATCCCTTGATCAGTTCTCCGAGCTTCCCGAATTGGTTGGGATAGGCCGGGACAGGTCGGCTGGCCAGATCGAAGCTGTTGGCGTGCTGGTCGACCTCCAGCAGTTCTGCCATGTCGAAGCCATGGAAGACCTCGGTCAACCCATATGCGGCGTCGATATTGCGATGCAGAACTGCAGGCCAGATCTGTTCGCACTCGGATTGATCCAGACCTGCCTCAGCAGCCATTTCAAGGTGATGCTCTTCAACGTGGGCAAGCCACTGCTGGCCGTGGGCTACTCCATGGCGACGTTCATCAATGACGATTGTTGTGGTGTCAGGGATGTAGTCGAGCAGGGAGGCTGGTTGCTCCCAGGCCAGGCCCATCAGCCGACGCATGCCTTCCGGCGTGCCACCGTCGAGAAGTTGTTCTGTGGCTTGATCCCCGAGGAGTCGCTCCAATCCATCAGGCATCAACGTGCGCAGCTGATCAGCCACAAGTGGTCCGAACCCCGTTGGAGTCAGTCGAAGAGCATCGACTGCATCAAGTGATCGTTGGCTTGCTGGGTCGAATTCACGCAGCTTGTCGAGTTCTTCGCCGAAAAACTCAAGCCGAACAGGCAGCTCACTGCTCACCGGGAAGATATCGACAATGTCGCCCCGACGGCTCCAACTTCCTTCCTGCTCGATTGTTGTGACTCTCTCGTAACCGAGCTGGGCCAACGTTTCGCCCAGCTCTTCCAGATCGACTTCATCGCCCTTACGAAGCGTGCGAGTCGTGCTCTTCAACGCATCTGGAGGTGGGAGATGCGGCTGGAGACAGCGTTCCGTTGCCACGATGGCCCATGACGATGCATCGGGATCACCCAACAGATCACTGAGAACTTGGAGTTGTCCCCAGATGATTTCGCTGGTGGGATCAAAGGGTTCGTAGGGAGAACCTTCGCTGGTGGGATACAGGCTTGCCTGGTTCCAGCCCATCAACTCCAGAAGCGCCGTCCAACGCCCTGCTTCCTCCAACGTTGGGACCACCACCAGTAGAGGCGTGCCTCGACGTTGGGCGAGTGCACTGGAGACCAGTGCACGGCTGCAACGGCCTGCTCCGCGCATCAACAGACGATCGGCGCGGCTGGAGCGCTCATCGAGCTCACCGGTGAGTGCAGTTTCCCGCAACTTGGTCACCAGAGAACGGAGCGGCATGGAGGAGATTTCGGCAATCACCGATTTTCGCAATCCACAGGTGTCAAGTGAGGTTCGAGCGGTAAGCCAATCAGCTGTCCCTACAACAACCCAGCAAGCGAACCGTTAGATGTATTCCCGTTCACCTCGTCGAGTCTCTAGACGAGAGCCTTTCGTCAGCACGACTGATCACTTGCAAAATGAGTGCGGGCTTAGAAGCACAGCGGCGAGATGAGTCTTCTCGCGTTACGAGGCTTTAAATTGCCAAACCAATATCACTCTGAATCTTTTGATTTCTTTTTAACGGGAACGTGTGAACAATTTCAAAAGATGCTTGTTGTGCGTCTAATGATCCTCGTGAAAGCAACGAAAGCTACATGCAGCGGTCTATTCGACTCTAGTTTTTAGTTGGTATGCCTGTAACAATGACAAAGCACACTGACCGCATCACTCGCGTCACGAGTGCTCACCCTGAGATTGACATCAATACAGTTCGAAAGCTTTTGGTTTCAAAGTACTTATTAGCAGCTAAAGACATTGATATCAATGAAGAGGATCTAAATCCAATAATGGAAGAGTTTACTGAGATGTTAATTAAATCGGACGACCAACAGATTGAAGCTCTCGCTGGTTGGACGTGGGACCTTGAGCCAGGACACAGTGTTCGCGCCACTTAGTCGATCTATAAGTTCAGCCGTACTGGGCAGGCGATGAGGGATGACTGTCGAGCACGGCGATCCTGTTAGAAGCTGTACTGCGTGGTTCCTTCATGTCCGATCAGGTCACGATGTGATCTGTGCAGAACAACGGAGAGACAAGGGTGGGGACGAGCGGATGGGGGAGCTTCGCTTTGGGAGGGTGGCGCAGGTGACCCGAAGGCAAATTCTCTCTTTCAGGTGCTGACGTCGTCACCGGCCTCATGCGATGGATCAATGCCGATGAAGTGACGGATCTGATCTGGTCAATGGGTGGGTGGCCTGAAACCGTCACGGTTGAGAAGAAGTTTTGTCAAGCTGAATTGGCCAATTAGCACCTGTTCATGGCGACTGACCTCACAGCCGTCCTGCTCTCGTCAGTGTTCCTTGGGGTTGGCTTTGTAATCGCCAAGTACTTCCCCGAAGCGTCCCTCTTAGCAGGCGTGTTCCTGGTAGGGCTGGCAGTTCTCAATGTCGCCTTGGCTATTGCGACTTGATCGGTCCGACGGATGACACTCAATCAACACGAATGGCGCAGACTTAGGCACAAGAGCAGAGATCATCCATGGCCGATCAGAATGAATTGGCTGACTAGAACGTCGCCATCTATCTGAATACCTACCCAATTGGCACTCACTAGTTTCACAATTTAGTGAATTTGCTGCAACTACAAAATTTATGGCAATTATCCCATATTCAATCAATAAAATGCGATGAGCTACGTTCCACCGGTGATGCCGCGCTATCGCTGCCCGTCTTGCTGTTGTGGTCCAGCGCTTGTGCTGCACCCTCCGAAGGGGGTTATTCCGTTTTGTTCCAGCTGCGCGACACCTTTACAGCGTCAACCACTGGTGCGTCCGATCCCTCTGCTTGTGCTGTTGACTGTGGGAGCGGTACTCGTCGCTTCATCCATACCCATCAT
>Ga0189289_10405_pt1 | contig 17535 bp, 18 predicted proteins | sample UW106minimetaG_FD_130313 | JGI IMG/M metagenome (GOLD analysis project Ga0189289, IMG submission 130313) | Marine microbial communities from the Costa Rica Dome - UW106 mini metaG | ecosystem: Environmental > Aquatic > Marine > Oceanic > Photic zone | place: Costa Rica: the Eastern Pacific...
AGGACGTCGAACCATCCCCGCTGTGGCGCGCGTCCTACAGCGATCGTCATGAGAAGTGCTTCATGATCCGTTACACGAGCGAGCCTAGGGGGGGATCACCGAAATGGGGCGGCTCCCCGCACCCATTTGCAAGGGATGAGTAGAAATGCGCATTTCTGAACCGACGGGATGCCGCCCCCTCCGCGAAGATGACGCATCGATCTTTTCCAACGCTGTGTACGTCATCGAACTGGCCCTGCGCATGAGTCCTCTCCCTGTGTCTGTCCAGCGGAAAGAACTGGCTGATGCCGATGCGCTGTATCAGCAGATCCGCCAAGCCATCGACCACAGCCAACCCCGTCTCCTGGAGCTCACCTGCGAGAAAGTGGAGGGAAAAAAAGTGACGCTGCTGGTTAGTGAGGTTCTCGCTGTTCAGCTTTATGAAAAGGCTTCGGCGACGGGTGGCAGCAAGCGACCCGGCTTTTCCTTTGATTCCTGAAACCGCCACCGCTGAACTGAGCGTTGAGGCCGTCAGCCATCGTTGGCCGAACGGCCATCAGGCCCTCGATCGCTGCAACCTCGTGATCCCAGGCCCTGGCCTATGGATGCTGGTGGGAAGCAACGGAAGCGGCAAAAGCACCCTGTTCCGCCTGATTTCAAGGCTTTTGGAACCGCAGAGCGGACAAATTCACTGCCGAACCAAAACTGCTCTGGTCTTTCAAAACCCCGACCATCAACTGTTGCTTCCCAGTTGCGGCAGTGACCTGATGCTCGGGATGGACTCCCAAGGCCTGGGGACGCAACGCCAAAGCGCAGTGCGTGACCTGCTGAAACAGTTCGGCCTCGCTGAGATGGAGAACCGACCCATTCACAGCCTCAGCGGCGGCCAGAAACAACGCCTGGCCATCGCTGGAGCCCTGGCGAGTGACGCCGGCCTACTGCTGCTAGACGAGCCGACCGCCCTGCTGGATCCCGAGAGTCAGACCACGGTGCTGAATACCGTGCGACGCCTTTGCAGAGACGCCATCCAACCGATCACAGCCCTTTGGATCACCCACAGGCTGGGGGAATTGAGCTTCGCTGACGGTGCAGCCCGCATGCGCGATGGTCGGATTGGCCCCTGGACGAGTGGAAGGGAACTGCAACGACGCTTGCAGGGCGGCGCATTCGAGAGGTAAGGTCTCCGGGAGCCATTCCTCGGTAGCTCAGCGGTAGAGCGGTCGACTGTTAATCGATTGGTCGCAGGTTCGAATCCCGCCCGGGGAGCTTTAAAGCCACAGCATCTGCTGTGGCTTTTTTATTGACAAAAAAAGGAATTTCGTGACGGGTGATTGCCCGAAGCGGAAGACTTCCTAAACAGCTGATCGAGAAACAAAACTAAAAAAGCCTTCACATCGCTGTCACTGCAGACGATCTCCTGCAAACAAGTCCATCACTGACTCGCCACCCAAAATCTGCAGACACTTGAAAAGCTTGAGAGAATCTGCTCAGCGTTAATCCCGACAGACAAGCGCTCCTTTTTCTCCAGCCGCATTGCCGCCGAACCAATGAAGCCTTGCATCCTGCTAATCGAAGATGACCAGGACATGCGCGACCTGGTGAGCGGTCATCTGGAGCACAGTGGCTTCGACGTGCAGCGCGCCGACGACGGCATCAAAGGTCAAGCCCTTGCTCTCCAGTACACCCCCGATCTGATCCTGCTGGATCTGATGCTGCCGAAGGTGGATGGTCTCACCCTCTGTCAGCGTCTGCGGCGAGATGAGCGCACAGCGGGAATACCGATCCTGATGCTTACGGCTCTGGGTGGTACTAAGGACAAAGTCAGCGGTTTCAACTCAGGGGCCGATGACTACCTGACCAAACCCTTCGATCTGGAGGAGCTTCAGGTCAGGGTTAAGGCCTTGCTGCGTCGCAGTGATCGTGCACCCGTTGGATCGAGCAATCACAACGAAATCCTCAGCTACGGACCCCTAACCCTGGTGCCCGAGCGCTTTGAAGCCATTTGGTTCGATCAACCCGTGCGTCTCACGCACCTGGAGTTCGAACTTCTCCACTGCCTGCTCCAGCGTCACGGACAGACCGTGGCTCCCTCGTTGATCCTCAAGGAAGTCTGGGGCTACGAGCCTGATGACGACATCGAGACCATCCGTGTGCATGTCAGGCACTTGCGGACCAAGTTGGAACCCGATCCCCGCAAGCCTAGGTTCATCAAGACGGTGTATGGAGCGGGCTACTGCCTGGAGCTCCCCACTAGCGCCCAGATGGATGGCCTTGAGGACGTCGTGGCTATGGCCCGCGAAGAACGCAAGCAGCAAGGGGATCGGGCCTCGGCCTGACCAGCCCAGACGGCCTATTAAACAGATGGCGTGAGATCCAGAAGCGCCACTTCCCAGGCCAGACGAGGCTGTACGAAAGAGAGCAACTGACCGCGCAGCATGTCCAGTCGCTTGAGCATCGCAGCGGAGCTACCGCAGTGCCAAAGCCGATGTTGCCACCAGCCGATCAGCCACAGCTGCTGCTCGCCATCCAGGGCTTCGCACAGATCGCGCGCCAATGACAGCGCCTCCATCGGATTGGCAGGCAGCGCGTTGAAGCGCTGAACCAACTCCTCCGGGACACCCGCCAGGCTGCTGCGATGGTCGATCAAAGCGCCCGGAGAACCGGCAGCCAGCGCCAACAGTTCTGGCGCGTCTTGAGCCATGGCACCGGTGCGTTCGAGCACTTGTGCCATGGCCTCGGGATTGAGCCTGAGAAAACGGATCAACTGACAACGGGAGCGAATGGTGCTGAGCAGACGCTCAGGGGCTGATGTCAACAGGATCAGCACCCCATGGCCTGGTTCCTCCAACGTTTTCAGCAGGGCGTTTGCCGCTGCCTCCGCCATCGCTTCGGCGGCTTCAATCACCACCATGCCTCGTTGGGCCTCCACTGGCTGCCGTGCCAAACAGCGGCCAATGTCTCGAATCTGCTCCAACCGCAACTGTGGCGGGGTGCGGCGACTGAGTCCCGCCTCCTCGGCTTCCGCACGGGTGAGCAAACGCCCCTGATGCTGATACGTGGGCGCCACCCAGAGCAGGTCAGGGTGATTGCGCTCCAGCAAGCGTCGCCGCTCCCTGGCAGAGGGCTGACCATCGGCAAGCAGACCCTCCAGAAAACGCACTGCCGTCAGTTGACGCCCGACCCCCTCAGGGCCGGCGAAGAGGTAGGCCGGTGCCACGCGACCCTGGGCGAGGGCTGCCGACAGCAGATCAACGGCGAGGGGCTGGCCGATCAGATCCTCAAACAGCGCGCTCAAGCCAGATGCTCCTGAAGCTGATGTTCCAGAGCAGCACTGACGGCACTCGCTGACTGATCAGCAGCGACGGAGCACCAGGAGCGCTGCTGCGCCAACTGCGCAAAACCCTGCGAGACCCGATCCAGGAATGAAGCTCCCTCCGCTTCGATGCGGTCTTGCTTGTCCCCAAGGCGCCGCTCAAGACTGGCTTGAACAGGAAGGTGCAGCCAGAGGGTGAGATCGGGCTGCAAGCCAGTGGTGGCGATCTGTTCAAGCCGTTGAATCAAGTCTCGATCCAAACCACGGCCATAGCCCTGATACGCAAGGGTTGATCCCGCGAAGCGATCACTGAGAACCCAGTCGCCACGTTCCAGGGCCGGACGGATCAACGTTTCAACGTGCTGAGCCCGATCAGCGGCATAGAGCAGCAACTCGGCGGTGGGGGCTGGTGCCTCCTGGTCGACTGTATGCAGCAGGAGTTCACGAATCGAGCTTCCGAGGGGGGTCCCTCCGGGCTCACGGGTACAAACCAAAGAAGCGCCTTTCGGCATCAGACCGCTTGTGGGCAACCAATCGACCAGATGACGGATCTGCGTGGTCTTGCCGCAGCCATCAATGCCCTCCAAGACAATGAGACGTCCAGTCATGGCAAGCGAAGAGCCAAGGCATTCATCACCACGGTGATGGAACTCAAGGCCATCAGCAGCGCTGCCAGCGGAGGCGACAACAGCACACCATGGCTAGGGAGCAGGGCTCCCGCAGCAACGGGGAGAACGATGAGGTTGTAACCAAAGGCCCAGAACAGGTTCTGCCGCACCTTCACCAAAGTTCGGCGGGCCAGGCTGAGGGCTTCGGGAAGGTTGTCGAGCCGATCGCCAAGCAGCACAAGACCAGCGGAGTCCTGCGCGATCTGAGTTCCAGTACCGATGGCGATCCCAAGATCAGCCGCGGCCAAAGCCGGCGCATCGTTAATGCCGTCGCCCACCATCGCCACCCGCTCGAGCTGCCGCAGCTGCTCGAGGCGTTGCAGCTTCTGCTCCGGGAGCATCTGCCAGCCCAGATCATGAGCCGCGAAACCCAACTGCTGACCGAGGCGGCGTACGGCCGCCTCCCGGTCACCGCTGAAGACCGAAAGGGTCAGACCATGAACCCGCAGGCGTTGCAGCGCAGGAGCGACATCCGGACGAATCTGATCCTCGATCTGAATCAGTCCCAACAGGCGATCACCCACAGCAACCGCCACCACCGAGCCTTCAGCCGCAGAGAGCCAGCCCTGAGCTGCTGGGGAGATGTCCACACCCTGCGCCACCAACCAGTCGGGCTTTCCGACACGAAGCCTGGCCGACGCACCATCCACATCACCTTCCAGCCCCTGACCGGACACAGTGCGCACGTCATCGCACTCCAGCAGTTGGAGCTCCCGGCCCTGGGCCTCCTGCAGCAGGGCATAGGCCAAAGGGTGACGGCTGGTTTGCTCCAGGCTGGCGGCGAGTTGCAATAAACGATCCGGGTCATCCCCGTGCACATCGGTCACCAGAGGGCGACCCAAGGTGAGGGTGCCGGTTTTGTCGAAGACCACATGATCAAGACCCGCGGCGGTTTCGATCACATCGCCACCGCGGAACAGCCAACCGCGCCGCGCTGCCAGGCCGGTGGCCACCGTTATCACGGTTGGAGTTGCCAGACCGAGGGCGCAGGGGCAGGCGACAACAAGCACAGCGATCGACAGCTGCAAGGCCAGACCAATCGGGGTACTTGCTCCACTTCCCAACCCTCCGTGATGCATCTCATGGGGCATCGCATGGTCATGAGGCATCCCGGGCGCTGAAGCATGCAAGACCTGGGGCCAATGCTCGGCACCGAACAACCACCAGAACAGAAACGTTGCGAGAGCCAGGCCAATAACGCCATAGCAAAAGCGGCCCGCCACACGATCGGCAAGGCCCTGGATGGGGGCCCGACGGGCCTGGGCCTGCTCTACCAAGCGAATGATCCGGGCAAGAGCGGTTTCGGCGCCAACTCGGGTGACCTTGAACGCCAGGGTTGCCTCCAAATTGAGGCTGCCGGACGACAACTCGATGCCGGGCTCTGCCTGCAACGGCAAGGGCTCACCGGTGAGGCTCGACACATCAACGGCCGAAGCCCCCTCAAGCACCACTCCATCCACCGGCACGCGGTCACCCGCCAGCAACTGAACGGTTTCACCGGGTCGCAGAGCCCCGACGCGCACCTCACGAATCGCGCCGTCAGGCAACAACAGGCGAGCCGTGTCCGGCTGGAGCCGGGCCAGTTGCTGCAACGCCTGCCCGGTCCGAAAACGGGCCCGCTCCTCCAAGAAACGTCCAAGCAGGACGAAGCCCAGCAACATCACCGGTTCATTGAAGAAGCAGGGCCAACCCACCTGGGGCCAGACCAACGCCACCAGGCTCGCCACATAGGCACTGCTCACCCCCAGGCCCACGAGGGAGTCCATGCTGGGAGCCCCTGCACGGGCAGCGGCAACCCCACCCACCAAGATCGGACGGCCTGGCCCGAGCAGAGCCACCGTTGCAAGCGTGGCGTGGAAGGGAAGGGTGCCGATCAGAGGCAACGACAGCTGCCCTGCCTCACTGAGATGCCCAAGCACAGACAGCAGAAGTAGCAGCAGAGCAACCATCAGCTGTCGCCATTGCTGCCACCAGCCCGGCAATGCTTGGCCGGCAGCCGCCGCACCGATCGGGTCGTCCAAAGCGCGCTCTTTGGCCGGGAAGCCCCTGTCTGCAAGGGCTTTCAACACCCCAGCCACATCACTCTCACCCGCGGTGAGATCGAGCCAGGCCGAGCGGCTGACCAGATTCACATCGGCACGCTGGACACCAGGCTGGTCCAAGAGGGTGGTTTCAACAGCGCGAACGCAACCGCCGCATTTCATCCCTTCCACATCCAGGACGACGGTCTGAACCGCAGGGCTCACAGGTGTTTACGCAACAGGGATCATTACGAGCAGGTTAGGTCGGGCTCTGATCCCGTCAGGATGGGGGCCAGTCCGCCGGAGCGCCGTGCCCCGCAGCAACCGCAACGACAACTTCATTGACAAGAGCTTCACGGTGATGGCGGACCTGATCGTCAAGCTGTTGCCGATCAATGCCCGCTCGAAGGAGGCCTACGTCTATTACCGCGATGGCCTCTCCGCCCAGAACGATGGTGATTACGCCGAGGCGCTGGAGAACTATGAGGAGGCCCTGAAGCTTGAGGAGAACTCCACAGACCGGAGTGAAACCCTCAAGAACATGGCCATCATCTACATGTCCAACGGCGAGGAGGAGCGGGCCATCGAGACCTATCGCCAGGCTCTCGAAGAAAACCCAAAGCAACCCTCCTGCCTCAAGAACATGGGGCTGATCTACGAAAAACGGGGGCGAATCGCCGAGGAAGGCGGTCGGCAGGACGAAGCCGATCGCTGGTTTGACCAGGCGGCCGATGTCTGGACCCAGGCCGTGCGCCTCAATCCCGGCGGTTATCTCGATATCGAGAACTGGTTGAAGTCAACAGGCCGCAGCAACGTCGACGTCTACTTCTGAATTAAGTCGGATCGGGCTGCACAGCATCACCGAGCGCCAACACCAAGGCCTCGGTGACGTTATCGGCCTCCAGAAGAGCTAGATCCAAACCCGACGCCAGATCTCCGAGGCCGCTGCCCCGGGGCACGACAGCCCGCCGAAACCCCAGCCGTGCCGCTTCCTGGAGCCGCAACTCCAGCTGACCGACCGGGCGCAGCTGTCCCCCCAAGCCGAGCTCTCCGATCAACACCGTGCCCGCAGGAAGAGTGAGATCTCTAAAGCTGGCAACCACCGCAGCAGCAACCCCCAGATCCGCCGCTGGCTCCTCCACCTCCAGACCACCAGCAACGGCGAGGTAGCAATCGAAGCGCGAGAGCGGCAGTCCCATGTGCTTCTCGAGCACCGCAAGGATCTGGTGCAAACGATTCGTGCCGATCCCTGTGGCCGTGCGTCGCGGGCTGGCATAGCTGGTGACATTCACCAGAGCCTGCAGATCCACCACCAGCGAACGCGTGCCCTCACAGGCCACGATCGTCGCGACACCGGACGCACGGGCATCGCTGAGGAACAGCTCACTGGGGTTGCCCACCTCGGCTAAGCCACCGCTCTGCATCTCGAACAAACCCAACTCATGGGTGGCGCCGAAGCGGTTCTTGACGGCGCGCAGCAGGCGGTGACTGGCGAACCGGTCACCTTCGAAGGTGAGCACGGCATCCACAAGGTGTTCCAAAACCTTCGGGCCCGCCAACATGCCTTCCTTGGTGACATGGCCCACCAACAGCAGGGAAATGTTCTGGCGTTTGGCCAACCGTTGCAGGGCAGCCGCACATTCGCGCACCTGGCCAACCGAGCCCGGAGCACTGGTGAGGTTGGCGTCATGCAAAGCCTGAATGCTGTCGATGATCGCCACAGCGGGGCGAAGCGCTTCCAGCTCTTCCAACACCAGTTCCAAATCGGTTTCGGCCAGCAACTGCAGCTCCGATGCACCTCCAGCGAGCCGCTGCCAGCGCAGCTTCACCTGCTGCGCCGATTCCTCAGCACTTACGTACAGCACCGATGCACCGGCCGCCATCGCCGAGGCGCTCTGCAGCAGCAATGTGCTCTTGCCGATTCCTGGATCGCCTCCGACGAGCACCAGAGAACCGGGTACGAGGCCTCCACCCAAAACACGGTCAAACTCAGCGGAACCGGTCGCCAGGCGTTGCAGCGGTTGATCCTCCAGCGAGGCCATGGCGGTGGACCGTCGCGGCGCAGCGGCTAGCTCTGGATCCGGGGCACTGCGGCGACGACGGCCATCGACTGGAGGCTGGGATTGCTCCACCAAGGAATTCCAGCTGCCGCACTCGGGGCAACGGCCAAAAAACTGTCGAGCACGGGCTCCGCAGACCTGACAGATAAAAACAGCGGTGGACTTGGGCACTGCGAACTGTGAAGAAAGTTGCCGTTGAATGAACGAATCAGGGGGCTGCCCTTTTATTTGTGGCGAGAAGTGACTAACGCCTCGTTGCCCATGACGGCCACGGCTCCCACCAAGGAAACGATCCTCGTGGTCGACGACGAGGCATCGATCCGACGGATCCTGGAAACCCGGTTATCCATGATCGGGTACAACGTGGTGACCGCCTGCGACGGCACAGAAGCCCTGGAATTGTTCCCGACCTGCACTCCCGACCTCGTGGTGCTGGACGTGATGATGCCGAAGCTGGACGGGTACGGCGTCTGCCAAGAGCTGCGCAAGGAGTCGGACGTACCCATCGTGATGCTGACGGCCCTCGGCGACGTGGCCGACCGGATCACAGGGCTTGAGCTTGGGGCCGATGACTACGTGGTGAAGCCCTTCAGCCCCAAGGAGCTGGAAGCCCGCATCCGCTGCGTGCTGCGACGGGTTGAGAAGGAACAGGTGGCGGGCATCCCTAACTCCGGGGTCATTCAGGTGATCGACTTGCGAATCGACACCAACAAACGCCAGGTGTTCCGTGGCGACGAAAGGATCCGGCTGACAGGCATGGAATTCAGCCTGCTGGAACTGCTGGTGAGCCGTTCCGGTGAACCGTTCAACCGCGGCGAAATCCTCAAAGAGGTTTGGGGTTACACCCCGGAACGCCACGTGGACACCCGGGTGGTGGATGTTCATATCTCCCGCCTGCGATCCAAACTGGAGGATGATCCGGCCAATCCCGAGTTGATCCTCACAGCTCGGGGCACCGGCTACCTGTTCCAGCGCATCGTCGATTCCGTTGCCTCCGAAGGTCCCTGATCCCGCCCCGGCCCCTCAGCCGCGGAACAAGACCAACCGTCCTCGGGCGATCCGTCGCCTGGTGATCTGGTATCGGCGCAACGCCGCCGTCACAACCATCGTGGATGGTGCTGCCAACTCAGCAACGGCAGCGGGATCGATGGCGGGCAACGTGGCGGAAACCGTGGTTTCCGGAGCCGGCACAGTGGCCAGCAGCGTGCTCCAACCTCTGGTGTTCGACCCTCTCCGCTGGCTGCAGGGGGGTACCGACACCGACGACATTGACGATGCGGAGCGTCTCTGGGTCGCCGTTGATGGCATGGGCGGTGACCATGCGCCGGGGCCGATTTTGGAGGGATGTCTGGACGCCATTGACCGGCTGCCTCTGAAGATCCGCTTCGTGGGGGAAATCGAGCGGGTCATGGCCGCCGCCAACAGCCTCGGCCTACGCGAATCCCTAGAAAGTGCAAGGGCAGCAGGACATCTGGACCTGGTGGCCAGTGGCCCCTCCATCGGCATGGATGACGAAGCCACGGCGGTGCGGCGCAAACGGGACGCCAGCATCAATGTGGCCATGAACCTCGTGAAGAAAGGGGAGGCTCTCGCGGTTTACTCAGCCGGGAATTCCGGCGCGGTGATGGCTTCGGCGATTTTCCGGCTGGGACGGCTGAAGGGCATCGACCGACCAGCCATCGGTGCACTGTTCCCAACCAAAGATCCCGGTCAGCCGGTGTTGGTGCTCGACGTAGGCGCCAACATGGACTGCAAACCCGCCTATTTGCACCAGTTCGCCCTGCTGGGGAACATCTACAGCCGTGATGTGCTCCAGGTGAGTCAACCGCGGATCGGCCTACTGAACATCGGCGAAGAGGAATGCAAAGGGAACGATCTCTCCTTAAAAACCCATGAACTGCTGCGGGATGAATCCAGGCTGCATTTCGCCGGAAACTGCGAAGGCCGTGATGTGCTCTCGGGCGATTTCGACGTGGTGGTCTGTGATGGATTCACCGGCAATGTGTTGCTGAAGTTTTTGGAATCCGTCGGCAGTGTTCTGCTGGGGGTGCTGCGGGCGGAGTTGCCCCGGGGGCGGCGCGGCAAGGTGGGATCAGCGTTTCTGCGCAGCAACCTGAAACGCATTAAGAAGCGGTTGGACCATGCCGAGCACGGTGGGGCGCTGCTTCTGGGCGTCAACGGCATTTCCGTGATCGGCCATGGCAGCAGCCGGGCCCTCTCGGTGGTTAGTGCCCTGCGCATTGCCCACTCCGCTGCGAGCCATGGCGTGATGGAGGATCTCGCAACACTGCATCAGGGTTGTGATTGACTGACGCGACGTCCTTCAACCTCCGCTTTGGTCGAGCCGCTCAGCACAACCAGAGGGGTGTTGTTCCGAGGGTCTGGCAGCGCGACGCCCAGCCGCTCCATCAGCAACGAAGAGCTCGGCCAGCGGGTTGAAACCAGTGATTCCTGGATTCGGAGTCGTACCGGGATTGCCGCACGACGTGTGATCGATGCGGATGAATCCCTCACCGAACTGAGTGGATTAGCAGCGGAACGGGCTCTGGCCATGGCTCGTTGGTCTGCCGACAGCCTCGATCTGATTGTGTTGGCGACCTCCACCCCAGACGACCTGTTTGGCTCGGCGCCACGCCTGCAGGCTCGTCTCGGTGCCACCAATGCCGTGGCCTTTGATCTCACCGCCGCCTGCAGTGGCTTTCTTTTCGCCGTTGTCACCGCTGCCCAGTACCTGCGCAGTGGGGCGATGCGCCGCATCCTCGTGGTGGGAGCCGATCAACTGAGCCGCTGGGTGAACTGGGACGACCGACGCTCCTGTGTTCTGTTCGGTGATGCGGCCGGCGCCGTGGTGCTGGAGGCATCAGAAAACGGCCAGGACAATCTGGAGGGATTCCTGCTGCGCTCTGATGGCAGCCGAGGCGAGGTGCTCCAGCTTCCCCAGGTCAGCGAGCGCAAGTCCCTTGTGGGGGACGCCAGCCATCAGTGCGGCGGCTTCGAACCCATTCAGATGAACGGGCAGGAGGTCTACAAATTCGCGGTGCGCGAAGTACCAGCCATTCTCGAGCAACTGCTCGAACAGAAAAGCGTCGCCGCAGATGCCGTGGACTGGCTGCTGCTGCATCAGGCCAACCAACGCATCCTTGATGCAGTGGCAGATCGCTTCTCTGTCCCATCCGAGAAAGTGCTCAGCAACCTGGCGCACTACGGCAACACATCGGCGGCCACCATTCCCTTGATGCTTGACGAAGCCGTGCGCGATGGACGCATCCAACCTGGACACCGCATCGCCAGCAGTGGCTTCGGTGCGGGATTGAGCTGGGGTGCAGCACTCTTCCGCTGGAGCGGGCCAGCCTAATCTCCGGCACGGTCAGCAGAACACAGCAATGGCGATCGCCTGGGTCTTTCCCGGTCAGGGCTCTCAAAAGGTGGGCATGGCAGAAGCGCTGCTCAGCATCGATGGCAGCCGCGAACGTTTCGCCACAGCCTCCGAACTGCTGGGGCGCGACCTCTTGGCGATCTGCCAGGGCGAAAGCGGCGGCGGTGATGGACCGGATGATCTCAACGACACTCGCAACACCCAGCCTGCCCTGTTCGTGATCGAATCACTGCTGGCCGACAACCTGCAGCAGCAGGGCCGCGAGCCTGCACTGGTGGCCGGCCACAGCCTGGGCGAGCTGGTCGCCCTCTACAGCGCTGGTGTGTTTGGGCTGGACACCGGCCTGCAGCTGATGAAAACCCGCTCAGAACTGATGGCGAGCGCTGGGGGCGGTGCCATGACGGCTGTGATCGGCTTCGATCGCGCTCAGCTGGACGACCTAGTGGCCGCCACGGACGGCGTCAGCATCGCCAACGACAACAGCGATGCCCAAGTGGTGATCTCCGGTGCTCCAGAGGCCGTGCAGAGCGTGAGTGAAGCCCTGAAATGCAAGCGCGCGATCCCTCTGGTCGTTTCCGGAGCTTTCCACTCTCCTTTCATGGCGGAGGCTGCTGAGCGCTTTGCTTCTGCAATGGACCAGGTGCCATTCCAGGATGCCCGCGTTCCGGTGCTCAGCAACAGCGCTGCCAGCGCCAGCACCAGCGCGGACGAGCTCAAACAGCGCCTGAAGCAGCAGATGACAACTGGGGTGCGCTGGCGAGAAACCATGGCGGCCATGACCGACAGCGGCGTAGACACCCTGGTGGAAATCGGACCGGGAAACGTGCTCAGTGGACTGGCGAAACGCAGCATGAGTGGCGTGACCACCGCCCAAATCGCCGGGGCGGGAGACCTCGGACAGTGAGTCAATCCAGCCTCGTCCCCACACCCAAGCCGAGCTTCACCTACAGGCTGGTCAGCAACCTTCTGGTCTTCCCTGTCTTTCGCTTGCTGTTCCGCGGCTCGACCGCAGGCAACAACCGAGTACCCATGCAAGGGCCTCTCGTGGTGGTGGCCAACCACGGCTCCCATCTGGACCCCCCCTTGCTGGGCCATGCCCTGGGGCGCCCCGTTGCTTTCATGGCGAAAGCGGAACTATTCAGCATCCCGCTGCTGGGACGCGTGATCCGGGCCTGTGGTGCCTACCCCGTCCGGCGGGGGGCCAGCGATCGCGAAGCGATTCGAACCGCGACGGCACGGCTCGGGGAGGGCTGGGCCACCGGCGTTTTCCTGGACGGCACCCGACAAAGCGACGGCCGGATCAACAACCCACTCCCCGGAGCGGCCCTTCTGGCGGCGCGTACAGGCGCCCCACTGCTGCCGGTGGCCATCCATAACAGCCACCGCGCCTTGGGAACGGGTCGCAGCTGGCCGCGCCTGGTGCCCATCCAGCTGCGTATCGGTGACCCCATCCCGGCACCGGCCAGTCGCCGTAGGCCCGATCTGGATGCCACCACCGCCCTGCTGCAGGAACGCATCAATGCTCTGCTGGATCAGGGTCCGCAGCATCCCTGAGGTCTCGACCCGTCATCACCCAAGCCACAGCGCGCAGCCAGTCACTCCATTTCTTCAAACGACCCTCCTGCATGCAATCCGTACGGCATGCCACAGGAACTCCGGTGAGCTGAATTCCACGGCTCCCCGCCACCACCTGGCCCACCGCCATCGAGCGGGGCAAGTGGTCTTCGCTGGTCACTAGCAAGACATGGCGAACGCCATCCGCCTGCAGCTCGTCCACGACAGAGGTGAAGTTGCTGAGGGTGTCACGGGCCCTGTAATCGAGGGTGACGCGGTCTGGATTGAAGCGCTCTTCACTGAGCATCCATTCGGCGTACTCAGGATTGCTGCCACCGCTCACCAGCAGCGGCAGGTCAAGCTGACGCGCCAAGCGGGCACCCATCCTTTCCCGGTCCACATCACCTCCAAGCACAAGAACGAGTTGCGGTGGGCTGCGATCCAACAGAGCCTGGCGATAGGGAGACAGCGGTCCGGGCCCCAACAGCCAGGCCATGAGGCCAGCACCCAGCAGCAGCCCTGTACGCACGCCCGCCATCAGACCTGTCCGACGGGAGAGGTGGGGTAGATCGGCAACACCTCAGCCCAGGGAAGCGCAGCGCCAGCGGCATGGCTGCGTTTCAACAGCAGCAACAGACGCGCCACATCCTCAGCCACATCGAGTTGAGCCCCAAGGGCTGGCTTGGGAGAGCATCCCTCCGGCAACAACGTCGGCAGGCTGAGTTCGTGGACCTGCCCCGAGGTGATCTGATACTGACCACCAACCACCCCCCTGCGAGGCAACTCCTGAGTGATCCAGAACGGTTGCCCATGATTCGATCCCAGCAGTTGAGACTCCAGGCGTGGCGCCATTAAGGCGTAACTGCTTACCCCGAGCAGGGGGCAATCGAGCTGTTGCGCAAGGGTGCGGGCCATCACCACCGTCAGGCGGGTGCCGGTGAAGCCGCCGGGCCCCGTCGCCACGGCAAGGCCCTGCAATTGGGGCCAACGCTCAGGGGGGAGAAGCGCCTGAACGCGCGAAATCAAACTGTTAGACAGCCCCCGTCCGTCCGGATGAACCTGCACGAGCGGTCCTGCTCCAGACTGCTCAGGATCCAGCAACGCCATGCCAAATCGATCCGAACAGCTGTGCAAGGCGAGCAGCAGCGGCAAGGCCGTCATCGGGGCAACTCCTGTCCTGGACAGCAACGCCGCCAGCGACCGGGATCTGCCTTGAAGCTTGAGCAGGACCGAACATCCCACTCAACCCCGGCCTGACCATTGGGAAGATCGATCACCGACACGTGAATTCTCGGCGCATCTGGCTCAAAATCCGGGGTCTCAGCAAGATGCGGAACGCCATGCTGACGCTCAACTGCGTGATAGGCCTGACATCGGTCGACCCAGCTGCAGTCCACGCAGATGCACATGCCTCCCAAGGCCGTTCACTCCCCCATTCTGATGGTCCAAGGCTCTGGCGACGCACTGCTTGAACAGTTGCGAGCGCGACTGGCACCAGCGCAATGGCCGCTACCCCTGAAACACCTCCCCAAAGGCACAGCGCTGGTGGGCGGGGCAGTTCGCGATGGATTACTCAACCGTCTCCAGGATCAACCCGATCTAGACCTCGTGGTCCCGACCGACGCCATCGCTCTGACCGAGGCCCTAGCCCAGGAGCTCCATGGCACCTGTGTGGTGCTGGACACGGAACGGAGCATTGCTCGGCTGGTGCTCGGAGGCTGGACGGTGGACATCGCCCGCCAGGACGGTGACCGCATCGAAGACGATCTCTGGCGCCGCGACTACCGACTCAATGCCATCGGTGTTTCGCTCCAACCCTGGGGACAGTTGTGGGACCCCACCGGTGGACTGAACGATCTCCAACAGGGTTGCCTGACGGCTGTGTCGGAAACCAACCTCACCGACGATCCCTTGCGGCTGCTGCGGGGCTTGCGGCTAGCGGCTGAGATCCCGCTCACAATCTGCAGCCAAACCATGGGCTGGATTGATCGTCATGCCTCACGGCTGCCTGAGGCGGCGCCGGAGCGCATCCTGACGGAACTGCAGCGCTTGGTACGGGGCGACCATGCCGATGCGGCGATCGCAACCTTGAAGAGCGTGCCGTTGCTGCGCCCCTGGGCCGCCGAGGGGCAACCTCCAGCGCCCGCTGACACGGAAGGCATGAGCAAGCAGGAAATAGGCGTCGCTCTGCCCTTGGCGCGGTTAACAGCCCTCATCAGTGATGACGGCATGATCCAACTCCGAGCCAGTCGGGCCCTGCGCCAACGCTGCGAACGCCTCCGGTTCTGGCAGCAGCGCACCGGCCTAGCACCGGAGTGTCTGCCGGAAACCGATCGACTGAGATTGCATGACGAGCTTGAACGGGATCTCCCCGCCCTCGCCCTGCAACTGCCAATGCCCGAGAAAGAGATCTGGCTGCGGCGATGGCGAGACGCTGACGACCCTCTGTTCCACCCCAGAGCACCCATCGACGGCAACAGCCTGGTCAAGGCCCTGGAGATCCAACCCGGCCCCCTTCTCGGACGTCTGCTGCATCATCTGAAGCTTGAACGCGCCTTCCAGAGGATCCAGACCACGACTGAGGCCATTGAGGAAGCCAAACATTTCTTGACCCGTGAAAGCGAGGCTCTGTGATTAACTTTGCAGGTGTCAATGATGACGGTCAGACACCGACAGATCGCATTTTCTTTCCTTCATGAGCATCCGCCTGTACATCGGCAACCTGCCGCAGACCTTTGAAGAACAGGAGCTGGTGGCTCTGCTCAAGTCAGTGGGAGAGGGGATTCGGTTCAAGTCGGTTCTCGACCGCGAAACCGGCAGCTGCCGTGGATTCGGCTTTGCCAATGTCGACGACGCCAAGGTCGCCGATGCAGTGATCGAACAGCTGAACGGCAAAGAGTTCGGTGGCAGCTCTCTGCGGATCGAACGTTCCGAACGACGGGACAACAACCCCGGTAGCAACCGTCGTGGAGCCCCCAATGCTGCAGGCCAGCCCCAGGTAGCCCGCAAAGCGGTGAACAAGGTGGTTCACAGCGACGAGAAGAGCGAAGGGGCTCCCGACCCCCGCTGGGCCGGTGAGCTGTCCAAGCTCAAGGACCTGCGGGCCGACCAGAAGACGGCAGTCTGAATCCGTTAGCGATCTGGTTGAGCAAAACGCTATTCATCAGCCCCTGCCGGTTTTACTGGCAGGGGTTTTTTGCTGACTCGAACCTCAGCGTGCCTGGGCCAGGAGGAACGAACGCGGCAAATCGAGCAGCTTGTTGACCTTGGCCACGTAGGCACGGTGATTGAACACGTCGTAATCGACCCGTTCAATCTCATCCAAGATTCCCCGATAGAGCCGTAACGACGTCCACACCGGCCAGCGCGCATCGGCGGAAAGCCAGCGCACCCCGGCTTCAGAACGCGCAAACCAGTCGCGGGCCCGCTCCAACTGGAATCGCATCAAGGCACGCCAGGAATTGTTGAGTGTTCCTGCCATCAACTCATCTTCTGAATATCCGAAGCGCTCGAGATCTTCTTGCGGCAGATAGATACGACCGCGGCCCCGATCTTCACCCACATCCCGAAGGATGTTGGTGAGCTGGTTGGCGATCCCCAAGGCGACGGCGGCATCGGATGTGTCTGGGCAGTCACTCCAGGGAGCTGAGGTGTAGGCCTGATCGACACCCATAACTCCCTGGGTCATCAGACCAACGGTGCCAGCAACGCGGTAGCAGTAGAGCTTGAGGTCCTCGAAGCGGGGATAGCGGGTCCAGGTGAGGTCCATCCGCTGTCCCTCAATCATGTCCAGATAAGGCTGGATGCCCTGGGGAAACCGCTCCAGGGTGTCCACCATCACCGCATCCAGATCGTCCTCCACCCGTCCGGCGAACAAGGCCCGGGTTTTCTCCTCCCAGCGGTCGAGCCGATCAGCAAGTTCCTCCACCGGACGCGCCTGAGCCTCAGCGCTATCCATCAACTCGTCCGTACGACGGCACCAGACATAGATCGCCCAGATGGCACGCCGCTTCTCTGGGGGCAGAAGCAAGGTGCCGATATAGAACGTCTTGGCCCACTCAGCGGTCTCCCGACGGCAGGCCTCGAAGGCTGCGTCGAGATCCGGGGAGGCGAGGGGCATGGCTCAGGCCGTCACGGGCTCACTAGAAGAGGTCGATGATGCCAGCTGACCTGTCTTGCGGTCCACCGCACCGGCGCAGAGCTTGCCACTAAGCACGGCGCCTTCCATCGATGCGAGATAGCGCTGCATCGTGTAATCCCCGGCCAGGAAGAAGTTCTTGATTGGGGTGGTCTGATCGGGGCGCAACTGCTGACAACCAGGGGTCGTTTTGTAGACGGACAAAGGGGTCTTCACGACCTTGTATTTGCGCAGTGTGGCGGGATTTTCACCCCCAAAATGCATCGGGAACAGCTTTGTGAGCTCGCCCATGGTGGCCTCGATGATCTCTTCATCAGGACGACCGATCCAGTCCTTGGCTGGCGCGAACACCAGCTCGAGCATTGACTTGTCGGGGTCTTCATACTCCCTGCAAGTGATGCTCATGTCGGCGTAGACGCTGAGCAG
>Ga0189289_10406_pt1 | contig 17426 bp, 16 predicted proteins | sample UW106minimetaG_FD_130313 | JGI IMG/M metagenome (GOLD analysis project Ga0189289, IMG submission 130313) | Marine microbial communities from the Costa Rica Dome - UW106 mini metaG | ecosystem: Environmental > Aquatic > Marine > Oceanic > Photic zone | place: Costa Rica: the Eastern Pacific...
ACGTATCCTCCAAAGGATTGTTCTCTAATAAGGCATCGTTATATGTTTCGTAATAGGTCACAGGCAAACCAGCAGGAGCGCCAGCAAGAACTATGGCATTTGAGTCGTTAAGGTTAAAACTAGTAAAACCATCTTCGGTACCATCATCATCACAAACAGACAGGCTTGCATTATTAGAAGCGGTTGTACTTACTTCAAGAGATACTTCGCTAAAGCTTACACAACCTGTATTAGTATTAGTTACACGTGCATACACAATCTGCGGATTGAAGAAATTCTCAAAAGCATCGGCATTAATAGGATTCGTCGCATTCTCAGCTTCTGTTAGAGAAAGGTAGTAAACTACGCTTCTATCGGCTTCATTATTTACAACGTCATCATTAAACAAGGCGATATTAAATAGTGTGAATCCTTCAGGTATACCGTCTTCATCACACTGTACTACAGTGATGTCATTAGCCTCTGGAGCATCATTTATGGTTAGTTCAAAACTGCCTGTACTAAAGCAGGTGGTATTAGTTGTATTCTCAATTCTTACAAAAATAGTTTCATTAAAAGCGGTTGAATTCGTATATGTTAATGGCAGAGCTAAGGTATTATCTTCTGCGTCTTGTAGTGAAGGATGAAAGGTAACTGCAGTAAGCGTTTCATCTTGAGCACCTCGGATTGTTGGTACTAAATCTCCCAGTTCTATAGTGGCAAAACCATCCATTGGATCTCCTTCATTATCGCAAAATTCTATATTATTTAATTGTACAATTTGAGGTGTATCGTAAACAATAAGTTCAAAGGTTGTTACATCAAAACAGTCTGTATTATCGTTATTATCTACTCTTACATGGATTGTCTGTGGATTTGTTATGTTGGTGTATGGAAATTCAATTTCATTTTCTAAGTTATTAGCATCATCCATAGATTCGAAATAGCGCACATTATATTGCAAAGCGTCTTGATTTAACAATGCTTCGCTATTTTTATTGGTAAACTCAAAGCCTTCAAAAATCCCATCGTTCCCAGCATTATCACAAACACTGATATCTGTCATTGGATTAGCTACAGGAAATTCAAAAAAGCCAACAACAGCACTTCCTTCAATTGGGCATTCTCCATTATTAGGTTCTATAAAAACCTCATAAAAACCTGGTGTATCTACAAATAGTTGTGATGACGTTTCTGCTAGTGGAGTCCCTTCAAAAGACCATACATAGTCTGCACCTGTGATCTCATCGGCCTGAAGCGTGTAGCTGTCTCCTATACACAACTTTAGTTCTGTGGTGCTAATGCCATTTCTAATAATATCGGTTTGCGAATTAAACAACGACTGAATAAAAGGTGGTAACCCAATTCTGCTTGTATTTTGACTAAAGCCATTAACATCGAGCTGTACTCCTTGTTCATTATATCCAGCAGCAATACCATCTGCTTCTGGATTTTCTATGACTCCTAGAAAACGATTGGCTCCGGTATTATTACCAAATTCAAACTGAGCTCTATAAATTCTTCGGTCAATACCTAATTGTAATGCTCCAGCACTAATTGTATTTGAGGAATGAATCACTTGAATTGAATTAGGAATATCCGCACTTGTTAAATCCCATTGTAAAACTTGACTAGAACCATTACCCGTAGCGCTAAATCCTACAGTGGCATAGACTTTTTGATTCTCGGCAGAGAACTCAACACCATATGGACTGTTATTATTTTGAGGACTGTAAAGCTCCAAACTATTTGAAACAACACCATTATTATTATCAAAGTCATAAAGGTAGATGCCACCACCAGCATCTTCTCCTAAAACTGTTGATTCTCCGAAGTTAGCAGAGACTAGTTTTGTTCCATCTGGGGAGGCTTTTAGATAGCCCAGTGCATTTCGTCTATAGCCTTCTAAAGGGATATAAGGAGTAACAACAGAAGTCACAGGATTGGGGTCTACACCATTCTCATCAATTTTAAAGGCATAGAATGTATCGCCAAAATGCGTAATCACCCAAAAAGAGAAACAGTCATCTGCCTTAACAGCTGTAATTTTTTCTGAACATTTTAATTCTGATGCTAAAGGATTTGTTGCGTCATAAGTAACTAATGGGATATTCTTTTCAATAGCATCAACAGCACCAAGTCCATTATCATCCAAAATATTGACGCGAGAATACATTAAACCGTCATTTACACCATCATTTGCTGAATCATTTGGAAAACCTGAGGTATTGTTATGGTGCGGTTCATCAACTGTGAATATGTAATAGAAATCTGGATCTTGAGGTTTAGGCACAATTACTCCAGATGAGGTACTAGAATCATCACCTCGTAATCCTGTACCATTAAGCATAATTTGATGGTTTCTGTTCCAAACGGTACTGCCGTCAGAATAGAAAAGTAAATTACCGTTGCTGTCTGAAATCGATGTGCATCCTTCAAGTGTATTTATTTGGCCGTCAGTGATTGCGCTAACCGTTCCTGTAGAGGCGTCGAATTGTAGGCCAGCATTTTGACCAAAATACCAAAACGAGGCTTCATTTTGTGCAAATAGTGAGCACGATAAAACCATTAAGATTAATACACAACTTATCTTTTTCATAACATCTTTGGTGTGCGATTACACACTATGTTTAATACTATATAACAACTAGAACTTTTGAATTCCCAGTTTAGTATTAAAAATTAAATAGCAATAGCTATCAAAGATATTATAAATCTCTCTTTTTTAATAGTCGATAAGATAAAAAGATAAAAAGTGCAGACCAACCTAAAACAATGGCAATTTCATACCAGTGTACAGCATAGTCATAGGCGATATCGGTCTTCTCAGGAAACTTCGTCATCACGATTCGCTGTATAGGCTGATCGATGAGTTTATACATAGATTCTAAAGGAAGACAATTTTTAACTTTGAATGCACCGTCTGCATTTCCTATTACTTCGTAAGCCCCCCAGAATATAAGCCATTCAAAGATGTATAACACAAATAGGAAACCGAGTGCAAAAGCAGAACGTTTTAGTAACATTCCAAAGAATAAACAAAGGCTAAAGAACCCTACTAATTTTACGAAGTATGCCAATAAAAATTCAACTTCCCTAAAGATAATTGAAGCCTCTGTGTAGCTAGAATAGTAAAGGCCTATTAGAAATGAAGCAACACCAATTAGAAGCGTTGCGCATAACGAAAAGAATACGATGGTGTAAAATTTAGAAAGTATAAATTCTTTTTTACTTAAACCGTCTATAAGGTTTTGCTTTAAGGTTTTATTGCTGTATTCATTACCAATCATACTAACAACCACAATAGCAAAAAAGAACTTAAAGTAGGAGGCGAAAAATGTTGTAATGTGCCAAATAATTGGGAAATTAAAGATGCCTAATTCCCCTAATTCTAAAGTAAAGAAACCAAAGAAGTTTATTTTTATCGATGATAAAACAAGCACTGTGAATGGTAAAATGAAGGATATAAAAATTAAAACTCTACTCGTTTTGTTGAGCCAAAGTTTTTGTAATTCTAATTTTAAAAGACGTAACATAATTTGGATTGGTTTTGCTTAATTCTATGTTTTGGAATTAGGCTGTTTTTTGATTGGTTTCTAGGTTGTCAGTAAGTTGTAAGAATTGCTCTTCGAGACTTTCTTTACGTTGCACTAAATGAGAGAGTAAAATTCCTTTTTCAAACATTAGTTTGTTAAAATCTGATGCAGACATTGGAGTATTTAAAAAAGCAGTAATTAAATCTCCTTCTACTTTAATATTTCCAAAATTGGAATTCGTTTCAAGCAATTTAATGAGCTCATCTTGTTTTTCGGCTTTTAATTCAAAAAAGCCATGACTACTAATCATTTCATCTACACGACCAGAATAGAGTTTCTCACCTTTTCGAAGCACAACGACATGAGAGCACACTTTTTCAACTTCATCTAAAAGGTGAGATGCTAAAAGAATGGTTGTTCCACCAGCAGCAATATCCTTAATAATTTGTCTTATTTGGTGAATTCCCTGAGGATCTAAACCGTTAGTTGGTTCATCTAAAATTAGAATTTCTGGATCATTAAGTAGGGCAGAAGCAATGGCTAAACGTTGCTTCATACCTAAAGAATAGGTTTTGAATCTGTGATCCTTTCGGTCTAATAATCCAACAACTTCTAATTTTTCGGCAATTTTACCATGGTCCACACCTTTTATTCTACAGACGAGTTTTAAATTCTCCTCTGCCGTCATGTAAGGATAGAAATTAGGACGTTCAATTATGGCGCCTACTTGCTTTAAAGCATCATGGGTAGATGTGTTGCCGTCGAACCAATGAAAGTCTCCGTTGGTTTTATTTACAACATTTAGGACAATACCTAAAGTTGTTGATTTACCACTTCCGTTAGGTCCTAAAATGCCATAAACATTACCTTTATTGATGGTGAAGCTTAAATCTTTTACGGCGGTTACGTAGCCAAATTTTTTCGTAAGATTATTGATTGTAAGGATCGGTTGTTCCAAAATTGATTGATTTTAGATACTGAAATGTAGTCAGTATTGATTGGTTATGTAGGTAAGACGAGTATGATTAAATTTTGTTACATAGCATTAAATAAAATCTTAATTTTAACGTATGAAAGAGGATCTTAAAATCTCTAAGAAGAAACCGTCTTATGCTATTTCAGAAGTGCTTAATAAGTATTTGACGGATTATAATAGAAATATAAGTCTTCCTATTTTTTATTCGGATTTATTACGTTTTCAGGGTTCAGTTGTTGTTTACGACAAGAATGACGAAGACACCTTATGGATACGTGTATTTTACAATGAATTTGAGCGTGAAGAGATTGATCATAGTTTAAAACAGGTGTATTCAAAATTAATATCAGATGGTAGTGAAGGCATTTTAAAATATCTCAATATTGATGCTATTGATTATTGTACCTTTGGTAATTCAAAACCCTTCAGAGTAAAAGTTAGGAATATCCTTAATGATAACTATACTTATTTCTATGTAAAAAAAGCTGACGCTTCAAGGGTTTATGGTTTAGAGCTTGAACACATGTTATCTCCTTACAACTTAAATTTTTTGGTTTATAAGGATACCTTAATCGAAGAGCATATTGCTGGAATTCCAGGTGATGAGTTTATTAAAAATATGCTACCAGAATGTAACGCTTCAGAACAATCTCAGATTGCTAAAGAGTTTGTTAAGTTTAATGAGCGTTGTATGATTAGGTTGCTGGGCGATATGAGATCGTATAATTATGTTATTGTACCCACACACGATTTTGATCATGTGGTTTTTAAAATTAGAGCTATAGACTTTGATCAGCAATCTTATGAGGGTAATTTAAAAATTTATCGACCACAGTTTTTTAAAGAAAATTATAAAATGGTAGAGTTGGTAAAAGATAAAATTCAGAAAGAGTCCGTGGACCAATATAAAATTGAAGAGCGCTCTATTATTGCTAAACGAATGATTAGTTTTCAGGATAGAATAAGTGCTTTGTTAAAATGTATGGAGGTCGATGAATTGTCTATCAGAAAACACATATCACAACTCAAAAAAGATATTTATGACTATACCTTAGATGTAAATTTTAAGAAAAGTAAAACTATGGGAGATATAGTCAGGAGTGCCCTTGATTTTGTAAAAAGAAATTATGAAAGTGTAAATGCACGCTAGTGCTTAATTCCAGTTTTCATCAAAGTCTAGATCGCTGTAATCATCAACATCTAATCCGTCTTCAAACTCATTATAGTCTTCGTTTTGATTAGATTCAAATTGTTTTTCGGGTGCTTGATCAGGAATTTGTCCATGAACAAACATTAAATTAGGGTAATCTGTACCAACGGCTTCATCAACAATTTCAGCTAATTCTACATAGAACGTCCACATACTCATGAAGTCATAGATATAAATGAGTTTTGGCGATGCCTCATGCACAACATCTTTAATGGTGGTTGTACTCATCATTTTAACCTCATTACCAGCTTCACTCATGTCAAACATAGATATTTCCTCACCTTGATTCCACTGCTCATCACTAATATAAAATGATGCCATTTCCATACCATCAAATCCAAAAGATTGGGTAATGATGTTGTGAAGATCTTCCATGGTATCCGTTTCTCTTATTTCTAAATCACGAAAAACGTCATCTTCAGTATCATTGTCTAGTATGACTCTAAATCTATAAATCATAATCACTTTTAATAATGCAAAGATATAATTTAAGTTTGTTCAACCCTATAGTTTAAGGATTGCTTCTGTCCAAGGCTTTCTAAAATTATATAGAATTGAAAACCAATAAGTAAGGCGGCAATGACCAGGTGAATTGGTTGCGTTGTAAATGGAAAATCAAAATAATACATGGCAATGCCAGTGGCAATTTCAAGACCAATACAAAAAATGACATACTTGAATTTACTAAAGCCGAGTTGTAATTTTTTATGACGATAGAACAACCAACCATTTAGTACAAGGACAAGAATTGAGAGTGTTCTGTGAATATAGAAATCTAATGGTGCTAGTTCTTTAAAATCCCAATTAAAATAACCGTTGATGCTATTTTGTTCATCCACAAATTGTCTAACTTGTGTTCCTAAAACAATTTGAATCAGGGTAAGAGCAGTAGCTAGTATTATTCCATTTTTAAAAAGTTTATCGTATTTCTGATTTTTTATTTTTGTATTTGATGCATGAATGAGATATAGGATAACCCCAACAATCACTAGAGCCATAACCATATGAATGGTAATTTTATAAGGCAATAGGTTCGAATCAACAACCGTTTTACCTAACCAAGCTTGAAAGCCCATTCCAAAAACCGTTAAGACAGAAAGTAGTAATAGTCTTTTTTTGTAAGACCACAACCAAATCGACATTATGGTAAAAATAAGAATTGGGACACCTGAAAGAGCACCAATTAAACGATTAATATACTCGATCCAAGTATGTGTGGCATTAAAGGTATTATAGTCGTGAGTTGTGTTGCGTTCCCAATTATTGAGATTCAATTCTGAACCACTTGTAAAATCAGATTTTGCATAGTAAAAAATTTCATCAATCTGTATTACATAGCCCTTTTTGTATTCGTGATTAGCTTGAAATTGAATTTCTGAGGCATCTGTTGGTGGGATATAATATCCAAAGCATTTAGGCCAATCTGGGCAACCCATTCCTGAGCCCGTCATACGAACTACGGCTCCTGCTATAATCACCAGATAAATTAAAACTAAAGCTACTTTAGCTGTATTTCTGAATTTCTGTATCATAATTCCCCAAGTTCTTTTACAAAACAAAGACTATTGTTCATATCCTTATACTGTCCGTACTTTGGTGTCCTACCATAGCCACATTTTTTGTAAAAATTAACGGCTTCGGTTTGTCGCTTTCCTGTTTCAAGAACGGCAGATTTAAAGTTTAATTCTGAAGCCCAATTTTCTAACTCTTTTAAAATTGCGGAGGCTACTCCTTTGCTTCTGGCCGGAGGAGAAGTAAACATGCGTTTAATTTCAACTGAAGAAGAATTATAGGCTTTAAATGCGCCACAGCCAACAGTTACATTATTCAAAGACGCTACAACAACATGGTTAAGGTGTTCAATGCTATTAAATTGGTTGTAAAATTCATGTTCATCACCATCCGTAATTTTTAAGTAAGCATCTAGTTCTTTGACTAAAGCAATAAACTCTGAATTTTTAGAATCTGTTCTTTGGAGCATTATCATATGTCTTCAACATTTAATCCAAGTGCCTTTCCTTTTTCTAACATTAACTGAAAAGCGGCATCATGCTCATTCGGAATATCACCTTCCAATATAGCCTCTTTGATCGCTTCTTTAATTACACCTATTTCTTTAGAGGGTTTAAGATTAAAAGTCTCCATGATTTCTTCTCCAGAAACTGGAGGTTGAAAATTCCGAATACGATCACGTTCTTCAACCTCAACAATCTTATCTCTAACTAATTGAAAGTTGTTGTGATATTTTTTAAACTTTTTAGGGTTCTTTGTGGTAATATCAGCCTCACAAAGCGTCATAAGATCATCGACATAGTCACCAGCATCAAAAACAAGGCGTCTTACGGCAGCGTCTGTAACTTCAGTTGCCAAAACTATAGGTCTGGAACTCATTAGTACCATTTTCTGAACAAATTTCATTTTGTCATTTAATGGCATCTTTAAACGTTTAAATAATTTGTAGACCATTTTAGACCCTACAAACTCGTGTCCATGGAAGGTCCATCCAACTTTTTTACTAAACTTTTTGGTTGGAGCCTTACCAATATCGTGGAGTAATGCTGCCCAACGTAACCAAAGATTATTAGTTGTTTTTGAGATGTTATCAACAACTTCTAGTGTGTGATAAAAATTGTCTTTATGTCGTTGCCCTTCAATTTCATCAATACCTTTTAGTGCAATTAATTCTGGGAGCATATAACCAAGTAACCCCGTTTTTTCTAAAAGTTTGAAACCAATTGAAGGTTGTTTACTTTCAAGTATTTTATTGAGCTCTGTAACTATACGTTCTTTGGTTATAATCTTAATACGGTCTTTATTTGATAAAATGGCTTCGAGAGAACTAGCTTCTATTTTAAATTGGAGTTGCGTTGCAAAACGAATGGCCCGCATCATTCGCAACGGATCATCGCTATATGTTACATCTGGATTTAATGGAGTTCTAATTATACCTTTATCCAAATCAGCAATGCCATTAAAGGGGTCTAATAATTCACCAAAATTTGACTGATTAAGACTTAGGGCTAAGGCGTTAATGGTAAAATCACGTCGGTTTTGATCGTCTTCTAACGTGCCATTTTCTACAACAGGATTTCTGCTGTTCTCGGCATAACTTTCTTGACGTGCGCCAACAAATTCAATTTCTATATCCTCAAACATTAACATGGCAGTTCCGTAGGTTTTGAACACCTGTACTTTTGGCTGAGTTGGTAAGTTTTTAGAAACTTGCTCTGCCAGTTCTATTCCGCTTCCTACAGCAACAATGTCTATGTCCTTAGCATTACCACGCTCGAGTAAAAAGTCTCGGACAAAACCACCTATAACATAACACTCTAATCCCAACGCTTCTGCAGATTGAGATATGGTATTAAAAATGGAATGTTTTAAAGCAAATTTGTAATTCATTTCACCCTTTTAAAAAGCTTTGGCAAAGATACGACGAAACCAATTTGTTTTAAAATGAGATCCCTCATTTATTTAAGTAAAAAACTATTGATATTTTTACCACTTAATGATAGGACTCAATGAATTTTTTTAAGCGCAAATATCTCCAATTAAAATCTAATTATTTAAAGAATAGACCCGATTGTGTAGAGGATTATCTTAAGGTTCATTTTTATTTGAAAAATAAAAAACTACTAAATCTAGAAAACCCTCAAGAATTTGCGGATAAAATCCAATGGTTAAAATTAAATATGTATAAGCAAGATTATCAAAACTATGTTGATAAATATGCTGTACGCGGCATAGTTGAAGCTAAAATTGGATCACAGTACCTCAATGATTTAATCTTGGTATATGATAAAGTCGATGATATTAAGTTAGACGAATTGCCTGAAAAATTTGTTCTTAAGGGAACACATGGGTCTGGTTATAATATTATCGTTAAAGATAAGGCGCAACTAAACTGGGATGCCGCCAAAGAACAATTGCACAAATATCTTAAAACTAATTACTTCGACAAATACAAGGAATATATTTATAAAGATATACAACCGCGGATAGTTGCTGAAAAATACTTGGATCAGCTAGATAGCCAATATATCATAGATTTTAAGTTTATGTGTTTTCATGGTGAGCCTCATTATATACATGTTAAAACATTTGAGCACGATCGCATTAAAGAGGCCTATTACACCATGGACTGGGAAAAATTGCAGCCCACTAGTGTTGGTCAAAATCATTTAATTCAGACGATTGAAAAGCCTAATAATTTTGATGAAATGGTTAAGGTTGCAAAAGCCTTATCTAAGGAATTTATATTCGTAAGAGTCGATTTGTATGCTATTGGAGCACGCATTTATTTTGGGGAGCTTACCTTTTTCCACAAAGGCGGTATGAAACGTAATTATATTGAATCGCTTAATAAAAAGATGGGTGATTTAATAAAACTGCCTATAAACGTTGATGCTTAGATAGTTCATCGTACATTTTTTTAGCGATGACTTTTTTAGTAAAATTGTTCACCAAATAATCATAACCATTCTTTGTGAACTTTTCTTGAAGTTCAGTGTCGTTTAAAAGTAAGATAACTTTTTTAGCAAAGTCTTTAGGATTTCCAACTTCTGCTAAAATCCCAGTTTCTCCATCAACAATAACCTCAGCAATACCACCAGCATCTGCAGCAACTATTGGAACACGACACGCATATGATTCTAAAAGAACACCGCCAGTAGGTTCGTTGTTAGAGGTAAATAAGAATAGATCTAGTTCAGGTAATATCTCAGGGACGTCTCGTCTAAATCCAGTAAAAATAATGTGTTTGGCGATTCCTTTTTTATCTACGTAATTCCGAATGTCTTGTTCTAAACTACCTTTTCCAACAAGTATAAATTTTGCATTTATGTTGTGCTCCTTGATAAGAATTTCTGCCGTATCAATCCACGTGTAATGATCTTTAAAACCTGTAAATTCCGCAATGTTTCCTATTAGTTTTTGGGATTTAGGAATATTAAATTCGTCATGCAATAAGCCGTTGGCCTTTTGCTTTTGAAATTTGTCAATATCAGTAACACTTCCAATTACCGTAAATCGACTGTGGTCTTTAACTGCAAATTTTAAAGATTCTACAACTGGTTGGGATACACAGATTATTTTCTTAATACCCTCGTAATTGTATTTCCATTTTCTGAAGACATTGGTATCTACGCGTTTAATTAAGGTTCTACATAAAACTAATGGTACTTTTAATCCAAAAATAAAGGCGGCTAGTACAGCTAAAGTATGTGCTTTACTGCTATGGATAAATATTACAGATGCCTTATTTTCCTGAGCTATTTTTTTGAATGTTTTAGCATAGGATAAACTGTATTCAGATTTGTATTCAAAAGGAATAACGTTCATGCCTTTTTCTGAAGCAACACGATTGATTTCAGAATCTACAGGGCAAACAATCCATTGGTCTTCAACATAACCTTCAGCTTCAAAGGCTTCATAGAGATAGATTATTTTTTGCTCATGACCACGCCAACCATTAGAGGCTGTAAATTGTATTAATCGCATGCGATATTCTTTAAAGTTGCTAATGTAAGTATTAAGCCTATTTAATTTTATATAATCCTAAGGCTTTTTTAAATTTCTTACTAGCTAACACATAGTTTACATAGAGTTTGTTTTTTAGACTTAAGAACCTCCATTTGTGATGCGGAATTAAGTCCGAAGTCACTTGTTTATCAATTTTCTCTGATACGATAAAGTCTTTTTTAATAGCATTCCAATCTACCTTATCATAACCATCAAATTCATTGACTTTATTCTTTTCGTGAATAATTGACATCCATAATCGCCTATTGGTAATTTCAATACGACGTGATTCTTTTTTCCACATATTGTGATCACTAAACCAAACTGTTTTAGGAGAATCATTTTTCTCAATCAGACTGATAAAAGGATTAAAAATATGCTCTTTTTTTCCAAGCATTATATGAGGTGATATTTGAAGAGAGTAACCTTTTAAAATATCAATAGCCATGAATTCTTGGTGATTAAACTGAGACTGAATGGTTGCAATATAATCCTTATGAATACAATCGTCATTATCAATTCTAGATGTAATGAGGTATTCAGAGTTTTCACTGCTACCATTTATATAGGTCTTTATTGAAGAATGAAATTCTTCCATTCCATTAATATAGAATATCCTAAAGTGAGAATACGGTTGTAATAATTCCTCAACTATTTTTTTGAAATCCTCATCAGTAGTGATATCAAAAAAGAGTAACCATTGAAAATTGGTGTTCGTTTGACTTGACACAGAAGGCAAGCAATAATTGCTAAATAATTCAATACGATGGGTCATCCATTCTCTCGTCAATAAAGACTCGTTGTTTTTGGTGACGTTCCAATTTTTATTTTTTAAATTAAATCTGGTTATTAGATAGTGTTTAAACATTAGGTCGTATTGAGAGCACAAATTTAAAGAATTAAATACCTACTTTTGCAGCTTATGACAAGAACTCATGGCTGAAAAGGTTATTATACATAAAAACTCTTCTTTAAAAACTAAAGCAGTAAAAGAGGCTTTAGATAGGTTTAATAATGAGGGAGAATTGATTGGTACTGGCTATCGAAATGTCATAAAAGTCTTAGAAGTTGATGGTGTTAAGTATAATATTAAGGCCTTTAAGGTACCTAATGTTATTAATAAAATTGTTTATCGATTTTTTAGAAAAAGTAAAGCGGAACGTTCGTTTCTCTATGCTGAAAAATTATTATATAACGGTATTCTTACACCAAGTCCTGAGGCTTATGTCGAGTGCTTTTCATTATTTGTATTTGGGAAAAGCTATTACATCAGTAAACAACTTGATTATGATTTTACGATACGTAAATTAATTGACCAACCGCAGTGCGAAGATTATGATTCCATCTTAAGGCAGTTCACCCAGTTTACCTTTCTATTACATGAAAAAGGGATTCATTTTTTAGATCACTCCCCAGGAAACACTTTAATAAAAAAAGAGAATGATGGGTATAAATTCTATTTAGTAGATCTCAACCGAATGGAATTTAAAACTTTAAGTGATGATGAACGATATGCTAATTTTGCCCGTTTATCACCCAAGGATTATATGTTAGATATCATAAGCGAAGAATATGCAAAGTTGATTAACCGACCTCATGATGAGGTTCGAGAGCGTATGTATTATTTTTCGGAAAAGTTCTCTTCTGGTTTTAAAAGAAAAGAAGCTTTTAAAAAGAAGTATTACTTCTGGAGAAGTAAGAAAAACTAGGTTTTATTCTTGTAAAGCTGTCTCAGTTTTTTATACTTAAGGTAGGTGATTTTCCACGTTTGGTAACAAATTCTAAAGCCATTTTTGCCATCTAAAAATCCTAATCTAAGGATATAGGCTTTGAAGAATGCCCATGTAGGATTCCAAATAATATTTAGAGCTGAAGCGCCTTTACCTTTGCTGTAATAAGCCTCTGCCGCAATAGTTGAAAAATATTCTGATTTCTGATCCATTTCCTCATAGGTCTGATAAGTCCAATGTAAAATATCACCTTTAAGATATCCAACTTTGGATTTGGTATCTAACAATTGAACATTATCATGAGGATTAATTCCTCTCCATTCGGCTTTGGTTTTATCAAAAACTCGTAATTTTTTATTAGGATACCAATCCGAATGTTTTATCCATTGTCCGCAAAAATTATTGAAACGTTTGGCATAATAACCATCAAATTCCCAAGTTGATTTTAGATTTAAGAGCGACTTTTGCAATTCTTCGGATAAAGCTTCATCCCCATCTAAAGAAACTACGTGATTATATTTTACTTGGTCTAGTGCAAAATTTTTTTGCTCAATATATCCGAGAAATTCTTGTTCTATAAATCTAACGTCGAATTTTTCGCAAATAGATTTTGTACTATCTGTAGAATGGGAATCGATGACGACGATTTCATCTACAACAGGTACTAAAGATTCTAAACACCTTTCAATATTTCGTTCTTCGTTGAAGGTTATTATTACACCAGATAGTTTTAACATAGTCCCATTTTAACAGTTGTAAAAATAGTATTTTTGTACTTATGCAAATACCACTTAAGGCCACTGTAATTATAAGTACTTATAACCAACCTGATTGGTTAAAATTGGTCTTGCATAGTTATACTTTACAAACGGAGGGGAATTTTGAAATTATTATTGCAGATGACGGATCTGATGAGTCTACTAATACAGTTATTCATGAATTTTCTAAATCATATAAAATGCCGATAAATCATATATGGCAGGAGGATAATGGATTTCAGAAGACTAAAATTTTGAATAAGGCTATACTCGCAAGTCAAAGCGATTATCTCATTTTTACTGACGGTGATTGTATTGCTCGTAAGGATTTTGTTGAAACGCATTTGACATTAAAAAAATCGAAACATGTCCTTTCAGGTGGTTACTTTAAGCTTACAGAAAAAATTTCCAATGCCATTACTCCAGAAATAGTTACCAAACAAAAGTGTTTTGATAAAATTTGGTTGTTGGCAAAAGGTCAGCCAAAATCGTTCAAGCTAAATAAGCTGACTAGATCAAAGTTTAAAGCAAAGTTATTAAACACATTAACGCCTACTAAGGCCACGTTTGATGGTATGAATGTCTCATGTTTTAAAGAGGATGTTTTAGCAGTTAAGGGTTTTGATGAACGTATGCAATATGGAGGTGAGGATCGAGAGATTGGTGAACGTATGATGAATAATGGTATTACTTTTTTGCAGGTAAGGTATAGTGCTATTTGCGTACATTTGCATCATGAGAGGCCTTATAAGAATGAAGAGGCAGAATCCTTAAATCGTAAGATTAGGAAATCGACTAAAAACAAGAGAAAAACCTATACCAATTTTGGTATCAAGACCTAAATTATGGCATTACCAAAAATCACAGTAATAATTGCTACTTATAATAAAACCGATTGGTTAGAGAAGGTGCTCTATGGTTATAGTATTCAAACGTATAAAGACTTTGATATTATCATAGCAGATGACGGATCGACAAATGAAACCAAAGCGTTAATTGACAAGTTCAAAGTAAACTATCCAGTTAAAATCACACATGCTTGGCATGAAGATAAAGGCTATCGACGTCAGAAAATTTTAAATGAAGCCATTGTTATGGCTAAAAATGAATACATCCTGTTTACCGATGGCGATTGTATTCCAAGAGAGGATTTTGTGGAAACCCATGCCATGCATGCAGAAAGCGGTTATTTCTTATCAGGTGGATATTGTAAACTTCCTATGGATATCAGTGAGACTATAGTGGAAGATGATATTAAATCAAAACGTTGTTTTGAGGTAAAGTGGCTAAAAGAACAAGGTGAATTAAGTGGAAAGAATAAGTTAAAGCTCTCTGCAAAAAATGGTTTTGCCACCATTTTAGATTTATTGACTCCAACAGGTGCTACCTTCAATAATTGCAACTCTTCTGCTTGGAAATCGGATCTTATTGCCATTAATGGTTATGATGAGCGTATGCAGTATGGTGGTCCAGATAGAGAGTTAGGTGAACGACTCATTAATAATGGTATTAAGACGAAGCAAATTCGTTATAAGGCCATTTGTTTACATTTGGATCATGCACGTGGGTATAAGACTCAAGAATCTTTAGACCGAAATTTAGCGATCAGAGCTAAGGTAAAAAAGGAAAATCTTAAATGGACCGAATACGGCATTATAAAAGGTTAGTTCTAATGAACCCTTAAGAATTGCTCTAATGGTGCTTTAAATAAATCCGGTCTCAATTCCATATAAAGCTCCTGAGCTTTTGATTTAAGTTCTTTTGGATGATCTATACCTTTATACGGTGTGTCTAAGTAATCTTTTAGATGTACTGACACATGCCTTTTGTCATCATCAAACATATTCCATGCTTCCTTTTTAATCCAAGGGGAGAAAATAGTAAATGTTGGAATATCTAGTGCTTTGGCCATATTTATTGCCCCGCCTTCATTTCCGATTAACGCTTTGCAAAAATGCGTTAAGGCCAAAAAATCTCTTAAACTCTTTCCAAAGATGTTAAAATAAATTTGTTTCTGGGTTTTTAGGCTACATAAATCATAGATTGCTTTAGCATCACTTTCTTGTTTAGGGATATAATTAAATAGTATTTGACAATCTTTTTGTTCATTGACGATAAGATCTATAACCTGAGCCATGTAAGCATGCGGATAGGTTTTATTGTGACCACTTCCTAAAACACCAATCATAAATATTGGTTTATTAAGATCTAAATTTTGAGCTTCTAAATATTGCTTTGCAGACGTCTTTTCGGAGTCTGTGAGATAAATTTTAGGTTTGATACTATTACTATTAATATTTAAAGGCTGCAACAATTGCAATCTGTTTTCAATGGCTAATCCAGCATTCGTTTCCGGTTTTAATTTATGTTTAAATCTGTGATTATAAATTAATACATTATACCCTTTGTCAATAGAAATTTTTGTCTTCGCTTTTGATCTCAATGCAATAATATTGCTCGATAATTTGGAATAGACATCAATAACTACATCATAGTTTTCTCGACGCAATTGGTTGGCAAATTTCAACAGTTTATACTTACTCTTTTCGTGCTTAGGTGTAAAAAATTGAAATTTATCAATATTAGGATTTTGCTCTACTACAGGGTAGGTGTGAGAATTGATTACATAGTGCAATTCTGCTTGTGGATAATGGTGTTTCAAAGCTTCAAATAAAACACTTGTGGCCAAAACATCACCAATCATTTTTTGCTGTATGATTAAAACCTTCATTTATACGGCAACATCATATTCTCGAAGAGCATCGTTCAAAGACGTTTTTTTATCAGTACTTTCTTTTCGCTTTCCAATAATTAAGGCACACGGCACTTGAAATTCTCCTGCAGCAAAGGTTTTTGTATAACTTCCAGGAATCACTACAGACCTTGCTGGTACACGACCTTTCATTTCTATTGGCTTATCACCAGTTACATCAATGATTTTAGTGCTCATAGTTAATACAACATTGGCTCCAAGTACGGCTTCTTTTTCTACATGTACTCCCTCAACAACAATACAACGACTACCAATAAAAGCACCATCCTCTATAATTACAGGAGCAGCTTGTAAAGGTTCAAGAACTCCACCAATACCAACTCCACCAGAGAGGTGTACATTCTTTCCAATTTGTGCACAGCTTCCAACTGTCGCCCAAGTATCGACCATAGTACCTTCATCTACGTAAGCACCAATATTAACATAACTTGGCATCATAATAACCCCTTTAGAGATATAAGCACCATGTCTTGCGACAGCGTGAGGTACAACTCTAATGCCTTTTTCTTTATAGTGTCGTTTTAATGGAATTTTATCATGGTATTCAAAAATACCAACCTCATGGGTTTCCATTTTTTGTATTGGAAAATATAAAACAACCGCCTTTTTTACCCATTCATTTACTTGCCAACCATCTGCAGTTGGTTCTGCAACTCTTAGGCTTCCCTTATCTATAAGGTCAATAACTTCTCTTACGGCACTAATAGTTTCTTCATATGTAAGTTGAGATCTGTCATCCCAAGCATTTTCTATAATCGATTGTAAGTCTTTCATCTGAGCTATTAAAATTTTACCCCAAAGATAAGCTGATAATAGGCTTCAAAAAATATTTTTAAAAAATTTGTGACCTTATAAAAATAGTGGTGTCTAATAAGTATTAAATGCGATGATAATTTATTCTGAATAAATTGATCTGAGAGTTTAATTAATAGCTAATTACGAAA
>Ga0189289_10408_pt1 | contig 17347 bp, 9 predicted proteins | sample UW106minimetaG_FD_130313 | JGI IMG/M metagenome (GOLD analysis project Ga0189289, IMG submission 130313) | Marine microbial communities from the Costa Rica Dome - UW106 mini metaG | ecosystem: Environmental > Aquatic > Marine > Oceanic > Photic zone | place: Costa Rica: the Eastern Pacific...
ATGCCGAAACCAGCTCCTGCGCCCCGACCTATGCCAAGGCCAGCCACCAAGCCAAATTACAGACCAAGTATAAGGCCACATTTTAACACACACACACCTTCAAGAAGCACAATGAGTAGACCTACAAGACAAACAATGGGTAAGTATAGACGCCGTTAAAACAACTTACCACAACTAGAGTTTATATCTATATGAATTCAAGAGCCAAAAGTTAAATCGCTTCTGTTTTAGCTTTTGGTTTTACGTTCTTTATAGCATATTAGAATTTTAACGAAGTTAAAGGCATATCTTATGAATTTACATAAGAATTTCAGTAATTGTATTATTAATTAAACCTTTATTCCCGCTATGGATAACACCTTTTTTATTTCAGTACATAAGCAGTACACACTGTTCGAAAAGACAATTAAACGCTAATTGCTAGACTACTCTCATGAATTGAAGCCTTTACCACATTAGCTTTTTAGCCAAGTATACGGTTTATGGAAGCAATGATTTTCATAACAGATAGCTAAGAATGATTCGTAATCTATAATCATGACCAAGTCCTGCAAAGTTATCAAGGATCGGTAGGTAGCTCAAAAACTATGGTTGTTCCCTCTCCTTCGACACTGGATACCACAATTGTCCCTCTATTCTTTACAACGAGCTCGTAACACAGTTCGAGTCCTAGTCCAGAACCCTTTTCATTATCTGTACCATAGGTCGTAAAGTTTTTATTCTTTTTAAAGAGCTTGTTTACCTTGTCTTCTGGTATACCCACACCGGTGTCCTCTACGGAAATAGAAACAAAGTCTCCAATTCGTTTGCCATCAATGGTAATACGATCTCCAACTTGTGTAAATTTTATGGCATTAGACATTAAATTACGCAGTACGGTTTGTATCATATTTTTATCAAAGTAGGCTGTAAGGGAATCTGGCACTTTATTGAAAAGGCGCACTTCTTTGCGTACAGCTTCTTTAGATAAAAGGCCTATGTTTTCTGCTACAAGTGGTTGTATCGCATGTGTCGTCGGCTCATAAATCATTTCTCCTTTTTGCGCTATCGACCATTTAAGAAGGTTGTCTAGTAGCGCACTGGTGTTCACATGATCCCGATTTAGCATTGCCGTTATTTCTGTTCGTTCTTCAGGACTAAGGTTACCTTCTTCCAACAGCATCAAACCCATTTTAAGCTGCCCAAAGGGTCCTCTTAAATCGTGAGCTATTACCGAAAACATTCTGTTTTTCATGGTGTTGGCCTCTTCAAGATCTGTTTTTTGTAACTCAATTTCTTCTTTTTGTAAACGTATTTCTCTGGTTGCAGTCTCTACTTCTTTGAGTAATTCTTTTTGCCTTTTTTTTAAGTTTCGTAAGCGTAATTTAATGTAAGAATACACTAATAATATCGCTACAAGAGCATAACACACTCTTGCCCACCAGGTGTGCCACCACGGCGGAAGTATTGTAAATCGATAAGTATATTCTGGACTCCAAATTCCCGAGGATCCAATAGCCTTTAGTTTAAAGGTATAGCTGCCATAATTTAGATTCCTGTAATCGGCTTTGTTTTCGAGACTGGGTTTAGACCACCCTTGGTTTAGCTCTTCTATTGTATGACTAAATTGTAAATTATGAGGAGCTATCCAATCAATTGCAGAGAAAAAAAACGAACACTGTTTTTGAGAAGGTTCGGCTACTAAATCTAAGGGGATGTTATAAAAGGGAAGGGATTTGCTGTATTTAAATGGCAGCGAATCCTGTTGTTGTATGGCATTAAAATCATAAAACGTATCGTTGAGTTCAATCCTATTCAAACGGATACTGGGATAGCTAGGTGTTTGATTGGGATTTTTGGGACTTTTCTTGGTAATATTTGCCACATTCGAAAGCCACAACATTCCTTTACTATCTAGCAGAGCATCACCCTGAAAAAAAGACAGTTCAGGTAGACCGTCTGACTCAAAATAAGAATGGATTAGATACGGTTTTTCATCTGTAGTATTTTGAGTTTGGGGTGTAAATGTTGTAAGGCCTTTTTCTGTTGTGGCCCAGAGGGTGTTATTGCGATCTTCTTGTAATGACCAAATCACATTGTCTGAGATTCCATCATTCGCGGTATAGGTTTTAAATTGCTCTCCATTAAAGGTAGAAATGCCGCCTCCGAGAGTTCCAATCCATAATAAGCCAGTACTGTCTATAAAAAGGGTATTTATGGTGTTTTCACTTAGACCTTCTGCTTCACTATAAAAGGTAAATACTGCACCGTCATATCTAGCTAAACCAGCATTTGTAGCAATCCAAATACTCCCTTCACGATCTGTAATAATATCATTGATTGTATTGTGCAAAAATCCATTTTCTTCATTATAGTAGTGTATTTCATCCTCGGTAAAAATCGTAATACCTTTGGTCGTCCCTGCCCATACCTGTTGTTGGTTATCAACATAAACACATCTTACAGAATTACTCGAAAGTCCCTGATCTATGGTATAGTTGGTAATTGTATTGTCCTTAAAGGCACTTAATGCCTTGGGAGTGGCTATCCAAACCGTTCCCTGAGAATCTTCTTCTATATCTTCTATTGAATTTGATAGAAGCCCCTTAGTTTTATTTAAGGACATCACAAGATGCTCTTTAAGAATAGTAACGCCACTACTATTACTCCCAATCCAAATATTTTTTTGATGATCTTCCATAAGGGAGTGGTAACTTGGTGTTCCAATAGATGATGCTTGTGTTAGATATGAAAACGAATCGTGTCTAAAAATCCCTAAGCCGCCGCCGTCGGAAGCTAACCACAAATGATTGTCATTATCTACATAGAGGCTTTGAAGATTCTCATTAATTAATCCTTGCTCTTCTGAATAGCCATATAATTGATTATTTCGATATTCAAAAAGCCCCGACTCGCTAGAAGCAATCCAAATTGAACCGTCTTGGTCTTCTACAATTTCAGTGATCCCCATTATTTTATCTTGAACATCACTAATTTGATAAAGCATGTCATCTTTGTAGTAATGAAGGCCATTTTGACTGCCAATCCATAGCCTAGATGTAGAATCTAAAAATAGTGCTTGTATACTATTATCTTTTAGGCCATCATTTTGAGTGAGATATCGAAAATTGGTGCCGTCAAAAAGAGCTAAACCAGCCGCTGTAGCAAAATAAATAGTCCCCATATCGTCGCCTGTAATAGCGCGTATATTATTGTGAGGCAAACCCTCGGCGGTCGAAAATAAGGTGTAGGTAGTACCATTGTAATAAATAGCGCCTTGGGGTGTTCCAAGCCAATACCCGCCTTTAATATCTGGATAAATACTTGTAATAAAGTGATGAGGCAGTCCTTCTTTTTCACTAATATTGGTAAAGGAAAGACCGTCATATACAGAGAGACCTCCTTTGGTGCCGTCACCTCGCGTTCCTATTAAAATATTTCCAGATAGATCTTCCGAGATGGTGTAGATGAGATTTGAAGCTAAGCCTTGTTCTTTGGTATAGTGAGTAAAGTTCTGACCATCATACATACTTAACCCATTGTAAGAACCCACCCAAATACGTTTTTGCGAATCCTGAAATACGCAATATACATAAGACGTTAGTAGGCCACTAGTAACATCAAGAGATTTAATGTCAAAGGGAACAAGGGTATTTTTATATCTCGGAGCAAGAGCGTTTTGTCTTGGTAGTTGCACCCTTTGTTTACGTTCTCCAACCATACGGTAAGGATGTCCTGTAGGTAGTGTGTCACCAATCGTATTTACCACCCAGGTGGTGTCATAATGCTTCTTAATGGTTTGTTGTTTGAGTGAGCTTAAAGGGAGTTCTAATGACAGCCTTACAAAAGGAATAACATTATTTACCAATTCAGTGGATGGCAATACACCTGTTGCTATAGGCTCAGCAGGTGATAGAAACCTCTTTTTTGTAATTTTTGGATTAATGTGCAACGGTGTTCCTGTTGGAATGATTGATCCAAAATGATTCATAACAGACGTACCATTGTTTTTAGGGGTAGTAGGAATGCTATCGTTTTTAAGATAGCCCTGCCTTTTATCGCTCTGCGCGTTATAAATTTGATTTTTTTTGGCTCTAGACTCTACACAAGCCACGCTCAAACAGACTGTCAAAAAAAGAAGGTATGGCCAATATTTGTGGACTTTCAAAGCGTTTATATCATTAAGTTTTCTATTTTTGATACCCTAGGGTCAAAATATGAAACCCAACAATAATATCAAATAGGTACCAAATAAAATAATTTTAAATCAAATAATCGAACGATTCGTTCCGAAGTATAGTTTTCAATGACCGATTCTATTAATGTCTTAGTCGCAGAAGATCATCCCATATTTAGAAGAGGGTTAATTGACATTATAAATAGTGATCCTCACATGAGCGTTGTGGCTAATTTGAGCAATGGTATGAATGTGACAACCGTAGCCAGAAATTGCAGGCCTGATATTATCGTATTAGATATTGATATGCCTATCAAATCTGGCCTAGAAGTAGCTACTGATCTGCAAACCGAAAAAAATCCAGCAAAAGTCATTTTTTTAACGTCCAATAGTTCTTATGAGGTATTCTCCAAAGCAATTACGGCTGGAGCAAAGGGTTATGTTTTAAAAGATAATGCTATAGAAGACACCGTAAATTGTATTCGTTTAGTGGCTCAAGGTAAAATGTATGTGTCACCCTCATTAACAGGGTATTTAATGAACGATTACAAAGCACCTAAAAAGGATAGCCCAGATGCCCTAAAAGACAAATTAACACCTTCTGAATTCAAAATTTTAAACTTAATCGCAGAACATAAAACGAGCAAAGTCATTTCAGAAGAGTTATTTATTAGTCCAAAGACCGTAGAAAATCATCGAACTAACATCTCAAAAAAATTAGGCGTATCTGGCACTAATGGCCTACTTAAATTTGTTTTAATTAACAGCCATTTATTCGATAGTCCCTAACCATAAATGCATGTATTTGTATTTACTGTGTTGACCTTTATTAAAACCGTAGATAAATTCATTAAAGTGTATTAAAATAAAGCAGCCATCCTATTTGGATGACTGCCTTCAAAAATCATATAGTTATCAGACTAACGTCCGGAGAGAATAATAAAGGATTTACTTATTTGTTCTCCTGCAACGCTAAACAGAATATAATACTGACCGTCCGATAAGCGACTTACATCAACCTTGGTTGTGTTTTCTCCTTTGGTAAGATCCCATTTTTGACTAATAGGTACATTACCATTACCGTTAACAATACTGTAATTAACAGGCATATCTTGAGGACTAGTTAATTTAATGTTCAAGATATCGCGCGTTGGTACAGGATATAAAACAATCGCATCTTTTGTGATGGTGATTTCAATATCTGTATCATAAGACGTCTCTGCACTCTGGTTCATAACCATTTTTTGTTCACTGCCGCAATTATCCGGACCATTTGGCGTCGGTGCAATATCTAATGTGCTACCTATTGACGTCCATACAGAGTTTGCTGAAGCGAATACTTCATTTAAAGCTATAAACTGGCCTGTCATCCTTGTCTTATTTCTATAACTTGAGGGCTGGAGTCTCAAATTTTGCTTGGTATAAATATTAGCGTTTACTTGACTTCCTGGACCTATAGTCACGTCTTTTTCTACATAGAATGTGACTATGTGAGTCTTTTGTGAAATTGAGGTGTTACCACCTAATTGCATAGTTTTATCAATCATAACAGCCGAAGACTGATTAGAATGTATCGTTGTATTAGTAGCGGTACTCAGCTTCTTAATATAAACTTCAGGACTATCAATGATAAGGGTACCTCCTTGTCTTACGGTAACATTATTATAAATTTGATCGGTTAAAGTAAGCGTTTGAGATGGTGCTACCGTAATATTTATACCACAGGTTTGATCTGCTGTATTTTCATGAAAATTAGGCAGATTAACTGTCGTTCGCTCATAGATAAGACTATCTACTGAACTCCACCAGCCTTTCCAAATATGTTTGGATTTCACAAAGCCGTTTACGTTACTCAAAGCCCATATACGTGCTACCTTATTTTGCCCTTTTACGCCTACACCACCAGTAACTTTAGTCCCTACCAATGAAACGCCTTTTCTACCAATAATCGTGTAAGACGATAATAGACTTGTCTCATCAACGACACTTGCGTTTACTGTAAGTGTTGTACTGCAGTGCGCTGTATTGCCATTGCCATCATCTACCGTCCAAGTCACTACTGTATCGCCTAGTGGAAGTACGGCTCCATCAAGCGTAGACGTCCCAGTAAAATCATTGATGAGTGTGGCATTGGTACAGTTGTCTGTAAATGTAGCATCAAACTCTGTACCTTGTACAGTGTATTCAGATGTGCCCGCATCGGTGTTTCTTGTGTCATTTATAGCACAAGTAATTACTGGTACTTCATTATCCTCTACGCTAACTGTTGCCGTACAGGTGGCTGTTTGCCCAATACTATCTGTTACGGTTAAGGTAACAGTAACCGGTGTCCCAAGGTCTGAGCAATCAAAGCTTACAGGTGCTATCGATAGGGTTACGGGTCCATCGTTATCGAAGGAACCATTATCAATATCGGCAGCACTGAGTGTATATGTCCCGTTACTGTCCAGATTAACGGTGATATCTTGGCACACTGCTACCGGAGTAGCGTCCAATATCACAGTAGCTACATATCCTGTACCATCAAAAGGCGCTCCTGCTGCCAAGCGCGTTCCATCAGCGCTAAGCGATGTAGACACCCCGAGTTCAAAATCAGCGGCTTTTCCATTGATATCTGGTCCAAATTGAACCCAGGTATTTCCATCCCAATCATATATTTTAACCTGCCCAGAGTTTTTTCCATTATCATCTTTAAGCGAGGCTCCAATCGCGAGGCGGTTTCCATTATTCGCTAGGCTCACGCTTCCACCAAAAAGATCTCCAGCCGAAGCTCCGTTGATGTTGGTCCCTGCCTGCATCCAAGCATTGCCACTCCAATCGTAGACTCTAACCTGTCCCGAATATTCTCCATTAGCATTATTTAAGGGAGCTCCGATAGCCAATCGATTACCGTCATTACTTAAACGCACTACATTACCAGACTCATTATCACTAGCCTCTCCGAGGATGGCCAAACCGAGTTGTGTCCATTCGCTTCCATTCCAATCGTATACTTTTGTTTTTCCAGAATTATCACCATTGTCATTGTCCCATGGATCTCCGATGGCAACACGATTGCCATCAGCGCTGAGGCTCACAGACCAGCCAAAAGATAATCCTGTTTCCGAACCTAAAATATCTGTTCCAACCTGTGTCCAAGTCGTACCATTCCAATCAAATAGTTGAACAAATCCGGAAGACACAGTTGATATTGCCCCTATTGCAATGCGGTTCCCATCTGCACTTAAACTTATTTCGTGTCCGAATAAATCACCAGCTTGCGTCCCTATAATATCGTTACCTACTTGAATCCAATTGGTTCCATTCCAATCAAATAGTTTTACTAGTCCAGCATCTTCCCCGTTATTATCGTTTCTAAAAGAAGATACAGCGACTCGGTTCCCATCAGCACTCATACTAACAGAAAAGCCAGACCAATCCTCCGTAGCATCTCCATTAAGTGCTGCTCCTAGTTGTACCCATCCACATCCATTCCATTGGTATACACGTGTTTGACCAGCACCTTCACCATTGGAGTCGTTCTCAGAGGCGCCAACGGCCATACGCAGCCCATCGGCACTTAAACTGATAGAAATTCCAAATTCATCACCATCTGTAATACCCGCTATTTCAGACATATAACCTGTTAAGGATTCTGCTACTGTGACGGTGACATCAAAGCTACACGTCGTTGTATTTCCTGCAGCATCTGTAGCTTCGAAGGTATTGGTGGTAGTGCCTACCGGAAATTCACTTCCGCTTGGTAATCCTGCAGTTTGTATTACTGAACCTGAGGGAGAAGCATTATCCTGAACTACTGGTGTATTAAAAATCACAGGTATAGTACAAGAAGAGGAAGTTACTGTAAGGCTCAAATTTTCTGAACAAGATAAGCCTGGCGCTTCGGTATCTACTACAGTCACGGTCATCTCACAGAAGTTAATGTTGCCATTACCATCGCTTGCTGTCCAAGTTACTATCGTATCGCCTAATGGAAGTACAGCTCCAGCTAAAGAGGCGGTCCCATTAAAATCATTCATTAATGTGGCATTCCCTGAATTATCAGCAAAAGAAGCATCGAATTCAGTACCTATTGCGGTGTAGGTCGATAAACCAGAATCCGTAGATCGTGTAGCGTCCTGCACACAAGAGATGGAAGGAGCTTCGGTATCTTGAACCACAATGATGATTTCACAGTAGTTGCTGTTGCCAACACCATCGTTTGCTGTCCAAGTTACTAAGGTGTCGCCTAATGGAAGTACAGCACCTGCTAGAGAGGCAGTACCATTGAAGTCATTGGTAAGGATAGTGTCAGCGTCATTATCAGATAAAGAGGCATCGAACTCGGCACCAACTACGGTGTAGGAAAGACCTCCGGAATCCGTATCCCGTGTAGCATCCTGCACACAAGAGATCGTAGGAGCTATCGTATCTGCTACCGTTAGGGTCACCGTACAAGAGTTGCTGTTGCCACTGCCATCAATCGCAGTCCAAGTCACTAGAGTATCACCCAGTGGAAATTCAGCCCCGGCTAGAGAAGCAGAACCATTAAAGTCATTGGTAAGAGTAGCGTTCCCTGAATTGTCAGCGAAAGAAGCATCAAACTCAGTACCAACTACCGTGTAGGTAAGACCTCCAGAATCCGTATCCCGTGTAGCATCCTGCACACAAGAGATCATAGGAACTTCGGTATCTACTATCGATATAATTATTATACAGGTGGCGCCGTTTCCAGCACTATCCACTACTGTCCAAACCACTGGGTGTTCACCCACTGGAAATACCTCGCCCTCTATAGAGTCGGTATAATTCAAGAAATTGAAGAGGCTAGCACCAGGAAGATTATCAGAGAAAGAGGGATCGAATTCATCTCCTAGTACGGTGTAAGTAAGACCTCCTGGATCCGTAGATCGTGTAGTCTCTTGTACACAAGAGATCGTAGGAAAAACCGTATCTACCACGGTTACTTGGGCAATACAACTGTCTGTTTGCCCCCAAGTATCTGTTATGGTAAGGGTTACTGGAATAGTAGATCCTAGATCAGCAATTGTGAAGGTGTTATGGCTTATCGATACGCTGTATCCGTTTTTATCATCAGTAGATCCATTATCGATTGTATTTACCCCAATCGTCGCAGTTGCTGTTTCATCAAGTGCCACCGTCACATTTTTACATAGGGCTGTGGGTGGGGAATCCTTAACGCTGTAAACTGAGAATCGACCAGCATTTTCGCCATTACCATCCGTCTTTGGTCCTCCTACAGCTAAATAATTTCCATCTGCAGATAAACTTATCGAAGTGCCAAATGCAACGTCTGGCAAATTACTCATAATCGTTTGTGTACCAATAGCAACCCAATTGTTGTCCTGCCATCGGTATAATTTAGCATAAGAACCTCTACCCGGTTCATCATACCATCCTTCGGCTCCAACAGCCAAACGGCTGCCATCGGCACTTAGACTAACCGAAGCACCAAAAAGGTCATAGGGTTGGCCTATTAGATTGTCACCTATTTGATTCCAATTGGATCCGTTATAATCGTATATTTTTACTACTCCAGCGACATAACTATTAGAGTTACTCAATGGTGCACCAATCGCCACACGGTTACCATCGGCGCTTAGGCTTAGGGCATCCCCAAAACGAATAGTTTGGTGTAGTGCACCATTAATATCTGAGCCTTTTTGTACCCAGGTATTACCATTAAGACTGTAAAGACGTACTTTCCCGGTATCACTACCTTCTAACGGTGCCCCTATGGCTACCGTCGTACCATCAGCACTTAGACTAACACTAGATCCTAAATAAGTAAAGGAATTTCCGTTGATCGGACTCCCTACTTGATTCCAAGCGTTTCCATTCCAATCGAAGATGCGAACCTGACCAGCATCTGCCCCATTACTATCTTTTCCTTTAGCGCCTATTGCTAAACGCATGCCATCCGCACTTAAACTTATAGCATTACCAAAATAGTCCCCTTCTTGGCTTCCATTTAGGGTATTGCCAGCTTGAACCCATGACGTACCATTCCAATCAAAAATCCTTACTCGACCTGATGCTGTTCCATTGGTATTGTTGAAAGAATATCCTATGGCCACTCGAGTCCCACTTTGATTTAAACTTATTGCAGAGCCCGATCGATCGGACGATGCGCCATTAATAGGTGCACCCATTTGGTTGCCATAAAAGTCATAAACTCTTACCTGTCCAGCCCAAACGCCATTTGCGCTGTTGTAAGGAGCCCCTGCAGCAATCACCTGGCCGTTACCGCTTAAACTTACAGCAGTACCGAATTCATCACCTGCTGCTTGGCCATTTTTAACAAGCAGTTTTGTTTGTGCATTTGCGTTGATACAAAGTATAAATGCTAAAAAAGCGATGCAAAATTTTAGAATTGAAGTAATTTGTTTCATTGTAATTTGTTTTAATGTTCTGTGTGATTTTTGTTTGGAACAAAATTATATCGAACCCTCTCTGAAGAAAATAGAGAGCTCCCCTCAAATTGTCTAGGGGGTAACCCCTAGACACATATGCGGTAGTGGAGTGTAAAATTTTAAAAAGGCAAAGGTTACTGAGTTATATAGGTGTTTTAATTGTCTTAAAACGATGGCCTAGAGCATTTTAATTCGTTCTATTTTGGACGATTCGCTTTAAACTAAAGACCCTCAGTTTAACTAGTATTTTTTGGTTTTTGTTGGTATATACGAACTGAATAGTAAATTTTGATTGTGCCAAATCATAAATTATGGGCTTTGGTTTAAGATTTTGCCATAATGTGTTTTGGTTTTAGTATACCAAACTAAGCCTGTAGAATAGATTATTACTTGTTACTATGAAGATCACGCTAATTCTTTTCGTGAGTTTTGACTTTAGGTTTTTCTTATCACGAGGGTATGACTTAGACATTATAATTAACCAGTCGTGACTAAAACTTAAGGTGTCTTTACATCCTTAACTAATCTAAAGCCAAGGTGTTCCATACCAGAATCTGGGCTTAAACGCATTCTTCTTGCATTTCTGTAACCAGAACACCATGAATCATTACATAAAAAAGAACCACCGCGGACCACCTTGTGGGTGGCGTTTGGATTGTAAATTTCAAAGGTTTTCTCTGGACCTTTTGGGTTAAGACTTTGAATGCCAACTAAATCTAAATAATATGTAGCACTATACCAATCCATTGTCCATTCCCACACATTTCCTGAAATATCATATAATCCGTAATTATTGGGTTTAAAGGACATTACTGGTGCAACTTTTTCAAACCCATCATCCTTTGTATTCTTATAAGGAAAGTCCCCCTGAAAAAAGTTTCCTTGCTGAGATTTAACGTCTATTTTTGAGTTTCCCCAAGGATACATAGTGTTTTCACGACCACCTCTCATGGCGTATTCATACTCTGCTTCTGTAGGTAATCGTTTACCAGCCCATTTTGCGTAGGCTAAGGCATCATACCAAGAAATATGAGTTACAGGATTATTGTAAATTTCTGATAGTTTTGGATTAAGGCCATTTGGATTTTTCCATGACACGTCTTGTGTAAAGACCCACCATTGGTCTAAGGATTCGGTTTGTTTATTTTGATCTAAATAGTTGAAAATTAAACTCCCTGCTTTAAGACTTCCTTCTTCAGGTTTAGGTGTTCCTTGAGGTAATTGTTTTCTAAGTTCCTCCCAATTTATATCGATTTCTGCAACGGTTACATAATTTGTTGCTTTTACAAATTCTTCAAACTGTTTGACTGTGACTTCATGCTTGTCCATGTAAAAGTCATTTACTTTAACTGTATGTTTTGGGTATTCGTCATTTTGAGGTAAAGCGGTGGGAATTTGTGCATTATATCCTGGTGCTACATCACCACCCATTTCAAAAACGCCGCCCTTTATAAAAACCATACCTTCGAGACTTGAATCTTTTTCGGGGTCCAACTCAATATTAGCAATTGTATTTAGGAAGCCTTCCGATAAATAATTTTGCCCAAGTAAAGGAGATTCAATAGGATAGCAATACATATTTTCAGACGTTTTGCTAATAGTTATCGTTTTTGTCTCTTTTTTAGTTTTGTTATTACAACCAAGGCTAATAATCAAAACCAATAGACTAAACAACAATAATCTTTTCATCTTTATTTCTGGTATTAGAGTCCAAGTCTTAAGACTACAGTAATGGCTTTATCGTTTTCATTTACGAGATTATTGCTATATTCTTCAAAACGGATTCCAAACGATAATAATCTTCCCTCAAGGACTTTTTTAGATATTAATAAACTATACTCTCTAGAATTAATATACCTTTCATTAATGTCTTCATTTCTCAAAAAGAACCATTCTATTTCTGTTGCTATAATCCAATCTTCTTCCGCTTCTTCCTCAATTGATTTTAAGGGATATTCCAAACCAACTTTAAACTTCGTCCTAAAATTAAAGTCGTATTCACTATCATTAAAGAAGAAGTTTCTAAACTCACCTTTTAACTCTTGTTTCAAAAGGAGCTTACTCGAAAGTTTATTCACAAGTTCAAGGCCTATCCAAGGTCTAATTTCCCAAAAGTTTACAATGTCGTCATCGAAAGTATAATTATTTTTAAACCCACCTATTAATCCAATAACGCCAAGTTCTTTATATGTTTTTAAATCAAAACTAGCTCTGCTCCAACCTTCTTCGCCATAGAGGTTTTTCCATTCAAGTTCACCATTTAAGTCCCATTCATCCGATTTGTTAACGTTAAATTCATAAGAAAAGTCGTGAAATACTTCAGTTTGACATGAAACGAAATAAATGCTTAAAAAGGAAACTAGACACGCTATTTGTTTCATAATTTCTAAATTAAATTTAAAACCAACCTCAACTAAGTTAATAGTATGAAGTTGGTTATTATAATAGAAATAAAGATGTTTTAGTTATTACCAGAAGTCAGAATTTTACTAATGGCTTTATTAATATCTAAAGACGCAGATTCTTGCCTAGGTGGATAATCCTTAAATGTTTCGAGGTGTTTAGTTAATAATCCTATAGCAGGCTGCATTACCCAAGTTTTCTCCATGATTTGATGAAATCCATTAATGCCATCATAAGTCTCAAAGGGATCTTTTCTCAAATTGAATAATTGTGGCATCGTATGGAATACCATATCATCGAAATAGCGCTCCTTTGTTGCAAAATGCATTTTCCATGGTCCTAATCGGATTGCAGTAAGGTTGCTTTCGTAGTAGTAGAAAATATGGTTTCTAGCAGATGTATCCGTTCTTCCGGTCCAATAGTCTAAGTTGTTGTAACCATCTATGAAAACTTTATAATTTTCATCACCTACTTTTTTACCTTTTTTAAGCTCATCCTTAATATCTGGACTACCTACTGCTGCCATTATAGTTGGAAGTACATCTTCATGAGCAGAAATACCATTTCTAACTGTACCTGCTGGAATCTTATTTGGCCATTTTACTAGAAAAGGGGATCGCAAGCCACCTTCCCAAGTCGTCATTTTTTCACCTCTAAACATGGTAACTCCAGCATGTGGCCATGAGCTTTGTTCTGGGCCATTATCTGTTGTGTAGATAACTATGGTATTTTCATCTACACCTAACTCATTCATATAATCTAATAGCTCACCTACATGACCATCATGCTCCATTAAACCGTGTCCAAAGTAGTCGTGATCAGTACTAATTTTTGTAGCCAGATTTTTAGACGATTCTTTTAAATGCGTGTAGACATGCATTCTACTTGTGGCATGCCATATAAAAAATGGTTTACCAGCATCCTTCGCTCGCTTCATAAAGTCTTTTGAGCGTTTAACAAGCTCATCATCAAATGTTTTCATTCGTTCTATAGTCAAAGGACCCGTATCCTTTATTCGTTGTTTGCCAACGACACCAAATCTAGGATCTTCGGTATTGTCAAACTCATTAGTGGCAAAAGATTCAATAACGCCTCTTGGACCATATGTATTAATGAATTTTTCATTCTTTGGATAATCGTCTTGTTCCGGTTCTTCAGAGACGTTGAGATGATATAAATTACCGTAAAATTCATCAAAACCGTGAGCTGTAGGTAAGTGTTCATTTCTATCTCCTAAATGATTTTTACCAAACTGCCCTGTCATGTACCCCATAGGCTTTAATAAATTTGCTATTGTTGGATCTTCTTTTTGTAGCCCTAGGGGGTTACCTGGTTGTCCTACGGTTGTTAAACCTGTTCTTATAGGTTTTTGTCCTGTTATAAAAGCTGCTCTACCTGCAGTACAACTTGGTTGAGAATAGTGATCTGTAAATAAAACACCCTCTTTCGCAATTCTGTCAATATTAGGTGTTGGATACTGCATTCCCATTGAATAGCAACTCAATGAGTTTGGTGCAACATCGTCAACCATAATTACCAAAATATTTGGGTTTTTTTGTGCGTAAATGTTACTGGTAATAATTACCGAAACTACGACTAAAAGTCGATACATTAATTTGGTCATAATAATTTTGATTTAGATTAGATTTTTAATAGTTTAAATATAGTAATATTTTGACATGAAACATGGTTGTATGTGTTATTTTTTATATCTAATTCGATTTGTATATGTTTGGTTTTAAAATACTTATTGAGTTTAGCTTGTTATTTATAAGATAATGAAATACAGAATGGATTCAAAAGAAAACATTGGAGATATTCAGCTAATACATTGATTAATTTAGTCGTTTAGAGTTTATAATTTGATTCAATTTATTTGGTGCATAGAATCCAGTAAATTCGTCAGAATTACTATTGCAAAGTTTAGACTATCAAAACTATTATGCAAAATGCGTATTAACAAGTGCCCAAAGCATTATTTTTCATCAATTGTTCAATTGAACTGTTGACGTAAATGACTATCTAAATATTGAAAAAACAGTTATCAAATGCAGTTGAAGCTGTAACCATTACACCTTATCCTTTTAAACAGAAGATTTCACCAATTATTTATTAATTGAAACTGTATTGTTTTAAATAAAACGTGTCGTATTTTAAATGAAGATCAATTGACCATAGAGGTTCATCAAGTGCATACGGACCTTTTGGGAAGTCTATTATATGAATCCTTTTTTTTAAACAATTGTCAAAAATATTTTCAAAAAGCAAACGCGTCTGTTTATCTATGAGCAAAAAAAAGCTGTTTGGGTTAGGATTCATGTACTGCTTATTTTACCTTAATAAATCTATTCTTAAGTTGAACGACGACACTTGTGTGCCAATTTCCGTGACGTAAAACCAATTTAAAACTTAAGCTCACAGGAGTAAGCATGGTTTATTATTACCATATTCCAAGCTAAATATACTGATACAAAAAACATATCGATATACAGTTTAAATTTTATTGTTAAGGGAAGAGTATCTTCAAATTCCTTATTGGTATGTAGTGATAAATATTAAACACGTTGTCAGTTTGATGGTATTGGTCTTAAACTTTTTTATGCTCTTATTTCATACGGTTTAAATATGTGCTTGTAATTATTTAGAGATAATTCAATAAAGGAGGACTTTATGTGTCGGCCTAAAGAATTTCAATTTTTGGTTGTTTTTCCAGGATTAAATCCTTGTCCTCCCTGACTGGAATGATTTTGGTTAAACCATTTACCATTATGGAAATAACTGCCTGTAAAATTACTTGGCAACCTACTATGCCAGCTCTTGTTATAATAATATTTGTTTCTATTTTCGCTCTTTTGCCATCCTGATGGAAAACCACTATGGTTGTCATTATTGGAGCTACCGTTGGTAGTATGCCATGCACCATTGTGAAAATACCTGCCCTTAAAATTACTTGGTAACCTACTATGCCAGAGTAAACTGTAGTAATATTTTCCTTGATTTTGTCGCCAATCTCGTGGATAATCGTTTTGATTTGCATCAGAATCTCCATGACCAGCGTGCCAACTCCCGTTATGAAAATAGGAGCCTCCAAAATTAGAAGGGAGTCTACTGTGCCAGCTCTTACTGTAGTAGTATTTATTTCTATTTTCGCTATTTTGCCATCCTGGTGGAAAACCACCATGGTTGTTATTATTTGAACTACCGTGAGCAGTATGCCATGCACCATTATGAAAATATGACCCCCGAAAATCACTTGGTAACCTACTATGCCAAGATGAATAATAATAATATTTTCCTTGGTTCCATTCCCAACCGGATGGATAAGAATGTCCGTTGTTAGAATTTCCATGAGCCGTTCTCCAACGGCCATTATGAAAATAATTCCCTCTATAATCACCTGAAATTTGATTATGCCATCCGCGATTATAATAGTAATTCCCCTGATTGTACTCCCAATTTGGGGGGAATGAAGCAGTACTGCCGTCATTCTCTTGACCATGAGCGGTATGCCAAGAACCGTTGTGGAAATAAGAACCATAAAAATTACTCGGCAATCTACTGTGCCATCCTGATTGGTAATAATACTTACCAGCATTAAATTCCCAATTAGGGGGATAAGAATTACGGTTTGGGTTGTAACCACTGCTTCCGGTATTATATACCTCACAGCTTGTTAGAATAAAAACTATTAACCCAATTAATATTAATTTGTGTCTCATAATATCACAAGGTACGAAAAATAAATGTGTTGCTTCGCTAAACCGAAATATTTACTTAATTTTAAACATGATAAGATTTAATCGTTATTTGGTGTTATTTTTGAATAAATTTAAACATGAAAAATAAACTAATTATACTTATACTATTGTGCCTTTTTTGGTCCTGCAGTAGTGATGATGACAACAATAGAGCATATGCAAATTTTATTGGTGATTGGTTCGTTTACAGTATAGTCATTAATGGACAGGAGCAAAATTTAAATAATTGTGATAGAGAAAATGTCTTTTATATCTACGATGATGGAACATTTGAGGAAGTTGGTATTTTTACGGATATAAATGGTAATTGTCAAACTGACTACGTAGATTTCGGTGTTTGGGATAGTCTGGGTAATGACAGATATGCACTAATTTATGATCCAGACTTTAACGGTTTTATATTTGAAGTGATTGTTAGAGTTGAAAACGAATCCTTTTCGATTACATATGATGATTTTTCAGTTTGGTCTTATGGGAAAGAGTAGTTGTTTGTTCGTGCGATAGTTGTTTAGAACACGAGTTAAAATCATCTCCTACTGCTTAATACTATGGATAACCATTAAAAACATTAGTTGTATTAATATATTGACATTAAATTGAATATGAAAAACATTAAG
>Ga0189289_10410_pt1 | contig 17245 bp, 17 predicted proteins | sample UW106minimetaG_FD_130313 | JGI IMG/M metagenome (GOLD analysis project Ga0189289, IMG submission 130313) | Marine microbial communities from the Costa Rica Dome - UW106 mini metaG | ecosystem: Environmental > Aquatic > Marine > Oceanic > Photic zone | place: Costa Rica: the Eastern Pacific...
GTAGTTCCCCAAAAGGAAGATCGTCACCACATGGATCAGATCATAGAACAACTCGACCCAGTGGACGTGGTCATGGGTGTTCTCAAGATCGTGGTGATGCTGTGGTTTCCGCCACATCGGATGCTCATTTAGGGCCATGTTCGGGTCTTTCCGCTATTGGATGGCCCACCCCAAACGGGGCGGGGTAAAAGAGATCAACGATCGTCGGGATGCACCCAGGCGTATTTGTCCATGCCGCGATCCAATCGCGTGTGGGCCAGTGCATTGGTGAAGTTCGAGGTCAGCTTGGCTGCCAGTCCCGACAGCACGTCCAGAGCCGCCTTGCGGTCATAGCCCGCATCCAGAAACGCCTGCAGCCGGTCGTCGCCGATATGCCCGCGGTTTTCGAGCAACTCTCGGGCAAAGCTTTGCAGTGCCGCCAGCTTGGGATCGGCTAGCTTTCGGCCCTCGCGCAGGTCCTCGATGACATCGTCGGGCATCTTGGCCCGTTTCATCATCATGGAATGCCCGGCCATGCAGTAATGGCAGCGGTTGATGAAGTTCGAAGTCATGAAGACCACCTGCGCCTCAAGCGGGGTGAACGAACTGTGCTTGAGGAACAGCTCGAACGCCGTTTGATAGGTCTCGTAAGTTACCGGGCTTTCGGCAAATAGCGCGTGCAGGTTGATCAGACCGCCGAATTCGGCCGCGGTCCGATCAACCAGCGGTTTCGAAGCTTCGGGAGCGGTGTCCTTGGTGTGATAGGTAAAGGCGGTTTCTGTAGCGTTTGTGTCGAGCATAGTTCAGTCCTTGTTCACGTCAGAGGCAAACCGCGCGGCGTTCGCCTTGGCCGCCGCCGCAATATCACCCTTGCCGAAGGCCGACGGGCGCGGCTCGGGCAATTGCAAGGCCTCCTGCACCCTCGGCATCGCATCGAGCCGATCAAACCAGGCCTGAAGGTTGGGCAAGCCCTCGACACCCACGGTTGCCCAGAAATAGCTGCGCGCCCAAGGATAGGTGGCGATATCGGCAATCGACATCTCGCCGCCGACCAGCCAGTCGCGACCCTTGAGCCGCGTATCCAGCACTTCCAGCAAGCGGCGGCTTTCGGCCACGTAGCGGTCGATGGCATAAGGCACCTCATCGCCATTGGGCTTGGCGATGCGCTGAAAATACATCGCCTGCCCCATGATCGGACCTATATGGCCGACCTGAAAGAACAGCCATTGCAGAGTCTCGGACCGCTCCACCGGGTCGGAGGACAGGAACCGCCCATATTTTTCGGCCAGGTGCCACAGGATTGCCCCGCTTTCAAAGATCGCGCGCCCTTCGGCCCGATCCCAGATCGTCGGGATCTTGCCGTTCGGGTTCATCTTCACGTAGTCGGGAGCGTGCTGTTCCTTCTTCGAGAAGTCGACATTGACCAGCTCGTAGTCGATCTCGGCCTCGTGCAGGAAGATGAGCGGCTTCCACCCGTTCATCGTGTTCGCGGTGTAGAGAACGATATCAGGCCGCGGCATTTTCGGCCTCCGCAAAGACGGTATCCAGGTGGGCATCGAACCGGTCGAAATCGGCTTCGATTTCCGGGTTCTTCATCACGTCGAAAGCGGCAAAGGTCGGCAACGGCGCCATATTGAAGAACCGGGCGTTCAGGTGCATCGGGCGCAGCAGATCATCGACGCTGCCACCCTCGAAGAATGGCTCGGACGCGTCATCAAACGCCTCGCGCGGGGCGTTGAACGTAACCGACAGCATGTACTTCGTACCAGCCAGCGTTCCGCCCATGCCATAGTTTTCCTTGGGGGCCTCGGGGCTGCGACCGTCGCCGTTGGTCAGGCGGCCGTCCATGCCGACGGTATAGACCTCGTCCATATATTTCTTGAACGACCACGGCGCGCCCATCCAATTGATCGGGAATTGCATGATGACCGTGTCGGCCCAGATGTGGTTTTCGACCTCGGCATTGGTGTCATAGCCTTCGGCCACGGTGGTCACACGTACGGTGTGACCCTGCGCCTCGAGGAAGGCGCGGGCGCGGTCCACGAGTGTGGCGTTCAGGGTGCCGGGGGCGAATTCATAGGGCTGTGCGCCGTTCAGAATCAGGATGTTGCTCATGGTAGGTTCCTTTGTGTTTCGGCGGGCTCCGCTTGACTCGCGGCCCGTTCGAGGGGAAATTGCGATTGCAGGGAACCGAAATCAACCAGTATACTTTTAGTAACCTTAATATTGGAAGTGAGGGCACCACATGCGTGCAAGAGTCGAAGACGACCCCCAGGGAAGGCGGCAGGTCTATGAGGCCTGTTTAGAACCTTGCGCGATCGAAAAGGGCATGAGGATCATCGGAGGAAAATGGACCGGGTCGATCCTGTGGCACCTCAAGGACGGTCCGGTCAGGTTCAACGATCTGGATCGGATGGTGGGTGGCGCATCCAAGAAGATGATCACCGAACGTCTGCGCCAACTGGAAACGCAGGGGCTGGTCCGGCGCGAGGTTATGGATACAGCCCCGGTGTCTGTTCACTACGAGATAACCGAGTTCGGGCGCAGTGCGCTGGGGTTTCTCAACGAGCTTCGTAAATGGAGCGAAGGTTTGCCGCAAGAAATCCACGCCGATGGCTGAACTCCCCCGGCTGAAGCCCGACCCCATTCCCGCGATCCATCCAGTCCCGGAATTCGCCGTCAGCGGCGCGCGCGCGGCGGTTTACGAGCGTACCAAGAAGGGACTCGGCGTCCCCTGGATGGGCGTGGTTGCCATGGCCTTCGCGCATTACCCCCGGTTCTATGACACCCTGTGGTCGGCCGTGGAGCCAATCTCCGGAACAAAGGTGTTTAGACAGGCCTGCCAGTCCATGCGGGATGTCGCCGAGCGGGAGGCAGAAGCCTTGGAGCCTGCGCCCTTGGTTTCGCGGCTCATTTCGCAGGGCTATGGCGTGCAGGAGATTGACGACATCCGCGCCTGCAACGAAGTCTTTTCCGCCGGCAACATGCCTTACGTCCTGATGGCGACGCTGGCCCGGCTGCTGCTGGAAGGACATGCGTGGCAGGGCAGTGGAGATCTTGGCCTCGTTACGTCTCCAATTCCGGCCATGCCCAGGCCGCCCCTGATGGAAGCGCATCACGCCTCAGACGATCTGGCAGCACTCTACGCAGACCTTCGCGGGGCGCTCGGGCTGCCTTTCGTCAACACCGACTATCGCGCCTTTGCCCGTTGGCCCAGTTATTTCGCCTTGGCCTGGAGCGATCTTAAACCTCGACTGTCCGAGGTCGGGTATGCCACCAGAGTGGAGTGTGTCCATCAAGCGGCCATCACACTTGCTGTCTCACTGCCGAATGCGTCCGGAATAACCCCTGACGCTCTGCGTGACGCGGCCACATCCGATGCATCGTTGGAAGAGGTCCTATCAGTGGTGAGGTTGTTCCAGTGGCTATTGCCGGGTCTGGCCGTGAACGTGGCGTTTTTTCGAAGCCAATTGCAACGTTAGCCCGCTGGATTGCCTCAAACGTCGAGCCGATTGCGTCGGCATCTTTTAATGGAATAATGCGACCCTGCTTGCTTCGTCCCGCAAGACGTCAATACGCCCACACCACAAATTAGCTGCCAAAACGAAATCCGGCAATGACAGACCACACCGCTGCTTTTGGTTGCCTGGGCTGATGGCTGGTTGAGGACAAGTGTGAACCTGGCGCGGTCGAGTGAAAGACTGAGTTGTCCCGCATTCCGAATGTCGCAAGTTGCGGACACAAGAACTACCGATGATTCCGCCGCTCTGCATCATGAGGAGTTTTGCCATCGCAGCGAAGGAAATGATACGAGCGCTTGCAGCCCAAAGCGGACACTGCCTATCTGAAGAATGGGTGGGAAGCAGCCTTTCGTTGCGAAAGCAGCGAATGTCCGAACCGTGGTATTGTGCCTTTGAATTTTTCGACCGAGAGCGAAAACTCCGCAGGTCATGAGAAATTCGACGACGATGCGATCTCTATGAACGCGCTCACCAACCGAAGCCCTGACCGGTCTTTGGGCGCCACGACCGCGGTTTCGTGCTCTCCTGACAACTCCACGACCGGCACCTGGACCAAACCGCGAGAGATGAGCCCACTGTTGCTCAGGAAAATGGCGATACCTGCCCCCTGAAGTACCGCTTCGCACATGAGGGGGAAGGTGGCCATCTTGATGGTGCGCTGGAAATTGATGCCGTGTGCTTCCAGCGCCTCCCGAACGACGCGTTCCGTCAGAGAGCCATTTTCCGGCAAGACAAGCGTTTCCTGCGCCAGATCTCGCAGTGAAAGCCCGTCCCGATTAGAGAGCGGAGAGGAGGGTAAGAGGTAGGCCACATAGTGAGCCTTTTGGACGGGAACTCGTTCCCACTGATCTGACTTAGGGGGATCGGTTATGAGGCCAACATCAGCTCGCCGCTCCCGCAAGAATCTCGTAGCAGTTGTCCAGTCATACAAAGAGAATTCGATTTCAACGTCGGGGTGAGTCTGCCGAAATTGGCTAATGGCGCGCAAGGCCGGAAGGGGGGCATTGGCGATGATCCTGATATGGCCCCGCTCCATCGCCTCGAACCCTTCGAGCCGTTCGGTGATGGCCGTATCCAAGGTCACCATGCGGTCGGCAAGATCATACAGTTCTCGCCCTGTGCGGGTCAGCTTGACCCCCTCGCGGTCGCGCAAAAGAAGTGGTGAACCGACCTGTTTCTCAAGCTTGGCCACATGCTGCGTCACCGCCGATTGCGTGACGCAAAGCCGGGTCGCGGCGGCCGAGAAACTGCCCTCGCGAACGACGTAGGCAAAAGCCACGAAACGATGGTGATTGGCGCGCATGTTGGTTCCTTTTTCTTCGGAGACCGTAGCGGCCATTAGTCTCACTAATATGACGTCACAAAACTGAAGGTACGTCAGCCTACATCCGCCCTGTCAGATGGAGGAATCAGATGGCCGGGCTGAAGATCGAGAACATCACCAAACGTTTTGGCGAGACCGATGTGCTCAAGGGTGTGTCGCTGGATATTGCCTGCGGCGAGTTCCTGTCCCTTGTGGGGCCGTCGGGCTGTGGCAAGTCTACCCTGTTGCGGATCATTGCCGGGCTTGAGGAACAAAGCGATGGGGTGATCAGCATTGGCGGCCAGTCCGTTGCGGGGTGTCGCGCCGCTGACAGAAACCTGTCGATGGTGTTTCAATCCTACGCATTATACCCGCATCTGAGCGTGGCTGAGAATATCGCGGTGCCGCTCAAGATGCGGCGGATGAGCAACTTGCAACGCCTGCCGCTGATCGGCCGTTTCATGCCCCGCGCCCGTGGCCTTGCCCAAGAGATCGGCCAAGAGATCGCCCAAGCCGCAGAGATGCTGGAAATCGCACATCTCCTTGATCGCAAACCTGGACAGCTTTCGGGTGGTCAGCGTCAGCGCGTTGCCCTTGGTCGTGCCCTCGTGCGTAACCCGGCGGCCTTTCTGCTGGATGAGCCGCTTTCGAACCTTGATGCCAAGCTGCGGGTGCAAACTCGTGCAGAGATTGCCCAGCTGCACCGCCGTCTGAATGCGACCTTTATCTATGTGACCCATGATCAGGTCGAAGCGATGACCATGTCCGACCGGATCGCCGTCATGATGGGTGGGCGTATCCTGCAATGTGCCTGCCCGGACGTGATCTACGAAGATCCGGATACGATCGAAGTTGCTGAATTCATTGGCTCACCCAAAATCAATATCCTGCCGATCTCCTTGTCCGGCAATGGGCGGCTCAGCTTTTTTGACCGCGATCTCGATCTTCTGGCGACGGGCAGGATTGAAGGCGCGGTTTCGCTGGGCTTGCGGCCTGAGGCCCTGCATCTGGCCACAGATCACGCTGTTTTCCACGGCACAGTGGTGCACACCGAAAACCTGGGGGCCGAACTCTTTGTGCAGGTCGAAATACCCGGCCTTGAACATCGCCTCGTAATGCGTGCCGAGGCTGCGCAACGCAAGGATCTGACGATCGGTACACCTGTCGGGTTGGGCTTTGATGCAGCGCATGCGCTGGTTTTTGATGGCAACGGATTGCGGGCACGTCAGATCCGGACGCATTCCCAGACCCATAGACAAGAGGTGGCGTAAGATGGCCGTAACCGAGGGCGTCCCCCCCGCGGCCTGCCCCCCCGCCGTCAGCGCAGAGACACATGAAAAGCGCGCGGCGTGGTCCCTGACCGCGCCAGCGCTGATCTTGATGTTCGTGATCCTGCTGGTCCCGGTTCTGATCGCGACCTTCCTGTCCTTTACCAATTATTCACTGGGCAACAGCGGCTTTGATTGGGTCGGGACGCGAAACTATGAGCGGCTGTTCACCCGCTCGACCTATGAAAAGATGTTCGTGGCCACCTTTACCTATGTGGTGACGGTGGTGCCTATTTCGGTCGGACTGGGTCTTGGGGCTGCGCTGCTGATCAACTCGCTGGGCAGGTTCCGCGAGATCTACAAAACGATCTACTTCCTGCCGGTCATGGCGACACTTTTGGCCATGGCGATTGCCTGGGAGTTCATGCTGCACCCCTCGATCGGCATGATCAACCGCACGCTGGAGCTGGGCTGCGGCACGCCGCTGGAATGGCTGCCGTTCATGGCAACGGGCTGCGCCGATGGCTTCCCGGTCTGGCTTGGTGACAAACGCTATGCGATCTGGGTGATCTGTTTCATTGGCATCTGGCAGGGGTTCGGCTTCAACATGGTGCTGTATCTTGCCGGGCTGACGGGGGTGCACCGCGAGCTGTATCATGCCGCCGAAATGGACGGCGCCAAGTCGGGCTGGGAACGGTTTCGCCTTGTCACCTGGCCAGCACTTGGCCCAACCACTGTCTTTGTTGTCACCATCAGCTGTATCCGCGCCTTCCAGGTTTTCGACACGATCGAAGCTTTCTGGCCGCAGGGCGGCGGGCCAAACAAATCCACCTACGTGATGATGTTCGCGATCTTTGAAAAGGGCGTTCAGCAGAACCTGATCGGGATCGGCTCAGCCATTACCGTCCTGTTCCTGATCTTCGTCATGTTTCTCACCCTGATCCAGCGCTGGCTGGTGGAACGAAAGGTGCATTACGGATGACACGCGACTGGTGGAAACATCTGATCCTGATCCTTGGTGTGATCGTCGTCATCGCGCCCTTCTATATGATGGTCAGCTATTCGTTCAAATCCCCGGGTGAGATTGACCGGGGGGAGGGCGGCTTCTTCGGGCGACAGGAAATGATGGTGGATGAGCGCTGCGTGAAGCTGCGCGATCCCGACCGCAAGGATGTGGCTGCCGCCGCGCCACGGTTCCCCGGCGCCACGGAGGGCGAGATTCGCGATGCGCTGGTCGCCGAAGCCGAGGCCGATTGCGCCATGCGCCCGGTGGTCTTCAACTATACTAAAGCATTCACAGAAGCCCCGCTGCTGCGGTATCTGCTCAATGGTGTGATCGTCACCGTGTCGATCTTCCTCATTCAGGTGGTGGTGGCCCTGCCTGCGGCCTATGCGCTGGCCAAGCTCAAGTTTTGGGGGCGCGAGGCGGTGTTTGGGCTGGTGCTGTTCTGCCTACTGATCCCGGTGCATGCCATTGCGCTGCCGCTCTACATCATGCTGGCCAAGCTGGGGCTGACGAATACCTATGCCGCGCTGGTGGTGCCCTGGACAATCTCGGTCTTTGGCATCTTCCTGATGCGCCAGTTCTTCATGACCGTGCCCGATGACCTGATCGATGCCGCCCGCATGGACGGCATGGGCGAGTTTTCCATCGTCTGGCGCGTGATGTTGCCCACGGCTATCCCGGCGCTTCTGGCCTTTGCGATCTTTTCGATCGTGGCCCATTGGAACGACTATTTTTGGCCTCGCATCGTCGTTACCGGCAACCGCGATCTGTTCACCCCGCCGCTGGGCCTGCGCGAATTCAAGGGCGATGGCGATGGCAGCTATTTCGGCCCGATGATGGCCACAGCCACCGTGATTGTCACCCCGCTGATCGTTGCCTTCCTGATGGCGCAGAAACGCTTCATCGAAGGGATCACCCTAAGCGGCATGAAATGAAACGGGGGCGCCCCGAAAGACGCCCCCATCACCGAGATCCCGACAAGGGATAAACCCCGGAGCCCCCGTCTGCAAACAAGTGGCTCCAAGACCCGGCAAGAGAGGATACTTTCCATGAAACTGACTGCCACTGCAATGGCCCTGGCGCTGAGCGCTTCGGCTGTCTTCGCCGAAGACACCGTCACCATCGAATTCGCCTACCCCTATTCGCATCTGTTCGATGTGACCTATGAGGCGATGATGCCCGCCTTCAAGGAAGCACACCCCAACATCGAAGTGAAGTTCCGCGCCACCTATGAATCCTACGAGGACGGCACCAACACCATCCTGCGCGAAGCTGTCTCCGGCAACCTGCCTGACGTGACCATGCAGGGCCTCAATCGTCAGCAGATCCTGGTCGATAAGGGCATCGCCAAGTCGCTGGAACCCTTCATCGCCAAAGAAGCTGATTTCGCCAAGGACGGTTACCACGACGCGATGCTGTCGCTGTCGACCTTTGACGGCAACGTGCACGGTCTGCCCTTCTCGGTCTCGCTGCCGGTTGGCTACTACAACATGGATATCCTGAAAGAAGCCGGTGTTGATGCGCTGCCTCAGACCTGGGACGACGTAATCGCGATGTGCGAAACCATGAAGGCGGGTGGTATCGACAACCCAATCTTCTGGGGTTGGAACATCACCGGCAACTGGTTCATGCAGGCGCTGATGTGGTCGCAGGACAAGGCAATCGTTGAGGGCGGCCGTGTCACCCTCGACAGCCCTGAGGCCCTGGCCGCCATGGCACAGATGCAGGAGATCTTCACCAAATGTGAGATGAAGAACCTGGAATGGAAAGCTGCCCTGTCGTCCTTCTCGGCGGGTGAGATCGGCATGATGTTCTGGTCAACCTCGGCGTTGGGTGCGGTTGAACGGTCTCAGGGCGATTTCGAACTGGTCACAGGCCCGTTCCCGGGCATGGGTGAAACGCCCAAAGGCCTGCCCGCCGGTGGCAACGCCGCGTTGCTGACCTCCACCTCGGATGATCCTCGCGTGCAGGAAGCTGCCTGGACCTGGCTCAAGTACATCACGTCGGGTGAAGGTGCTGCCGAAGTTGCCAAGACAACCGGTTACATGCCGCCGAACAAAGCCGCCAATGAGGTGATCCTGGCCGATTTCTATCAGCAGAACCCGAACAAGCAGACGGCTGTGGACCAGCTGCCGCTGCTGCGCGACTGGTTGGCCTATCCGGGTGACAACGGTCTGGCGATCACCCAGGTAATCTATGACGGCATCGAGCGCATCGTCACCGGTGACGCAACCGATATGAAAGAGCTTCAGCAGGAAATGGTCGAGGAAGTCGCCGATCTGCTGCCGAACGGCTAAACCGCCCAATCCGGTCGCCCACCCGCACTAGGCGTGGGCGATCGGACCCGGAATTTCAGGATACATCATGAAGATCATTCATATTTCCGACATTCACCTCACCGTTCCCGGTGAAGAGATGGGCGGGCTTGACCCACATGCCCGTTTTGCCCGTGCCATCGCGGATGTGACCAAGAACCACGCGGATGCCACACGTATCGTCATCACCGGTGATCTGGCGCATTGGGGCGAGGTTGAGGCCTACGAGGCCCTGAAAACGGCACTGGCCGGGGTTTCCATTCCGGTGCGCCTGATGATCGGAAATCACGATGATCGCGCGCATTTCTGCAAGGTGTTTGACACCCATCCGGCTGACGCAAACGGCTATATCAACTACGGCGAAACGGTGAACGGGACGCGGATGCTGTATCTGGACAGTGTCGGTGACAAGACCCACGCGGGCCATTTCTGCGCCGACCGCCGCGCCTGGCTTGAGGGCGAACTGGCCGCGTCCCAACGCGCGCGCCTCTTCCTGCATCACAACCCGATGCCCGTGAGTCTGCCAGCGGAGGACAAAATTGCGCTTGTCCCAGAGGACCGCGCGCCGTTCAAAGCTTTGCTTGAAACCTATCGTGACCGGATAGACTACATCCATTTCGGCCATGTCCATGCGCCGATCCATGGGCAGTTTGCGAGTATCCCCTTTGCCAGCGTTCCCTCGACCGGCAACCAGTCGCTCCCTGACCTGAACGAGACAGAGGTCCTCAAGGGGGCCCCGATGGACCCGGCCTATTTCGTGCTGCTGATCGACGGCGATGACACCACGATCCACCAGATTCCCTTCGCCTGGGACGGGCCGGTCATGGCCTCCGGCACCGGCTGGGATGATTGGGCCAAACCCGGCGCGGCGGCAGCAGAATGAAGTTCATCCATCTGACCGATACCCATGTGATCGGCGGCGACCGCCTGCTTTACGGGGCGAACCCCGCCCGCCGGTTGGCACGCGCGGTGGACAGCATTAACGCCGAACATGGTGACGCGTCCTTCGTGATGCTGACCGGTGACATGACCCACTGGGGCGACCCCGAGGCCTATGCCGCCTTCCGCGCCGAGATCGCGCGCCTTACCGTGCCCGTGCACCTCATGGTCGGCAACCATGACGATACGGCCGCTTTTGCCACGCATTTCCCGGACGTCCCGCGTGATGACAATGGCTTTGTGCAATATGCATTCGACACCCCCCATGGCTGCGCCATCTGTCTCGACACCAAGCAGCCCGGCACCCATGCGGGCGGCTATTGTACAGCCCGGCGAGAGTGGCTTACCGCCGAGCTGGCCCGCGCCACCGGTCCGGTTCTTCTGTTCATGCACCACCCGCCTTTCCCGGTCGGCATCAAGAGCATGGATGAGATCATGCTGCAGGACGCAGGGGCCTTTCACGAGGTGATCGCCCCACATAGATCGCGCATCCGTCACCTGTTCTTCGGGCATCTCCACCGCGCGGTTTTTGGCAACTGGTGCGGGATCAGCTTTTCCTGCATGCGCGGTCTAAATCACCAGGTCGCATTTGATCTGACACCAGATCGGACAGACATCCCAGGTAACTGGGAGGCACCTGCTTATGGCGTTGCGCTCGTGAACGAGGAAACAGTCGCTGTGCATTTGCATGATTTCACCGACGACTCTCCAAGGTTCTCGCTACAAGCACTCGAAAGAATGGATCCGGTTCTCTAACAATTGAGTTTGAGACACACAGGCCTTCAAGAAAGTGGACTTTCACTGAGAACGAGACGAGAGGCAGCTTTGCGCAGATAGCGGGCTTTGCAAAGTTTCGCGAACGGCCCATGGTGTTGAAAAATAATTAGAAAACACACTGCCCCACTAAGTCGCGCTATTCAAACCGCACCACTTAGGAAATCGCGGAATAGGCCAATATTGCTTGTCCCAGGACTTTTCGGAGGCAAGCATGATCACAGAGTTGAAATCGGTTCGAGACATTTGGAAGAAGATGCCCAGCGAGCGCCATGCTCGCATCTTCCTCGAAGCGATGATTTGGCCGTCTGGTCGCCATTGTCCGCATTGTGGCAGTCTTAGCTCAACCCCAATCCGAGGGCGCACTGCACGCTCTGGCCTTTACCAATGCGCCGAACGCGAGTGCCGCCTCCAATTCACGGTCACCACAAAGACCCCGATGCATGCCACGAAGCTGGATCTTCGTATCTGGATTGCAGCAATCTTTCTGGTGCTGACGTCCAGCAAGGGGATCTCCTCCGTCGTCATGGCGAGGATCCTGGGTGTGAATCAGAAAACGGCTTGGAAGCTGGGCCATGCGATCCGGGAATTGATGGATGACCGAGAGGCAAATTCCGCCAAATTGAACGGTGTTGTCGAGGTGGATGAGGCATATGTCGGTGGCGCCCCCAAGTTCAAGAAAGGCGTGACGAACAAGCGGGGACGAGGCACAGGTAAGCCCATGGTTCTGGTCGCGCCAATCATGAAAAAGTGGATTGCCCCCTCATCGACACTGATGACCGACAGCAATTCGGCTTACAGGAAGATCGGTCAGAGTTTCGCATCTCACCACACTGTCAACCATGGCAAGCGACAGTATTCGCGGCCCTCCAAGGGAGCGCACATCAACACCGTGGAGGCTGTGAACTCCCAAGTGCAGCGCGCTCTCATCGGAGTCTATCACCGCCTGGGCCGACAACATCTTCAAAGATATCTGGACGAAATTCTCTGGCGCTGGAACCACCGCCAGCAGGAAGTGAAGGTCAGGAACCGGAAAACATCATCTGGCACCAAGACGATTGCATCAACAATCTGGAAACCGATTCCTGTCGTTGAGCAGATGCGGGGATTGCTATGTTGCGCAGTCGGTCGCCAAGTTCGCAGAACACCATCGTGGGGGTTGTCCTGGCCATAAAAATGAGCTGACATCACGAAAAACTACTGATTGGGAATCATGGGTAAACTCTTCAAGAAGCTCACGTTTCAGGTAAGCCTGCTATTCGGTCCGACATATGCAATTGCCGAAGTTTGCGACAAAGAAGTTCCCAGTTGGAACCCAGCTTCCGGCCCAGTTGGTCAATTGGAGTTCATGCTCAATGCAATAGTGTCGCCGTTGGGAATATTGATCATCGGGCTTTTCTTGTCAGGCTTCTTGCTTCGAAAGACTTGGGCCGCACTATTGGCGTCAGCTGTAGCTGCATTTTATGCTTTTGCAATATTGTCGATATGGAGAGCTTCCGACGGAATTTACGCCTTATCAATTTCTGAAGGATGTCGAGCGTCTCCAGCGTTTCTCCTTATCGCCCTATGCTTTTTCGCAGTCACCTTCCTCGTTGTTGCCAGGAGGCGCTATCTTGGGCGCTGATCCCTTCAAAAATGAAGTGTGTAGTCAGCTTTGTTTGGTGGATAATTGGGTATTCAAAATGATCTCGGTCAGCTGTTGATTGCTCCGCCACTCGCCTGAATCCTGCCTTTTCAAGGACCCTGGCCGACGCTGAATTGCATTTGTCTACACCAGCTACGAGATGCACCAGATGTTCTTTTCCCAGCGCTGCCAAAATCGCGCAGATCGCTTCTGTTGCGTATCCCTTACCCCAGCAGTCTTCACGAATAAAGTATCCAATGTTGAACGTTGGAATTGTTGCGTGTTCGAGAGTGTCATGCAGGAGTAACAATCCTGCAAATGCGCCAGTGTCGCTACATTGGGCACAAAAGACGTTTGCTTCTTTCGCGCGATCCTTAATCCACTCGTCTATACCAAAGCCCTCCATTGGAAACTTCATAGACAAAGGCAAGTAACGCGTTATTGCTGGTGTCAGGGTTTCCTTTAGGGCATTTTCCAGGTCCTTTTTTTGAGAAGGTATACTCAGTATAGCTCCCCACTCCCGAATTCTTAACTTAGCGGTTTCGATATACGTGAGATGTGAAGGCAATTCCGAAATAACTGTTCCCCTTACCCAAAACTTAACAAGAGTTTTTCGCCAGTATCGACCGTTTTATTCTTCTGGCCATTACCAATTTTGGCAACTTGTAGACCTTCGGGAACGATACTGAGCGACATTGAACCGGTTTGCGCACCGTTTACAGCAAAAGCGTTGGCGGCCCGGTTTTGTCTCGTCAAAATACAGTTCCTCACAGGGAGCCGCTTGGCAGATTTTGAACCGTTGTCGGTCCTTCTCCAATATCGCAAAATACCCGAGCGCTGCCCATGCATGGACCTGTTCGATTGCCGATCCATTGGGGGAATAGCTGATGATCGCGTCTTTGGCAGAGCCGCGTCCTGCCCGCCATGGTACGGCAAGAAACTCCGACAAGGTGCTCTCAAATACAGCGGATGCCTCATTGCCCCTTGCAGTCAGAAGAAGGTTTTTGCGTAAAAGATCACGGAACCCTGTGACCTCCCCGGCAAGCGGCATGACATCCTCGTCATGCGATAAGAAAGCCCTCAGGAGCGGTTCCGCGATTTCATATTCCGTAAGCCGATCATTTCGTTCCCTTGAAGGATCGTCGGAATTGGCCAGGCGCAAAGCGAACTGAGCAGCTTCATCCAGTTGGCTGTTTGTAATGTTTAATTTCATGTTGACCGCTTACATGAATTGCAGGTAATCGTCAAAATGCAATTTTAAATATTACAAACTCTTCGAGCGTAAACTGACCTGCTATAGGGCCGCGCACTTTGGAAAACTCTAAACTTGTACCCGTGTTGGAAACTGAGAATCTGGTCCTTCGAGGGCACCGACAGTCGGATCTGAAGGACTGCATCGCGATGTGGGCAGACCCCAAAGTTGTCGAACATATCATAGGCATCCCCTCGACATCGGAACAAACCTGGAGCCGATTTTTGCGGTACGCAGGGCTTTGGCATCACCTCGGCTTTGGATATTGGGTGATTGCAGACAAATCAAATGATCGGTTCCTCGGTGAAGCGGGTTTCGCAGACTTCCATCGTGACGCGACACCCTCCATCAAATCGCGCCCCGAGATTGGCTGGGCACTTGCGTTGCAATGGCACAGGCAAGGCATCGCAACCGATTCTGTTTCCGCCATACTCCGTTGGGCGGACAGGCATCTGAATGCCACGCACTCTTCCGCAATCATCAATCCCACCAATCTAGCCTCCATTCACTTGGCAAAAAAGATCGGCTTCGCAAACGAAGTCATGGGCAGCTACGTAGGTAACGATTTGGTCTTTTTGGAGCGGGCACGTTGGGCAGGCTCAAAGGCAAGGGCAACTTGATGATACGAATTCTCATTGTTGCCTTTTCGATAAGTCTGCTTGCAGCTCCTCATGCCAATTCAGAGCAAAAAGATGCATTTGGTGAAGCTATAGAGGCTTGGTTGCGGGATGACGACGCGGACAGCCTTCCAACTCTGGCCGATCTGGCCGAAGAGGGACACTCCGAAGCAAGGTTACTTCTCGCCCGCATAGAAACCGAAGATAGAGGCCATTCGCGGTTTCGGTCGCAATTGACAGCTGAGCAATCGCGCCAACTGTTTCGGGCCCCGCCAGTTCAAGGAAGAGCGCATCGGCCATGGCTTGCAGTCGAAGCGGACAGGGGAAACAGGCTCGCAGCCTTGCTTTTGGCAGCAAGGCAACCGGAGCCGAGACTTGAAGTGATCGAGCAGCTTTTTGCCACTGGAGAACGGGAGGCGACCGACCACCCGACGCGGATTGCCGCTCTTTACGACAGCCCATCTAACAAACAGCGTTTGCGAGAGAGTAGTGCCTTACAATTCGACCTTATCCCATACCTGGAGTACCTGACCGGCCCACCTGAGCCTCGCGGGGACGGATTGGCCGCCCTGAGGCACATGGTTCCGGAAAAAGCAGATCAGGTAAATGCAGCTAACCACGAAACGTTGGGAATGGCTGGTATCTTAGCATTGGGTTTGGGCTACGGCGACACATCGGGGCAGAACCGATGGAGAAAGGACGTTGAAGGCTGGATATTGGGCTCACAGTCGACTCGACCCATTGCCGACCTGTGTAGACAACGATGCCCAGGTGAAACGGCGCAATGCGGCTTTGCCATCTTTGCGCTGACGGGCGGTTACTTCGAAACCATTCGCTTGGACACCCCGCTTGAGAGCACCATCCCTCAGGTGGTTTTCCTACAAAGCCCTCGTGCCCGCAACATGACCCTTCGGCGAGCAGTCTGGGCACGGACCCAGACCAACCTAGATTGGCTGAGCGAAGCCGAAGATGTTGAGGGAATCTCAATGTGTGCAGCTGAGATGATCCGTTCTGAACGCGCCACTCTCAATTATGATCCACTCTCCAAAGACTAGGAATTCTGTATTGAACCGATTTTTTTCATTTTGGATGACACTTGCGGTGTGTGTGGCAGCCTCTTCGCCCGCCAGTGCCAAAACCGGGTGCACAATTGTTCATCCCATTGGAGGTTCCAAACCAATTTTTCAGGAAGGCGAAATGTGCGATCAGGAATTCGCTCCAGCTTCCACATTCAAGCTGGTGCTGGCCCTGATTGGATTTGAAGAGGGGATTTTGCACTCACCGGATGGCCCCCGTGTTGACTACGACCCTTCGCTAAACGCGCCTTTCGAAAGCTGGCGGCAGGCAACGACACCGCGCAGATGGCTCAAGTTTTCCGTGATCTGGTATTCGCACTGGCTGACGCGGCAACTCGGCATGGCCGATCTTCAGCAGCAGGTGGATGCCATCGGCTATGGCAACCAAGACCTAAGCGGAACCCCCGGCAAAGGCGATGGGTTGACGCGCGCCTGGCTCAGCACATCGCTCAAGATCACCCCGCTTGAACAATCTGATTTCTTGCAGCGTTTGTTGCTGGGTGACCTCCCGTTCTCTGAGGCCGCAATTGATCGAACCCTGGCGGCAACACAACGATTTGAAGCCAAGGGTGGAATGCAATTGACGGGCAAAACAGGAAACGCCTGGGCGACTGACGCAGTAGGAAACCGTCTTGAAGAGCAGCACGGCTGGTTCGTTGGCTGGTTGGAGCACCAGGACGAACAATACACCTTTGTTCACCTCACCATTGAGGGTGAATCGGTCAAAGGGTTCGCAAGTTCACGGGCTAGACAGCAGGCTTTGGAAAGCCTTTCGAGATGGCTTCAAGTCGAATAGCGCCTTTTAATAATCCGCATACGCGCAGAACGCGATTAAGGCGCGAGGGAAATGGCTACTCTTTCTTCCACCTCACAGCCCGGGCTTGATCCCGGTTGAAGTGGCTTACGGCAAACTCAAATCGCATTTGTGACGGCTCTCCTTCGGAGGCCAGGTGAGTGAACGTGCGCTCGCCGATCGCAGCCCTATTCCAATACATCCTCCCCATCGCGCGCGGCGGCACGTCTGTCGGCCAGCCGTTTGGCGTAGTTGTAGTCTTTGGTGCCACGTTCGAAACGGCTTTCGTAATAGTCGAGAACCATTGACTGCTCCTTGGCGGTAAACTGGGTGCCTGCACAAAGCCCTTCGATCGTACTGCGACGTTGCTCGTCCGTCATTTTCGCATAGTAGGTTTCTTTGACTTGAGGCCTCGCGTGACCAAGGTTGAGGGAGAAGGCTCTTTCTTCTTTCCGTGAGCTCGTCAGTTCGTTTCCTAGATAGACCAGTGTGTCGCGTGCAGAATGCGGCGTGCAGCTGCGATCAATCAGGGCCGTGGCGACCTTGAAGGCTTTGCCTACCGCGGCGGAGGATTGCATTGGAGACACCGGGGCGGCGCCGGGTGCGCGCTGGGTCAGATCATCCAAGCTGGGGAAGACTGCGTCATCCTCGGTATAGCCAAGGGCCCCAAGTTCGGTCAGCCATTCACCAAGAACCTGCTGGAAGGCTTCCGTGCGAGGGAAGAAGAAACTGCGAAAGCTCTTGCCGTTCTTGGCCCGCATTTCGGTGGCGTCCTGGA
>Ga0189289_10412_pt1 | contig 16900 bp, 17 predicted proteins | sample UW106minimetaG_FD_130313 | JGI IMG/M metagenome (GOLD analysis project Ga0189289, IMG submission 130313) | Marine microbial communities from the Costa Rica Dome - UW106 mini metaG | ecosystem: Environmental > Aquatic > Marine > Oceanic > Photic zone | place: Costa Rica: the Eastern Pacific...
CACCCCCGAGAGCCGAAGCCCGCGAGGGTGAAAGCGTCAGAGCTGCAATGAAAAGGCCGGACTTGACTAGTAATTCCCGCCGATTCACCCGTTCAAGATCTCAGATCTTGGCCAGGTTAATGCCCAGAGACTTGGCATAGGCGCCGAGGCCTTTCTTCTGGATGGTTTTGAGGGCGCGGGTGGTTACGCGCAGCTTCACCCAGCGGTTGCCTTCCGCCCACCAGAGGCGCCGCTGCTGCAGGTTGGCCTGCTGCAGCTTCTTGGTGCGGATGTGGGAATGGCTCACGGCCATGCCGTTGTTGGCGCGAGTACCGGTGAGCTGACACACCCGTGACATGACGATGTCCTTCTACTGAGAGGTTGTTTGGAGCTGAATTAACAGTTCCAAACGACCAAGTTAGCAAAAGGTCTTCACCTCAAAGGCCTCTCTGCATCAGAGCACCCATCAATTCAGCACTGCGGGTCTGGAATCCGCCAAGTTCATTGGGCTCCAGACCGCCCACGCCCAGCCGAGCCATGTCATAAAGATGACGGGCCACATCCTGGGCGAGGCTTGCTGTGGGTGAGGCTTCCGCCGATCCCACCAGCACGCCACCGGCCCGCAGCTTGAGCATCCCTTCCACCAGGGGATGGCGCCGGTTCACCAGAAGTACGTGATGCTCAGGAAGGCCTGGTAGGCGCTGTTCCATTAAGGCGCCCATGTCGTTCAGCCTGCGCATCTGTTCAGGCAGAAGAATCATCGCCGGAGGTGCCCCTTCCGCTTTCAGGGCCTGTACCTGAACGGTCACCTTCTCATTGGCCAGGGATTCCTTGATCAGATCACGCAGTCGGTCTGATTCCGTTGTTCCATCTTGATCGGTGAGTTCCGCATCGTTGTCTTTCAGGCTCTCGTCCAGTTCCGAGTCGACGCGTTGGAAGGTGAGTTCCTCGTGGCGATGTTCGAGCCAGGGGATGAACTGAGTGTCGATCACCGTTTCCAGCTTCAGCACTTCCGCGCCCTGGGATGTCCAGAGATTGAGCGCACCAGCCTGGGAAACGTCATCGGTGCTGTAGAGCACGCGCTTGTTCTGATCTGCGGCCAGTCGGCTGAGGTATCCATCCAGAGTGGTGAACGCACGGCCATCGCAGGCGATCGGGTCAGCGTCGTCGCCTTCCCCGGCGGCAGCGGTGGTGGCGAACAGGATCAATTCGGCGACCTGCTCGGCGAACTTCTCGTCTTCCATGGCGCCGATCTTCACGAAGGGTGCCAGGGCATCCCACGCCTCGGCATAGGCCTTGGGGTCCTCCTTTTTCAATCCCCGCAGCCGATCTGACACCTTCTTGGCGACAAAATTTCCGATCGAGCGAACGCGTCGGTCGGTCTGCAGAGCACTGCGGCTCACATTGAGAGGAATGTCGGGTGAATCGATCACTCCCCGCAAGGGCAGCAGGTAGCGAGGCACAACTTCCTTGATCGAATCGCTGACGAACACCTGGTTGCAGTAGAGCTTGATTTCGCCCTTCTCCCAGTCGGCACGACCGGTCTGCTTGGGGAAAAAGAGAATTCCCTGAAGGTTGTAGGGGTAGTCGGTATTGAGGTGAACCCAGAGCAGGGGATCGCCTTGAAAGGGATAGAGATAGTTGTAGAGGTCGATGTAATCCTGATCACTGAGATCTCTGGCGCTCTTGCGCCAGGGGGCGTCCATCTTGTTGATCGTTTCCCCCTCGAGCTGCACCGGCACTGCCATGAAGTCGCAGTAGGTGTTGATCAGAGTTCGGATCCGTGCCGGTTCCAGATATTCGAGCTCGTCCTCCATTAGATGAAGGATCACGTCTGTGCCCGGCTGCTCTTTCTCGGCGGCGCTGAGGCTGAAGTTCGGGGAACCATCACAGCTCCAGCGCACAGCTTCAGCGTCGGGCCGAGCTGAACGGGTCAGCAGTTCAACCTTCTCGGCCACCATGAAGCTGGAATAAAAACCAAGGCCGAAGTGGCCGATGATGGCGTCGTTTTCCTGCTTGTATTTCTCCAGGAAATCCTCGGCACTGGAGAAGGCCACCTGGTTGATGTAGCGCTTCACCTCATCGGCCGTCATGCCGATGCCGTTGTCACTGATGGTGACGGTCTTGGCCTCCTGATCCACCGTGATGCGAATGGCACCGTCATCCCCTTCGCTGCAATCGCCCGCCATGGCAGCCATGCGGCGCTTGCTGATGGCATCCACACCATTGCTGACAAGTTCCCGGAGAAACACCTCGTGGCCGGAGTACACGGCCTTCTTGATGATCGGGAAAATGTTTTCGGTGTGGATCTGAATCTGACCCTGTTCCTCCAGCACCGCCATTCCTGTGTCCCGAAAAACCAGACACTAGAGACCGGTTTCACTCCGGCTCAACGGCCTGTTCAGGGGGTTCTCCGTACCTTCATGTGCCCCGCATGCCTGCTCAAGGCGTCTTCTGAAGATCAGGACGCTCTTCCGCAACGATGGCGCCCTCAATCGGACAGACCTGCAGGCAGATGCCGCAATCGATGCAGGTGTCGAAATTGATCCAGTAAAAGTCTGTCCCTTTCTTGTTTTTTCCATTGCCTTGGTCAATGCAGGCCACAGGGCAGGCATCGACGCAGTCAGCGATGCCCTCGCAAACGTCGGTGACGATGGAATGAGCCATGGAGGACCTGCTGATCTGCCGGATCCTAAGGATCGACCCAATCGAGCTGTAGACCGCCCTGTGCTTTCGCCAGCTGTTCAGCCTTCTCCCTGGAATCCAACGGTTCCAGGGCCAACACAGCGGTGCGACCTTGCTGATGCCAACCCCGCTGATGCTCCATGGCCGCTTCCAGGCTTGTGGCTGCTGAAAAGGCCACGAGTACATCGCTCTGTTGCTGGTCTGCTGTATCGAATTCCGAGATCAGTTCCCGGATCGGGTCGATCGCCAGGCTGAACCCAGCGCCATAGGCCTGTTGATCGGTCGCGCCGCAACGCTGCACCAGGTCGTCGTAACGGCCGCCACGGGCAATCACCACAGGAGAGCTGCGGCCATCACAGACCAGCTGGAACACCAAGCCGGTGTACAGCTCGAAATGGGGCTGGAATGTCGGGTCGAGCTGAATCGTTACCGACTGATCCTGAGCTGCTTTTGAGAGATGGGCGCAGAGGCGGCGAAGCTTGTCGAACACCGGCTGATCCCCGCCCATGCTGGCGAGCTGGGTCAGGACCTGGTCGGGGGTTCCGCGGCAGTCAAGGAGGGAAAGAAGCCTGGCCTTGGCGTCCTTGGTCAGGTCGAAATTCTCAATGGCCAGACGGTCGAAATCGATCAAGGCTGTACGGATCTGATCGCGCATCTCACCGTTGAACGGGCTGAGAATCAGATCCATCAGAGCGGTGTGGCCGAGCAACAGCCTTGGTTTCTGGCTGGGCTGCAGCTCCAGGGTCTGAATTGCTGCCATCAACAGGCTGAGCAGTTCCATCTCCGCTTCGCTGCCGCTAACCCCGAACAGTTCAACGCCGCTCTGCAGGTTCTCTTCGATCGATTGCCCCCCTTCATCGGCGGAACGGGTGCGGAACACCGTTCCGGAGGCCCAGAGACGCAACGGCCGTTGGCGATCGGCGAATCGTGTGCAAGCCGCTCTGGCGATGGATGCCGTCATCTCTGGCCGTAGCCCGAGAGGGTCATCTGCAACGAGACGAACGATGTCTGAACTGTCGATGGCGCCCCCGGCCATCAACGTTGCCAGACGCTCAACCCGCGGTGGCGACACTTCCTCATAGCCCCACAGACGGAAAACCGATGCAAGACGTTCCGTCAGCTGTCGATTGGTCTCCACCTGACGTGGATTCAGATCCTTTGCGCCAGCTGCAGGTTGCAGCGCCATCTCACGTCCTCGCGGCCACGACTCAGGATCCCATGGCCGTGACCTCCGGGGCACCGAAGGCGGCTCCAGGAAGCGGTTTCACCTGAGACAAGCCATCCCTGATTGCGTGATGCAAGCCAGGACCAGCCGCTACGACTCGGCCGCTGGTGAGATCGAAGGGTTGATTCCCATATCCCGTGACGGTTCCCCCCGCTAGATCCACCAAGGCCACGCCCGCAGCCAGGTCCCAGGGAGACAGGCCCCGTTCCCAGTAGCCGTCCTGGCGGCCAGCGGCCACGAACGCCAGATCAACCGCTGCAGCGCCGCCTCGACGAACGCCATGGGTGCGGTGGGTGAACCAGCAGAACTCGGCGTAGTTGTTGTCGAGACGGGTGTGGCGGTCATAGGCAAACCCGGTAACGAGGAGAGCATCCTCGAGCCGATCACAGCTGCTCACCTGAACTGCCGTGTCGTTGCAGAACGCCCCGATTCCCGGCGCCCCCCAGTACAACTCCTTGAGGAAGGGCACGGCGATGGCACCAAGAATGGGTTGTTGCCCCAGGGTGAGCCCGATCGAGGTGGCAAAGAAGGGATAACCGTGGGCGAAGTTGGTGGTCCCATCCAGGGGGTCAACACACCACCTCAGACCGTCCTGCTGTCCTGTTGCCCCGCTTTCTTCCGCCAGCACCGCGATCTCAGGGGTCTGGTCCGCCAGCATCTCCAAGACGATGCGTTCAGCTGCAACGTCGGCATTGGTGACCAGGTCGCCGATGCGCCCTTTACTTTCGATCGATGACAAGCGTCCGTAATGGCGCATGAGCTCTTGGCCACCGGCATCGGCCGCCGAGCGGGCCACGGCCAGATAACGCTCTAGATCGCCTGGGCTGAGTCCGCCATCGCGGGCGGCACGGCTGCAGATGGACTCCTGCATGGTCACTCTTCTTCGATGGGGATCCGTGTGGTCACGCGTCCTTTCCCAAAGTGGCGCCCGAATTGCAGCTCGTATACCTCGTCTTCGTCTTGGGTTTCTGCTTCGAGAGGAGCGACTGCCCGGGCTACACAGAGCAGGCCGTAACCCTGGGACCTCAGCTCCTGAGAAAGACCCATGGCCTCGCGCTGGTCGAGGGTTCCGCTTTGCACCCGAACGGCACAGGTGGTGCAGCATCCATTTCTGCAGGAGAAGGGAAGTGGGTCTCCTTGCTCTTCGAAGCTCTGCAGGATGTACTCACCCTCTAGGACCTCGTGGGTGATGGTGCGACCCTCCTGGCGCCAGTGAATGGTGATCCTGTGGCTGGGACGCATAAAGCTCTGCCGGCAGTGCCCTGCTACATTCTCACCTGCCCCATTTAGCCGGTGGAGAGCTGGCCGAGTGGTCGAAGGCGCAGCACTGGAAATGCTGTATAGGGGCAACTCTATCGAGGGTTCGAATCCCTCGCTCTCCGCTTCTCCGGTCCGCAAGGTCCGGATTTTTTTTGTCCATCTGAGACGGCGCGTCAGACCAACGCACGGCCGTCAAACCTTGGCGAGGCTGGAGCTTGAGTGTTCCTAACAGCTGCCTTGTTGGTGAGGGGTCGGGATCAGCCGAACCGACCGGAGACATAGTCCTGGGTGGCTTGCTGTTGGGGCGCGTTGAAGATCTTGTCTGTGTCGTTGAATTCCACGAGGTAGCCCACTTTTCCGGTTCCGCCTTCGACGGCTTCGGCGTTGAAGAAAGCCGTCATGTCGCTGACACGGACGGCCTGCTGCATGTTGTGGGTCACGATCACGATGGTGAAGCTCTTCTTGAGCTCATGCATCGTCTCTTCGATCTTCAACGTCGAGATTGGATCCAGGGCTGAACAGGGCTCATCCATCAAGATGATTTCTGGCTGGATGGCGATGGTTCGGGCGATACAAAGACGTTGTTGCTGTCCGCCAGAGAGTGAATAGCCGCTCTCATTGAGTTTGTCTTTGCATTCATCCCAAACTGCTGCCTGCCGTAGTGATTGCTCAACGAGTTCATCCATATTTCCCGTATATCCATTGATGCGCGCGCCAAAGGCAATATTTTCGTAGATGCTTTTCGGGAATGGGTTGGGTTGCTGGAAGACCATCCCGATACGACGCCGCACCTCTACAGGATCAACATTGGATCCGTACAGGTCGGCTCCACCAAACAAGATGCTTCCCTTGAGCGAGCATGAATCGATCAGGTCATTCATCCGGTTCAGGGATCGAAGAACCGTTGACTTTCCGCAGCCTGATGGGCCGATAAAAGCTGTGACCTTGCCGCGAGGAATGTCACAAAAGACATTTTTTACGGCTTCGAAGTTGCCGTAGCTGATGGTGACGTTCTGTAGAGAAAGTGCTGTGTCTTCGCTCTTCGTGCCGGGGTCTTCGACTGGGTTGATGGTGGTCATTGATTTAAGTGAAAAGCGGTTTATTTGGCTGCAAATCGCGCCAGCCATCGAGATAAAAGATTGAGCGTCAAAATCATCATCACCAGCACAAACGAAGCGGCCCAGGCCAATTCGTTGTGAAATTCATAGGGCATGATCGCAAAGTTGTAGATCATCACGGAGAGGGTCGCTATGGGAGCGAAGATGCCCTCAGGGGAGAGCAGATCTGACCAGAAGGGTGAGAAGAGTGCTGTGAAGATCAAGGGAGCCGTTTCCCCTGCGGCTCTTGCGATTCCAAGAACCACCCCTGTCGCGATCGGGGTTAAGGCGGCAGGGAGTGTGATTCGCGTAACTGTGACAAATCTGGATGCCCCAACTCCCAGGGCAGCACGACGAAGGTCATCGGGTACCAGCTTCAGACCTTCGTCGGTCGTTTTAATGACGGTGGGGAGCATCAGCACCGCCAGGGCCATGCCCCCCGCAACGGCGCTGTAGGCATTCCCGAAGAGAATTCGGCTACTTACGATGGTTCCGTAGATGAACACGCCAGCAATGATCGATGGCACACCAGCCAGCACATTGGTGCCGAACCGAATGAATTGAGCGAACCATCCTGAACTGGAGTATTCGGCAAGGAAGATGCCACCGCCGACGCCCACTGGAACGGCAATCAATCCAGCGATGCCTGTCACCACGAGGGTTCCAACAATGGCGTTGGCGATACCGCCTTCCTCCAGTCCCGGTGGTGGTGGAAGTTGCGTCAGTAGGGAAAGATTGATCTGGCTGCCCCCTTGTACAAGCACGTAACCCAAAACCAGGATCAGGGGCAGAACAGCGATCACAGCAAACAATGCCGCCACGAAGGAGAGCAGGCCGCTGCCGATGTTTCTACGCAGAAAATGCTTGTAGCTGAGATCAGGAGCTGACTCTGATTTTGTCTGGGTGAGCGTTTGCGTCATGTCAGTACTTCAGGCTCAAGCGCTTCACAATCCACTGGGCAAAAATATTCACGCACAACGTCAGGATGATCAGCACAAATGCTGCATACATCAGCGATGACACTTGGGAACCATCCGCTTCGCCAAATTGATTCGCGAGCATCGCTGCGATGGTGTTGCCCGGTGCCAATAGCGAAAGGCTGAAATTGTTGGAATTGCCGATGATCATCGTGACGGCCATGGTCTCGCCCATGGCTCGGCCCAGTGCCAGCATCACGCCACCAATGATTCCAGAAATCGCTGCCGGGAGAATCACATTGATGATCGCTCCCCAACGAGTTGTCCCAACGCCATAGGCCGCTTGTCGGAGCTGTGTCGGTACCTGATTTAGGCAATCACGGGAAATAGCCGTGATGATCGGAAGGATCATCACCACCAGAATCAACACGGCTGGGATGGTGCCTGGCCCCATCGGTGGTGTGCTGAAGAGTGGGAACCAATTGAAGAGCTCATAGAGAAGCTCAAGCCCCGGACGGATGAATGGTTCCAGCACAAAGATGGCCCACAGGCCGAGTACTACGGATGGAATTGCGGCAAGAAGTTCCACCATCAGGCCGATCACACTGCGAATCCGGCTGGGGATGATGTTTTCGGTGATGAAAATGGCTGTTCCAACCCCCAAGGGCACAGCGACCAACAGGGCCAGCAGTGATGTAATCAAGGTGCCGTAGATGGCCGCACCGGCGCCGTACTGGTCATCCACCGGGTTCCAATCCGAGGTGATCAGAAATTTCCATCCGTAGCGGGCCATGGATTCGAAGCTTCCTTGGAACACGACGATCAGGATGGAGAACAGAACGATCGCCACCACCGATGCCATGGTGATGGCCAGATTCTTGAAACTGACGTCCACCATTTTTTCGAACGGTGGACGTCTTCGGAGCAGGTATCGGTTGTCCGGGTCGGACATTTACCCAATGGCGCGCCAATACAACGTATGTCCCGATCCTCTTGGCATGATTAAGAACGGCTTAAGCGAGGAGGCTCTGTCTTGCCATTTATCGCGCCTGGGGCTGGAGCAGGTTGGAACCTGCCGTTAGCGTAGAGATCAAGCTTTAAAGGATATGGGGCGGATCGTCGGAATCGATCTGGGGACCACCAATTCGGTTGTCGCTGTGCTGGAGGCGGGTCGTCCCCATGTGATCGCGAATGCCGAGGGCGGACGAACCACCCCATCCGTTGTGGGTTACACCAAGGACCAGGAGCTGCTCGTGGGGCAGCTGGCCCGGCGCCAACTCGTGCTCAGCCCCCGCAATACCTTCTCCAACCTGAAGCGGTTTGTCGGTCGTGACTGGGACGAGTTGGAGGACAGCAGCCTGTCCGTGCCCTACACAGTTCGTGCCAACGACCAGGGTCAGGTTCGCGTCCCCTGCCCGGTGACGGAACGGGAGTATGCGCCTGAAGAGATTGTCGCCAGCATCATCCGCAAACTTGTTGACGATGCTTCTACTTACCTAGGCGAGCCGGTTGAAGCGGCAGTTGTGACTGTTCCGGCCTATTTCAATGATGCGCAGCGTCAGGCCACCCGTGATGCCGGACGGTTGGCGGGCATTTCAGTTGAACGCATTCTCAATGAGCCCACCGCCGCTGCTCTCGCTTACGGATTTGATCGCAGTGCGGTCAAACGTGTGCTCGTGTTTGACCTGGGTGGAGGCACATTTGACGTGTCGCTGCTGCGCATCGCCAATGGCGTCTTTGACGTCAAGGCGACGAACGGTGACACCCAGCTCGGCGGCAACGATTTCGATCAACGCATCGTCAACTGGCTGGCCGATGCGTTTGCTGAGGAACATGCCGTTGATCTGCGGCGGGATCGTCAGGCCCTTCAGCGCTTGACGGAGGCTGCTGAAAAAGCGAAGCAGGAACTCTCCGGTGTGCTGAGCACCCCGATTTCGCTGCCGTTCATTGCTACCGGCAGTGATGGTCCTCTTCACATTGAAACCCGTCTGGACCGTGCCACCTTCGAGGGTCTCTGCCCGGATCTTCTGGATCGTTTGCTCAGTCCGGTCCAAGCGGCACTGCGCGACTCGGGTTGGTCTGCAAACGACATTGATGACGTTGTGCTGGTGGGGGGCGCCACGCGGATGCCCATGGTTCAGCAATTGGTTCGCACCCTTGTGCCCATCGATCCCTGCCAATCGGTGAATCCCGATGAGGTTGTGGCGATCGGTGCTGCCGTTCAAGCGGGGATCCTCACAGGGGAACTCAGGGACCTGTTGCTGAATGACGTCACACCTCTCTCGCTCGGACTGGAGACAATCGGCGGATTGATGAAGGTGCTGATCCCACGCAACACTCCGATCCCGGTGCGCCAGTCAGATGTGTTCAGCACCTCGGAAGCCAACCAATCGTCCGTTGAAATCCATGTCTGGCAGGGGGAGCGCCAGATGGCATCGGACAACAAATCTCTTGGTCGTTTCCGCCTCTCCGGCATTCCACCGGCTCCGAGGGGTGTGCCTCAGGTGCAGGTGGCATTCGATATCGATGCCAATGGCCTACTTCAGGTCAGCGCCACTGACCGCACCACGGGGCGCAAGCAGTCGGTTTCGATTCAGGGCGGTTCGAATCTCAACGAGGAGGATGTGACCGCTCTGTTGGCGGAAGCGGAGGCACGGGCCGATGAGGATCGGCGCAAACGCAATCAAATTGAGCGTCGCAACCGTGCCCAAACGTTGCTTGCTCAGGCGGAACGGCGTCTGCGGGACGCTTCGCTGGAGCTGGGCCCCTACGGCGCTGAACGGCAGCAACGGGCTGTTGAAATGGCCATGCGCGATGTGCAGGACTGCCTCGCCAACGACGACCTCCAGGAGCTGGATCTATGTGTAAGCAGTCTTGAGGAGGCTCTATTCGGTCTGAACCGTCGTCTTTCGGCCGAACGTCAGTCCGATGGCAGTCCGCTGCAGGGGATTCGCAACACCCTCGGTTCCCTAAAGGATGAGTTGTTTGCCGATGATTGGGATGACGACCCCTGGGGCCCCCCCAGTCGTCCGGGTGAACGTGGCCGAGGCTTGAGCCGTCGTGACCCTGCACCTTGGGACGATGACATCTACCGCTGAGCCTGATTACTGGTCTTTGCTGGGGGTTGATCCCGACTGCACAGACCAGCAGCTGAAACGGGCGTTTCGCCGCGAAGCACGCCGTTGGCATCCGGATCTGAACAGCAATGATCCCGTTGCTGAGGAGCGCTTCAAGCTGGTCAACGAGGCCTATGCGGTGCTCAGTGATCCCCGCCGCCGCGATGCTTGGCAACGGGGCGGTGGTACGGGTGCGGGTGTTGCCGATCCCTTCGCGCACGGGTTCCCCGATTTCGAGGACTATCTCGAAGTGATTTTTGGCGGGGCGGGAGGGCGATCAACGACAGAGTCCGACATGGAGCCAGATCCCCCCTTCCGGGGTGATGACGTCAGAAGTGAAACCAGAAGAACTGAACCTCCGGTTTCAGCTCCGCCGCCACCGCCACCCGTGCGTGCTGTGGAGGATCTCGAATCGGTTGTTCATCTCACCGCTGATCAGGCTCTGCAGGGAACCCAGGTGGAACTGACGCTCGACGACGGCACGGTGATCGAGTTGAACACGCCTCCCTTCGCTGGTGATGGCTGGCGACTTCGGCTTGAGGGCGTCGCCCCTGGGGGTCGTGATCATTTCTTGCAGCTCCGTGTTGTGACCGAAGACGGGCTTCGGATCGACGGTCTTCGCGTGCTCTACAAGCTGCTGTTGTTTCCGCCGGATGCTGCCCTTGGCTGCGCTGTGGATGTGCCCACGCTGGATGGACCCGTGACGCTGCAAGTTCCTCCTGGGTCATCGAGCGGACGCTTGCTGCGTCTTCGAGGTCGTGGGCTGCAGCTTGAGAACGAACGGGGGGACCAACTGGTGGAGATTGTTGTGGTGATTCCTTCAGATCTGGGCGATGCGGAACGGGCTCTTTATCGCCGCCTTCAGGAACTGGCGAGCGAATCCGAGCAGGTTGGATGACGATGGGTGAGACTCCGGTCCGATTGATCTGACGTTTTCTCGATGCGCGTCCACGTCCTGCTCTTTGATGCCGGTACGGATAGTGAAGGCATCCACTCGCTTGAAATTGCCGGACGCACTGTGGTTCTTCTGTTTGAGAACCCCGACGATGCCGAGCGTTATGCCGGTCTTCTGGAGGCGCAGGACTTTCCAGTTCCGACGGTGGAGGCCCTGGACCGTGAAGACGTTGATTTGTTCTGTCGTGAGGCCGGCTATGAGGCCCGCGTGATCGAGTCGGGTTTTGTGCCGAGCAATGACGAGGAGCGCCTGTTCATGGCGCCGCCGCAGAGCAACCGCGATGTGAGCAACTGGAAGGACGACGCCAACTCTGACAACCCAATCCCTGACAACGCCGTCCCTGAGCAACACGACGCTGAACCTGCGCGCCAGGGACTGGAGACCGAGCCCGAGTCAAATCCTGAACTCGATGAACTGCGTCGGCGGCTGGAGGGCCTGCTCTGAACCATGGCCCTGTTTGACCCTGATCTCCAGCCCTCCAGCGACCGCGGCCATCTGTTGACCGAGCAGAGCAATCAGCGCAGTTCACGGTTGGATCAACTCGACACCCTTGAGCTCGTCGCCCTGTTTGCGGACGAGGATCGGCGTCCCCAAGAGGCTGTCGCCGCGGCCACTCCTGACCTTGCTCAGGCCGTTGATGCCGTTTCTGAGCGACTTCGTGCCGGCGGTCGTCTTTTCTATCTCGGTGCTGGCACCTCAGGCCGGCTGGGGGTCTTGGATGCCGCGGAGTGCCCACCCACTTTTTGCAGTGATCCCGAACAGGTGCAGGGGGTTCTCGCTGGTGGTTCAGCAGCGCTGTTGCGCAGTTCCGAAGGGCTCGAGGATGTTGAGGATGCCGGACGGGCTGACCTGGAGGAGCGGGGGTTCTGCTCCAAGGACTGTCTTGTGGGGATCGCCGCAGGGGGCACCACTCCATACGTTCGCGGCGGCCTGGCGTTTGCGACAAGCATTGGCGCTCTGGCGATTGCCATGGCCTGTGTTCCGACGGAGCAGGCTCCCCTTCCCTGCGATATCGACATTCGTCTGCTAACCGGCCCTGAGCTGCTGACTGGATCCACGCGGATGAAGGCCGGCACCGCCACAAAACTTGCCTTAAACACGCTGTCGACCGCCGTGATGGTGAAGCTCGGCAAGGTCTATGGGAATCGGATGGTGGATGTAGCCGCAAGCAACAGCAAGTTGGTGGACCGATCGCTGCGGATCCTGAGGGATCTGGCCGGTGTCGAGCGGGAGCGTGGGCTAACGCTGCTTGAGGACGCCGGCGGATCGGTCAAACTCGCTTTGTTGATGGCGGCTGCTGACTTGTCTGTCGACCAGGCATGTGAGCTGCTTCAGCAGCATGACCAGCAGCTTCGCTCGGCACTGGCCTCCTGCGGAGCTCAGCTGATGGAGGCCTGATCGAACGATCCCCAGTAAGGGGAGGTGAACAGATCGAGCTTTGATCGGGTCTCGGCTGGCACCTGTTCCTTGGGCGTGATCAAGGCATTGGCGAGGGCTGTGTGGGCCGTCGAAGCAGGAGGCTTTTGCTTCAGCTGCTGCATCAAACCGCTCAGGATCGGTTCGGTGGCCGAGGCATTGGCCTGCAGGTTGCTAATCACCATCTCCACAGAGACCGCGTCATGGTCTTCATGCCAGCAGTCAAAGTCGGTGACCATGCTCAGGGAGGCATAGGCCAATTCGGCTTCCCTGGCCAGGCGGGCCTCGGTGTGATTGGTCATCCCGATGACTGAACAACCCCAGGAGCGGTAGAGCTTGCTTTCGGCCTGAGTGGAAAAGGCGGGGCCCTCCATGCAGAGATACGTTCCTCCTCGATGCAGCTTTTGACCCTTCGGCAAGCCCTTCTCGGCGGCATCGGCCAGCAGGGCACTTAACTGCGGGCAGAAAGGTTCGGCAAGGCTGACGTGAGCCACACAGCCGTTCCCGAAAAAACTGGATGGCCTTTGACGCGTGCGGTCAATGAACTGATCCGGTACGACCATGTCCCGCGGATGCAAATGGCCCTGGAGTGATCCAACCGCGGAGAGGGAGATCAACCAGCGCACCCCCAGCGACCGCATCGCCCAGATGTTGGCTCGGTAGGGAACTTCACTGGGCAGCAGCTGGTGATGCCGGCCATGGCGGGCCAGGAAGACGGTCTCGACCCCCTCAAGCTCTCCCAATCGCAGTTGATCGGATGGCGCCCCGAAAGGTGTTTGTATCGCACGTTCTTCCACCTGGCTTAAGCCGGGAATCGAATACAGGCCGCTACCGCCGATGACACCAAAGCGGGCTCCCTCGAGATCTGCCATGCCACTACTCTCACTACACTCCAGTTTTGCTCGCGCGATCATGACTAAGGCCTTGATGGACACGGAAGCAGGCCTGATCGAGCTCGAGCTATTTGATGCCGATGCCCCGAACACTGTCGCCAACTTCGTGAAGCTGGTGAAAGACGGCTTTTACGACGGCCTGGCTTTTCACCGGGTGATCCCGGGTTTTATGGCCCAGGGAGGATGCCCCAACAGCCGTGAGGGCGCCCGCGGCATGGCTGGAACCGGAGGTCCCGGTTACCAGATCGATTGCGAGATCAACCCGCAGAAGCACCAGGCCGGAACCCTCGCCATGGCCCATGCCGGCCGCAACACCGGTGGTTCGCAGTTCTACATCTGCCATGAGGCCCAGTCCCACCTCGACGGTGTCCATACAGTGTTTGGCCACACCGGCAACATGGATGTGGTGTTGAAGCTCTCCAACGGCTCCCGGATCAACAAAGTGACGATCCAGGAGGGCTGATCAGCGCCGCGTCCAGTGCAGGAGTGACGGGCCGTTTTCGATCAGTCCGTCACTGCTCATGTCGATCAGCTCATTGAGCTGATGCTCCAACCTCTCAAGATTCTGGGGCGGGTGGAGTGCCATCCGCTCGGTCGGAACCCGCATAAGTCCCACCCGTTCGGTAGCCGCCAGAGCCGCCAGGCTTTGCAGCAGGGGGCTGGCATCTCCACCATCTGGGGACAGTTTCCAGACGAATTGCGGACGGTCCCAGAGCGCCAAGAGACGGGGCTCATGCAGGGCCTCGAGGCTGAAGCCATGGCGATGCGCGATTCCCTCCACTTCCAAGCGAATGGTGGGCCAGCTTTCCGGGCCAACGTTCACCGCCAGCGCCAGAACCACACAAGGACTCTCAGATTCGAAGAGATGTCCGAGCTTCTCTCGCTTGGCCGCTAAGTAGTCGGCGTTATGAACGCCTGGGTCCATCACCAGCGGCACCCGCTCTTCCACCTGAAGGCCATAGCCACCGAGTCCGGCAATCTTGCGCGGGTTGTTTGTGAGCAGGCGCAGCCGATGGATACCCAGGTCAGAGAGAATCTGGGCGCCGACGCCGTAGTTGCGGAGATCCGCTGGGAAGCCGAGGCGTTCATTGGCTTCAACGGTGTCTAAACCTGCTTCCTGAAGGCTGTAGGCCTTCAGTTTGTTGATCAGGCCGATGCCACGTCCTTCCTGCCGCAGGTAGACGACTACACCCTCCCCTTCCGCTTCGATCTGGCGCAATGCCGCCTCCAGCTGGGGCCGGCAGTCACAACGCAGCGAGCCAAAGGCATCACCGGTGAGGCATTCGGAATGCATGCGCACCAGTACTGGCTCACGCAGGGCATTCGGTTCGCCCTTGATCAGAGCAACATGTTCAGAACCATCCAGTTCGTTGCGATAACCCACCGCCTGGAAGGTCCCGAAGCGGCTCGGCATCTGTGCCTGGGCCAGTCGGCGGACAAACCGCTCGTTCTCCAGCCGGTAACGGATCAGGTCAGCAATGCTGATCAGCTTCAGCCCCCACCGATCGGCGTAGCTGCGCAGCTCCGGCAGCCGGGCCATCGAGCCATCGCTGTTTTGGATTTCGCAGATCACCCCCGCAGGGCTGAGGCCTGCCAGCTGTGACAGATCGACGGCGGCTTCAGTGTGGCCAGCGCGCTTCAGCACGCCACCAGGGCGGGCGCGCAAGGGAAAGATGTGCCCGGGTCTGCGCAGTTCAGCCGGCCGAGTGGCCGGATTGAGCGCCACCTGAATTGTGGCGGCGCGGTCTTCGGCGGAGATTCCCGTGGTCACCCCATGCTCAATTCCGGCATCGATGCTCACCGTGAAGGCCGTTTCGTTGGCGTCGGTGTTGCGATCCACCATCAGCGGCAGATCGAGTTCATCCAGCCGTTGTCCCTCCATGGCGAGACAGATCAGGCCGCGCGCCTCGGTGGCCATGAAGTTGATCGCCTCTGGAGTTGCGAACTGGGCTGCGCATATCAAATCACCTTCGTTCTCCCGCTGTTCGTCGTCCACCACGACAATGCACTCACCATTTCGGATCGCCGCGAGGGCATCGCTGATGGCATCAAACGCAATGGGATCGTTCGCGGAGTCAAGGGAACTGGGGTTCAGGAGCCTGGTCGCCGGTTGATGACCTCATTATTGATCTCTGTACGATCAGCCGTTGGTTGGTTGATTCAATGGCAGGCAACAAAGCGTCGGCGGTTGAAGCGATGGCAACGTTGAAGGGCGGACGGGTTGCTGTCATTGGCGCCTCCGGCTATGGCGGCCTGCAGACCATCCGTCTGCTGCAGGGACACCCGGGTCTTTCCGTCAGTTTTCTCGGCGGTGAACGCAGTGCCGGCCAACGCTGGAGTTCTGTTTGTTCCTTCCTGCCCCTGCCGGATGACCCGATGGTGGAATCGGCAGACCCCGATCGGATTGCGGCCTGCTCCGACTTCGCCGTTCTGAGTCTTCCCAACGGCCTGGCATGCCAAATGGCGCCACAACTGTTGGAGCGTGGTGTGCGGGTTGTGGATCTTTCCGCCGACTTCCGCTACCGCTCCCTGGACCAGTGGCTTCAGGTGTATGCCAAGGAGGCCGGATCTCTCAATCGAAAGGATGCCGAGCTCTGCAGCAATGCTGTCTATGGCCTGCCTGAATGGAACGGCCCTGCGATCGCCGAGGCGAAGTTGGTGGCAGCTCCCGGATGTTTCCCCACCGCGAGTTTGCTGCCCTTGCTCCCTTTTCTCAAGCAAGGTCTGATTGAGACGAACGGCATCGTGATTGATGCCAAGACCGGCACCTCCGGTGGTGGACGGGTGCCAAAGGAAGCGATGTTGCTGGCGGAAGCCTCTGAATCCATTGCGCCCTACGGCGTGATCGGTCATCGCCACACCTCAGAGATTGAACAGATGGCGACGGAGGTGGCTGGGCAGGAGGTGCGTCTTCAGTTCACGCCGCACCTCGTGCCGATGGTTCGTGGTCTGCTCTCAACGGTGTACGCCCGACTGCGCGACCCCGGCCTCACCGCTGAGGATTGCACCACCGTTCTGGACGCCATCTATAGGCACCATCCCTGCGTTGAGGTGCTCCCAGTGGGCACCTACCCCGCCACCAAATGGGCGCGGCACACGAATCGCGCCCTGCTGTCAGTTCAGGTGGACACCCGCACGGGCCAGCTGGTGTTGATGAGTGCGATCGACAACCTGATCAAGGGCCAGGCGGGGCAGGGCGTGCAATGCCTGAACCTGATGGCCGGTCTCGCGCCTGAGACGGGTCTGCCTCTGCAGTCGTTCTATCCCTGACGCCAGGTTGGCTTCAGGCCAGCAAGGGCAGCAGGCAAGAGCAGGTGTTCCTGCTCCTGGATCCGTTTGGCAAGCGTGGCGTGGTCA
>Ga0189289_10413_pt1 | contig 16840 bp, 13 predicted proteins | sample UW106minimetaG_FD_130313 | JGI IMG/M metagenome (GOLD analysis project Ga0189289, IMG submission 130313) | Marine microbial communities from the Costa Rica Dome - UW106 mini metaG | ecosystem: Environmental > Aquatic > Marine > Oceanic > Photic zone | place: Costa Rica: the Eastern Pacific...
AACTGTAGCAATAAAAATGACGGATATCATGCTTTGATATAATTATGAAATATTTTTAATCGTACCTTACAAAATAAAAAAGAGATACTTTTTAATACTTTTGAAGTATAAGAAAATTAGATTTATGAAATTAGATATTTTAGCTTTTGGTGCTCATCCAGATGATGTAGAATTAGGTTGTGGTGCAACAATTGCCAAAGCAGTTGCAAATGGTAAAAAAGTAGGTGTTATTGATTTAACTAGAGGTGAACTTGGAACTAGAGGTACTGCTGAGACGCGCGATGAAGAGTCTATGGCTGCGGCTCAAATTCTAGGATTAACTGTGCGATTTAATATGCAGTTTGCTGATGGGTTTTTTATTAACGACAAGGCGCATCAGATTGAGTTAATCAAAGAGATTAGAAAATATAAACCGGAAATAGTTTTGTGCAATGCTATACATGACAGACATGTCGATCATGGTAAAGGAAGTTCATTAGTTAGTGATGCTTGTTTTTTGAGCGGCCTGAGGAAGATTAAAACAAAACATGAAAACGCTAATGATTGGCAAAACCCATGGCGACCAAAAACAGTTTACCACTACATTCAGTGGAAGGATTTAAAACCTGACATTGTTGTTGATGTTTCTGGATTTATGGCTAAGAAAATGGAGGCTGTTTTGGCCTATAAAACTCAATTTTACGATCCAAATAGTAAGGAACCAGAAACACCCATTTCAAGTAAAAACTTTACAGAAAGTCTTGAGTATAGAGCTAGTAATCTAGGGCGCCTTATCGGAACCACTCATGGGGAAGGATTTACAACAGAACGATATCCAGCCGTGGACTCACTTTTTGACTTAAAATAAGTGAAGAAAATCTTTTTTAAAAAACGTAAATAATTTACATTTGCAGTCCAAATTAAAATGGTGGTTGTAGCTCAGTTGGTTAGAGCGCCTGATTGTGGTTCAGGAGGTCGTCGGTTCGAGACCGATCTTCCACCCAAAAAGACAAAGCCTTTCAGAAATGAAAGGCTTTTTTTGTATACTATTGTAAGAGTACTATGTTATTCTGTAGCTTTATCGACAACTATTCTCTCATCCCTATTCGCTAATTCCCATGCTGTATGAAAAACTAAGCGCGTTCTGTTTTCCAACAGATCATATTCAATTTTATCGGGTGTATCAGTAGGTCTATGATAATCATCGTGAGTGCCATTAAAATAAAAAATAACTGGAATATTATTTTTAGCAAAGTTGTAATGGTCAGATCTGTAATAATAACGGTTGGGGTCATTTTCGTCGTTAAATTTATAATCAAGATCAAGATTACAATACTTAGAATTAACTGCTTCAGATATATTATGAAGGTCGGTACTTAATTTATCACTTCCAATGAGATAAATATAATTTCTTTCACCTTCAATACGCTTAGGATCAGTTCGTCCTATCATATCTATATTAAGATCGGCAACTGTATTTTCAAGCGGAAATATAGGTTCTACATCGGTATAATAACTTGACCCGAGCAGTCCTTTTTCCTCTCCAGTGACATGTAAAAATAAAAGCGAACGTTTTGCACCATTGCCTTCATTTTTTGCCTTTTTAAATGCTTCAGCAATTTCAATAAGTGCAACTGTACCAGATCCATCATCGTCAGCACCATTGCAAATCTCCCCGTTATAATAACCAATATGATCAAGATGTGCAGATAAAACGATGATTTCCTCTGGTTTTTCGCTTCCTTCTATATATGCTAAAACATTTTCAGAATTAACATCTTCAGTTTTATTTTCAACTGATATTTCTAAATTAGTTTGAACAACCGTTTGTTCAGATTTTTGTAACACATCTTTGTGTAAGGCTTTTCCAAATTCTTCATTTACCAATAGCATCAATAATTCGTCTTTGTTATTTTTTACAGATAATCTACCTTTTGATCCTGAGGCAGCCTGTCTTTGGTAATAAGGTGCATATCGGCTAAATAAAAAGTCATCCATATAAATTAGGGCTATAGCGCCATTAGCTAAGGCAGCCTCTCTTTTACTGGATAGAGATTGACGTCCATTTGTCCATTTGGTTTCCTCATTTTTACCTGAGGTTACGTAGTTACCGTCCCCATCTTTAGGTTCTCCAGATTTTGCAAGAACGATTTTTCCTTTAACATCAATTCCTTTGTAATCAGAATAATTTTCTGAATCTATTCCATAACCAACATAGGCAATTTCTTTGGTTTGTAATTCTAAGTTTTCTGAAGTTCTCAATACAATATGACTATCGAAATTGCTTAATTCGCTACCATTTATGATTATCTTGGCTTTAGCTACACTTTGTCTTTGCAAAGGAACCTCCTGAAAATAGTCATCTTCACCCAATGGTGATTTAATCCCTAATGCTTTATATTGAGATTTGATGTACTCAACGGCTAATTTTTGTCCATTTTCTCCTGTGTCCCTGCCTTCAAATTCATCCGAAGCATATCGGTAAAGCATTTCTTTTAATTCGTCGGAGGTTATTGTTGAAGCATATTCTACAGGATCAAGCGTTTTAACTTCATTCATTAATTTTGATGAAGATGTTGATTTTGAAGGTGTACCACATCCAACAATAATGGTACATAACAGCATTAAGCGTAAAAGTATTTTCATGTCAATTATTTTTTTTAAAATTACGAAAATCGATGTAGTAGGGATTTGTGCCTAGAAATCTTTTTAAAAACTTTAACACTAAAGGACCCCGGTACTTAATCTGTCTGGCGAATTCGCCAAATACCAAGCTGTCGAGAAAATTAATTTTGTGCGTTTCTCAAGAAGCTTATAATTAATTTTATCTGCTGTATCCGTTGGCTTTGTATAATCTTCATGCTCTCCATTAAAAAAGAAAACTACAGGAATACCTTTAACCGCGAAATTATAGTGATCTGACCGGTAATAATAACGGTTAGTATCATTTGGGTCATTGTATTTATAATCTAAGTTGAGTCCAACGAAATTTGAATTTGCTGCTTGAATTATGAAATGTAACTCGGTACTTTTTCGGTCGGCTCCAATCACATAAATGTAGTCTTCGTTATCTAAATGTTGTTTATCCACACGACCTATCATATCAATATTTAAAGTACTGATAGTATTTTCTATTGGAAATATAGGATGCTCTGTGTAATATCTAGAACCGTGAAGTCCCACCTCCTCGGCAGTGACATGTAAAAACACGACAGACCTTTTTGGGCCATTACCATCCATTTTTGCTTTTTTAAATGCCTGGGCTATTTCAAAAACCGCAGCAGTTCCAGAACCGTTGTCGTCTGCTCCTGGATAGATATTTCCATCTATAATTCCTTCATGGTCAGAATGTGCAGAAATATAAACATACTCTTCTGGGTATTCTGAACCTTCAATATAAGCTATTACATTTTGAGAATCGTTTAGCTCTTCTGGAAGAACATTATTTGGTACTATTTGGTAGTAATTAGGATGAGATTCGGGAGCCTTAATACCATGATCTTTGTAATAAGTTCTAATGAAATCGCATACGCGATTGTGACCCTCTTCTCCAGTCTTTCTTCCATTGTATTTAGGTGAAGCAATTTCTTCAACATGAATTTGTAATTCATCAGATTTAATGGTATTCAAATATTTAATGACATCTGCTTCATTTTCATATGCAATACTCTCCTTTAAGTTTTTGACTTTTTCACTGTGTCTCAACGTAGCGCATGATCCAACAAGAAGTAGTGCAGATGCAAATAGAATTTTCATTTTAAAAAATTGATTTAAACAAAAATAGAATAAATGTTCTATAAATAGCCCTGTACTTTAACTCTAATTATTGAAATTTACCATAAGGAATTCGAATCTCAAAAATTTCGTTGTTTATTGATGTTTTGAGAATTTATTTGTTCATTTTTATCAACCTCAAATTTGCCAATTTCATCATTAATCCCTTTATAAATTAGTAAACTCACTGAAATGATAACCATTAGAAAAATATACTGAATTGATTTTGTTTTTAGTCCGTCCTTCCTTGATATGTAAATAACGATCAGGCCAGAAAGAAAAGCGATAATAATAGGTGTGACCGCGATGTTTGAATAGGTAGTTACTGATAAAATCGTTGCTGTTAAAGCTGAGAGAAATCCAACAATTATAAATGCTTTTTTCATAATTTAGTTTATTATATGGTGATCGCTTTCTATTCTTGGGTATACTTTTAGATTAAGGGTGACAACATTTGTGAAGCCAAAATCATCAGAAATATATTAACTGAATTACTTTCGTTAATCTATTATAAACTACTCCGAAAATACAAAGCTCATTTAGATATAGCTAAATTTATGAGTGTTATTAAAAAACTAGTAAAAAATCTTTGGCTACTTCGAAAAGGGTTTTATATTTGCATCCGCAATTGGAGAAATGGCAGAGTGGTCGAATGCACTGGTCTTGAAAACCAGCGAGGGTCACACCTCCGGGGGTTCGAATCCCTCTTTCTCCGCTGAAGTTTTATTAATTTCAACTAAAGTCCTGTAAATGTATTGTTTACGGGACTTTTACCTTTGTAAAAGGATGATCATGTTGCTATAAAACAATGATTTTCCGCTTTATTTTTAATTTCATCAATTTTTTTAGCACTTAATCAATTAATTTTATTGTATTCAGGCTTTAAATAATATCTTCGACATTTTCAGCCCTGAATTTTTAGTAATTCCTTGTTTCTAAGTTATAAGTCTAGAGAAAATTGAGCTGGTAAATTACATTAAAAAATTAAATGATATTAATATCATTAGGTTTAAAAATATAATTATGCACGAATCGTTAGAAATTACTACTGTTTTACCTACAGAAGCCGCAAAAGAGATATATTCAACTGCGGTAACACATCGCGATGTTACCGAAAATTCGCGAAGATTAGCACCAGAACTTGTTAAACATTTAGCCGATACAGGATTGTTTAGAATAGGACTTCCCAAATTTTTAGGGGGGTGGGAAGATGATCCGGTAGAAGTTTTAAAAGCCTTTGAGCTAATTAGTAGTGCGGAAGCTGCAGCTGGTTGGAGTGTATGGAACAATCATTTAGCCTGTACATTTGGCCGCTTTTTGGATGAAGATAGCATGCGAGAAATTTATAAAGACTCTTCACATGTTTACGCAAATTCAGCAAGACCCGAAGGCGTCGCTGAGATAGTTCCAGGTGGTTATAAAATAAACGGAAGATGGACCCTTGTTTCAGGATGTGAAATTTCCGATTGGTTTGCATTACGCTGCTTAGTAACAGGTGAAGGATTACCAAAAACGCTTGGTCCAGGTGCCAAATTGAAGTTGTTTTTCATACCGAAGGACGCTGTAAAGGTCATTGACACATGGTATGTTGGGGGATTAAGAGGAACCGGAAGTCATGATATTAAAATTGAAGACCATTTTGTTAAAGAAACATATGCAGTTGATTTTGAAAGCCCTGTAGCCATAGATAACCCATACAGTCGATTACCAATTGGCTGTTATAATTCTGCAGGAAACGCAGCTATAGCACTTGGAATATTCAAAGCAGCTATGGATGACTTAGTTAAAATTTGTTTTGAAAGAGTGACTCCTGGAAAAAATCCTGATTTAAGGGATAGAGAGCGCATTCAAAGTGTTGTAGCTAGAAGTAAGGCCATGTACAAAGCTATGAGAGGACAATTACATAATGCTATGGCTGTCATTTGGGATGATGCTCAAAAAGGAAATGAATATTCTGATGAAGATTTAGCAGATGTGTGGTCATCTTCTGTTCTTGCTGCTGAGACCTCTAGAACAATGGTTTCGGAAATTTATGCAGCAGCAGGTACAGTGTCATTATATACAGAAAATAAGATCGAAAGAGCTCATAGAGATATTCATGCCGTTTTACAACATGGTATAATACAGCCTCACTGGATGAACCAAGCAGGTATGGCTTATCTTGGTATTAAACCTAAAGGTGCAATGTTTAGGATTTAATTGCTAGCTAAGTTTTAGAATAACTACGTGCAAAGTTTAACTCAATAATTAGCTACAAAGAATGATAGAAGCAATAAAAGATAAAAACGAATGGGGTACACAACTCGACTTAGTTGAAAATTCTGATTTCTACCATACATACGATTATCACATATTATCTAAGAATGATGATGAGGAACCGGTTCTTTTGAAATATTCTAGTGGAAAAACTAACATTTTACTACCCTTATTAATTCGGACGATAGAAGGGTCTAATTACAAAGACGCTACATCCGTTTATGGGTATGCTGGTCCTTTGGTTATAAGTTTAGATGATACATTTAATAACTTAGAATTTAAAGATGTACTTGATTCTTTCTTAACTAGAAACAAAGTGATTTCTATCTTTTCAAGATTGCATCCTTACATCGATCATCAAGATTCAATCTTAGATGGACTTGGCACTATTTCTATTTTAGGTAATGTGGTTAATATTGATTTAACAGATACGGTTGAAAATCAAAGAGCTAAGTTTAACAGAAGATTAAAGACTTACCTAAATAAGGCTCGAAGATCTTGTACTGTTATAAAAGGTAATATCGATGAGCATTTAGATGATTTTATTAGGTTGTACCATGAAAATATGAAACGAGTTGATGCAGATGAGAGTTACTTTTTTTCTAGAGATTATTATAGAGGTGTATTAGAGAGTGAAGAATATAAATCTGAGTTATCCTTGTGTCTTTTAAATGAAACACAGGAAATAATTGGTGCTTCAATGTTTATGAAAAAAGGTAATATTGTACAGTACCACCTTTCTGGATTAAGTGAAGATCATTTTGATTTAAATCCCATTAAGCTTATCATTGATGAGATGCGTATAAAATCTACTGAAGAAGGGTTTAAGTATTTTAATCTTGGTGGGGGTTTAGGCAGTAAGGAAGATTCCTTATTTAGATTTAAAAGTGGTTTTTCTAAAGACTTTAGAGTATTTAAGACATGGAAATATATTGTCAATAAAGAAGCTTACAAAGCACAAACTTATGATGCTTTAGGACAGGATTTTGATCTCAGTACAATTGAATATTTTCCTGCTTACAGATTAAAAAAGAAGCAAGTACTTAAGGTTTAGGTAACTATACCCGCATTAATTTGGCGGGTTTTTTATTACCTATAGATTGGCTCTTATCTCGATTCCTTATTTTTGTAAAAAAAAATATATGTCAATCATTGATGATTTAAAATGGCGATATGCCACAAAAAAATTTGATACTTCTAGGTTCCTTTCAGAGACTCAATTAAATACCTTAAAGGAAGCTTTTAATCTTACAGCATTGTCTTATGGATTACAAACTTTAAAACTGGTTGTTGTTGAAGATAAAACAACTAGAGAGAATTTAGTGAGTTTATCCTATGGTCAACGTCAAGTTGTAGACGCCTCTCATTTATTTGTTCTTTGTGTTCAAACTAAAATTAATTCTGATGATGTTGACAATCATTTTAAAAACATTAAAAAAATACGCGCAACGCCAGATGATGTTTTAGAGCCATTTAAAGCTCAAATGAAGTCAACCATAGAGAATATGAGTGAGGACAACAAGTTGATTTGGGCTACAAAGCAGGCCTATATTGCCCTTGGCAATTTAATGACCGTTTGTGCAGTTGAAGGAATCGATAGCTGTCCTATGGAAGGGTTTATACCTGAGGCAATAGATAAGGCTTTAAATTTAGAGGCTATGAATCTAAAATCTGTCTTATTATTACCCGTAGGATTTAGAGCCGAAGATGATATGTTCTCGGGGTTTAAGAAGGTCAGAAAACAACTTTTAGATACAATTATAGAATTATAAAAATTAAAATAAATTTATGCCAGGGTTTGAATTATTTGGCGATTTAGAACGTAAGGAAGTAAACGATGTTTTAGAGAATGGTGTCTTAATGCGATATGGTTTCGATGGTATGAGAAATGGTCATTGGAAGGCCAAGCAACTCGAACAATCCTTATGTCAAACGTTTAGTACCAATCATGTTCAGTTAGTTTCTAGCGGTACTGCTGCTGTTACGGTTGCATTAGCTTCAGCCGGAGTAGGAGCTGGAGATGAAGTTATAATGCCAACGTTTACTTTTGTTGCAAGTTTTGAGGCTATCATGATACTTGGTGCAATTCCTGTTTTGGTTGATATAGACGATACACTAACTTTAGATCCCAAAGCTGTTGAAGCAGCTATTACTCCAAAAACCAAAGCGGTTATGGTTGTGCAGATGTGTGGGAGTATGGGAGATATGGATGCTCTAAAGTCTATTTGTGATAAACATAAATTTATTTTTGTTGAAGATGCTTGTCAGGCGATTGGAGGAAGTTATAAAGGTAAGCCTTTAGGGAGTTTAGCAGATGTTGGTTGCTTTTCTTTTGATTTTGTAAAAACCATTACCTGTGGTGAAGGTGGTGCTGTAGTAACTAATAACAAGGAATATTATATTAATGCAGATCATTATAGTGATCATGGCCATGATCATGTAGGATCAGATAGAGGAGCCGAAACACATCCGTTTCTAGGATATAATTTTAGAATATCAGAACTAAATGCTGCTGTAGGTTTGGCTCAGGTAAAACGATTACCAGAGTTTTTAAGAATTCAGCGAAAACATTATACGATCATTAGAGAAGTACTCGAAAGCATTCCTGAGATTACATTTAGAACTGTTCCAGAGGGCGGAATAGAAAGCTGTGCCTTTTTAAATTTCTTTCTACCTGATAAAGAAAGAGCACTTTTAGTATCCCAATCATTTAAAGAAAATGGGGTGGACGTTTGTTGGAACTATTTTGAAAATAATTGGCATTATATAAGAAAATGGAATCATTTAAAGGAGGCAAAGTCCTTATATCCATTAACGGATGCAGTTAAATCTCAATTGGATGCGTTATCAAAAAAAGATTTTGCACAATCAGATTATTGGATTGGTCGTAATATTTCTTGTCTTATAAAGATGTCTTGGACGGAAGAGGAAGTTCGTGATCGTGCTAAGAAAATGAAAGAAATCATTATTGATTGTTTGACAAAAGACTCTTAATTAAAAGATTGTACTGTTTTTGTATAGGTTGATAATTATAGTTTGAACTTGTCATACGTTAGTTTTACAAAAACGAAACTATGAAACAGATTTATTTATTTTTTTCATTGGTCTTTTTTTGTGCCAATACATCATTTTCTCAACAAACTCCATTAGATTTTTCTGATAGTGCACATGCATTTTCAGGATTCTCTAATAGCGTCTTTTCCTTTAGTGCAGACCCAATTAATTCGGCTAATGATGTGGGGCAATTTTTTAATGATGGTTCTGAGAATTGGCAGGGATTTTACATAGACTTAGTCAATCCAATAGATTTATCTTCGAACCAAGTCATTACCTTATCGTTCTATCAATTCGACCCTAATTTGCACAACATAATGCTTAAATTAGAATTCGGAGATGCACCAGATGTAGAAGTTGTTCAATCTAATTCTGGGTCTGGATGGAGTTACGATATGATATTTGATTTTTCTAATGCGATTTTGAGTGGTAACGGTTCTCCTGTCAATGCTATGGGTACTTACAGCAGATTAGTTATTTTTATTGATGGTGGTATTATGACTCCAGGTACCTATTTAATAGATGACATAAATGATGGCTCAGAACCGGTAGATCCGCATGCACTTGATGTTATATACAATGATTTAGTTTGGTCTGATGAATTTGATACTAATGGCGCAATAGATACTAATAATTGGTTTCATCAAACTCAGCTTCCTTCAGGTGGTAGCTGGTTTAACGGCGAAGTTCAACATTACACTAATCGCATTGAAAACGCGTATGTAGATAATGGATTTTTGAATATTGTTGCCATCAAAGAAAACTTCACTGATCAAGGCGAAACTAAAGCTTATACGTCTGCTCGCTTAAATTCAAAATTTGCCTTTACATATGGTAGAGTAGATGTTAGAGCTAAATTACCTGCAGGAGATGGTACTTGGCCTGCAATATGGACTTTAGGAAAAAATATAAATGAAGCAGGAGCCTATTGGCAAACTCAGGGATTCGGTTCAGTTTCATGGCCAGCTTGTGGTGAAATTGACATAATGGAACATGGTTTAGGAGCAACCAATCATGTGAGCAGTGCAATTCATACACCATCTAGTTCTGGTGCGACAATAAATTATCAATCATTTATTCTTAATGATGTAGCCAACGAATTTCATGTATATTCCGTGAATTGGTCACCAAATCAAATTACATTTATGATCGATGGGGTTGGATATTACACTTATAACCCAGTAATAAAAGATTCTGATACGTGGCCTTTCGATTCCGATCAGTACCTTATTCTTAACATCGCTATGGGAGGCTTTGCAGGAACTGTTGATCCGAACTTTACACAAAGTGACATGGTGATTGATTACGTAAGGGTTTACCAAAACAATCCTTTAAGTATTGATGAAGAAAATTCTTTTGGTGTAAAAGTTTATCCTAATCCGGCATCAAAATATTTTAAAATTCAAACTTCAAAACCAATAGAGCACATTGTTCTTTACAATTTGCTTGGGCAAACTATGAAACGTGCAGAAGGAAACATATCAGTTCTTGATGTAGAGCATTTAAACTCTGGAATTTATATCCTTAAAATATCTGCTGATGGTCAAACCGCAACAGAAAGAGTGGTGATTGATTAATAATTAACGTAATCTACAATTTCTAAACCATAACCTATCATCCCAACGCGTTTGGTCTGAAGGGCATTAGATAAAAGTTTTAATTTGCTTACTTTGAGATCGTGAAGTATTTGTGCACCTATACCAAAATCTTTAGAATCCATTGGAATTCTAGGCGCTTTAATGATTTTATTTTCAACTTGTTCCTCTTTTAAAATCGATAAACGTGATAGTAAATTCATAGATTCTGCTTGTTGATTAATAAAGATAATGGCTCCTTTACCTTCAGAATTAATGGCATTAAACATATCATCAAGTTTCTGATCAGCATTATTGGTAAGTGTGCCAAGTATATCATTATTCACTAAACTCGAATTTACTCGAGTTAAAACAGGTTCATCCGATTTCCAATTACCCTTTGTAAGGGCTATATGAATTTGATTATTAGTTGTTTGCAGATATGCTCTTAATCTATATTGTCCAAATCGCGTTTCTATATCGAAATCTTCCTTTTTTTCAATGAGCGAATCATATTCCATACGATAGGCTACGAGGTCTTCAATTGAAACAATTTTCAAATCGAATTTTTGAGCAACCGCCATTAGTTCTGGTAATCTGGCCATTGTCCCGTCTTCATTCATAATTTCAACAATAACACCTGCAGGTTCAAATCCTGCTAAACGCGCAAAGTCTATCGCAGCTTCGGTATGCCCTGTGCGTCTTAATACACCGCCTTCTTTAGCTACTAAAGGAAAGATATGACCAGGTCTTGCGAGTTCGAAGGCCTTAGTGTCATTGTTAACTAAGGCTTTTATTGTCTTTGCCCTATCACTGGCAGAAATTCCTGTACTAACACCATTACCCCTTAAATCTACAGATACCGTGAATGCCGTTTCCATCGGGTCCGTATTATTGCGAACCATCATGCTGAGTTCTAATTCCTCGCAACGATGTTCTGTTAAAGGAGCGCAAATTAAACCACGCCCGTGAGTCGCCATAAAATTGATCATCTCTGGAGTTACCATTTCCGCAGCAGCAAGAAAATCACCCTCATTTTCTCGGTTTTCATCGTCTACAACTATTATTACCTTTCCAAGTCGAATGTCTTCAATTGCTTCTTCAATGGTATTGAGTTTGGTCTGCGTAGTCATGATATCAGTTTACGAATAACGATGACAAAGATACGCTTATTTTATGTTTTGAACGCAACTTTGATAGAAGTCTGCCACTATTTTGTTTCTAAGAACGAGGTACTTTAAAGGGTATAACGGTAACGTAAGAATTAAAATTATTGGATTGATTCGTTTCCCTTTTTGATCTATTGTTTTATAGAATTTAGAGTACACAAAGGCATCGACAACGACATAAATCGCAAAGAAAATAAATCCTATAATACTCAAATTCAGTGAAGCTTCCGCAAATTCTGGAAGTTTATTGTTTTTAAATATAAAATGTAGCCCTAACAAGGATCCTCCGACAAGGTAGCTCACTAAACTAGTTAAGGAATAGTCTTTATAATCTTTTAATAAGCTACGCGCTTCTATTAATTTGTTTTCAACCTCTAAACCTTCTTTTTTCAGTTCTTCAAGAGGGATATTTCTGTTTAGTAAGTTGTGAAGTGCAATCTCCTTGGGCTTTTTATCGAGATCAAATTCTTCTTGTTTCTTTATAACCCCAACTAACTCTCCCACTGAGTAACGTTTATAGTAATTATAGGATTTGGTTTCGCTTTCTGAAAGCTGTAACTTACTTTTAGCGGTGAACAAACGCTTAAGAGGCGCCAAAACAGCATCGAATTGAAAAACACCTTTGTCATTGGTGGCTCTTGTTGTAAGATAAATACTTAAAGGTAGCATCACTGCAGTGGAGAGCCAGGACCCAATAATTGGACTGAAGCTTCCTTTCTCAGCACTGTTCTTGGCAAAAATTCCGAAGAAGTGATAAGTAAGGAATAATACAATAGCTATCACCATTGGTAAGCCTAAACCACCTTTCCTTATTAACGCTCCTAACGGTGCGCCTACAAAAAATAAAATAATACATGCAAACGCAAGAACAAACTTATCATGTAGTGCAATAATATGCTTATTAAGCCAAATGGCTTTAGATTCAAAATTCTTCTTATTTGCATCTATGATTTGCTTTGTACTGTTGGCAGAATTGAGCGCCAAATTAATAACCTGCACCTTGTTGCTGGCTGTATATAAATCTAAAATCTCACCTTGATAAAGTGAATCCTGACCTTGGGTATTCAGATTTAGATTTAAGGCTGCATAAGTTGTTCTATTATATAAAGTCTTAGAAAGTATGTTGTAGTCTTCTTTACGTTGATTGTTTAAACTATCAATGGTGTAGTTTAGTTGACTTATATTTTGCATTGTATGACGACCTCTATAGTTTTTTTCATCTAAATCTTCAGAATTCAGAATCTCAAGATCAACATTAAAAATGTAATTCTCAAAGTAACTTCTAGCGTGCGGTTTGTCTATGTTTTTGCGAGAATCGCGATTAACTATTTCTTCATAATAGTTACCATTAATTAATTCTAGTTGAAGTACATTTGAGTCTGGGGCACTCTTTAATTCTCCTTTTTCTGATACAATAACTTTGTAGTTTCCACTTCGTGTAGAACTTTTTTGATGAATAACTACACCATGAAGATATTGTCCACGGTCACCAGATTTTGATTCAACCTTAATATTAATGTTACCTATTTCGTTAAACTGACCTTCAGCTATTGCTAATGCTGGTTTAACTTTTGCAATATTACGTCTTAAGTTATAAAAGTTGTATTCGCCCCAAGGAATGACATTATTTGCAAAAAAGAAACAAGCAATACCTAGTGCAACAATGAAAACACTTAGACTGCGCATAGCCCTTTGCAGGGAAATACCAGTGGACTTCATTGCGGCAAACTCATAGTTTTCTGCAAAATTTCCGAAGACCATAATTGAGGACAGTAAGACCGTTAATGGAACCACCAAAGGAATAAGCTTTGGCATGTAGTACAGGATAAATTTTGCAGTAACAGAAATATCCAAGTCTTTACCTGCGAGTTCTGCTATATAGAGCCAAACACCTTGCAGTACAAAGATGAACATGAAGATAATAAAGACGCTAAAAAACGTCCTTAAAAATGTGATAAGTATGTACCTATCTAGTATTTTCATTGAATTTCCGCAATAGCAGACATCTTATTTATTTAGACCTTAATCAATTTTATTGATAAAGTAATCATTGTATTTACTCTTGTCAAATGTAAATAAGGTTTTTGAGATAGGCTCATCTGTTTTAAAAGAATTAACGGTTAATGTAGTTTTTGTACCGTTTTTACCTACTTCTATAAGATTGTATATGTGTTTTGTCGTAGCATCAATTCCTAAAAGTACATGTTTAATTTCAGAATTGGTATCAATAGGATTTAACTTTACATACTGAATTTTTCTACCTTTTACAGTTTGAATAATATCCATTTTGTAGGTGTAGCCTTCTTCATAAAACGATAACATTTTACTTGGAGTTATTGTTCCTTCATCTTCAGTGTTATTAGAGGAAATAGTAACTTCTTCATCTTCTGGGCTTATGGTGTAAAGCGTTTTACCATCGAAAATTCGTGTAATACCAAGAATATTAAGTTTGTATTTTTCACCTTCAATAACAACATCACCACGTGTTTCTTGATTTATATTTTCACTTACGTTATTTAAAACGTATTTAAAGTCTAGACTTATATTTTTGTAAGCTTTTATTTTATTGCTAACTTCAGTTAGCAATACTTCAGCTTTCGAGTCGTTTTGTCCGAAACCTGTTAATCCAAATGTTAAAAATGCAATTATAAATAGTTGTTTCATGATATCTATGTCTGTAATATTATTATTTTTCGTTCTCTAATAATTGATCCAAAGCTATTAAATCTGGCACTAAAACCTGTCTTGCCTTGCTACCTTCAAAAGAACCTACAATTCCTGCAGCCTCTAATTGATCTATTATTCGTCCCGCTCTATTGTAGCCTAGTTTCAACTTACGTTGTAAGAGCGAGGCAGATCCTTGCTGTGCTGTAACAATAATTTCTGCTGCTTCTCGGAACAATTTATCTCTATCTGAAATATCTATATCAAGATTTGTGCCACCTTCTTCACCAACATATTCCGGTAATAAATGAGCGTCTGGATATGCTTTTTGCGAACCAATAAATTCAGTAATTTTTTCTACTTCTGGGGTATCCACAAATGCACATTGTAAACGTATCAGGTCATTACCCTGTGTATAAAGCATATCACCACGACCAATTAACTGATCTGCTCCGGCACCGTCTAAAATGGTTCTTGAATCAATTTTACTTGTCACTCTAAAGGCAATACGCGCTGGGAAGTTGGCTTTTATAATACCAGTAATTACATTCACCGAAGGGCGCTGTGTTGCTATAATAAGATGAATACCAATAGCTCTAGCCAATTGCGCTAATCTTGCAATTGGTGTTTCTACTTCCTTACCAGCAGTCATAATAAGATCAGCGAACTCATCGACCACTAATACAATGTATGGTAAGAACTGATGTCCATCATTAGGGTTAAGCTTACGTGCTTTAAATTTTGCATTGTATTCTGAAATATTTCTACAAAATGCATTTTTAAGCATTTCATAGCGGTTATCCATTTCTATACAAAGTGAGTTAAGCGTATTAATTACTTTGGTGTTATCTGTAATTATAGCATCTTCACTGTCTGGTAACTTGGCAAGATAGTGACGCTCAATTTTATTAAATAGTGTAAGCTCTACCTTCTTAGGGTCTACCAACACAAATTTTACTTCAGCTGGATGTTTTTTATAAAGTAAAGAGGTTAAAACAGCATTTAAACCTACCGACTTACCTTGTCCTGTGGCACCAGCCATAAGTAAATGCGGCATTTTTGCTAAATCAACTACAAAGGTTTCATTGCTAATAGTTTTTCCAAAAGCAATTGGCAATTGCATTTTAGACTGTTGAAATTTTTGTGATGCTACAACAGAACGCATAGACACAATAGTCGACTTTTTATTTGGTACTTCAATTCCAATTGTACCTTTACCAGGGATTGGAGCAATAATCCTAATGCCTAAAGCAGCTAGCGATAAGGCAATATCATCTTCTAAGTTTTTAATCTTCGAAATTCGAATTCCAGCATCCGGAACTATTTCGTAAAGCGTTACTGTAGGTCCTATTGTAGCCTTTATACTGCTTATCCCAATTTTATAATTAAGTAAGGTTTCAACTATTCGGTTTTTGTTTTCTTCAAGTTCTTCTTGATCTATAGAAATGCCTTCATTGTTATACTTTTTTAATAAATCTAAAGGTGGAAACTGATAATTACTTAACTCTAGTGTAGGATCAAATTGACCAAAGTCTTTCACAAGTTTATCTGCTAAATTATCAGATTCGGACTTTTCTTCTTTGGCGGTTTCAACCTCCATTTTTAATTCTTGTTCTTCAATTTGGGCTTCGTTCTCACTAATACCCACCTCCATTTTTAGATCACTAGTTTTAGGATCTGGTTTGGAATGGTTGCTAATTGTAGGTTCTGAATTCTCAAGAGTAATTTCGAAAGCAGATTTAATGGCTTCGGCTTCTTCTGTTAAGCTATTATCAATGATAACACTGAGCTCTTCATCTTCTGTAGTGTTAATCGCATTCTCCTTAAAATCCTTTTTAGCACTTTTAAATAACCTCACGAAAGAATCTCCAGTAACTTTAAAACGAAGCGCTAGATAAGCTATTAATCCAAAAAGGAGTAGGAGTGATGTGCCAATTTTACCAATATAGTCCTGAAAGAAATGATTCATTTCAAAACCAATAGTGCCACCAAGTATATTGTATTTGTGCGTAAAAAAGCCAAAGAAAATAGAAAGCCAAATGACAATCAAGGTTCCCCAAATCCAATGTCTTCTTAGCTTTCCTTTTTTAAGGTTAAGAGCAGTATAAACACCTGAAAGAAAAATTAAGCCTGAAAATATAAATGATGGAATACCAAAACCTTTAGTTATGAAAAATTCGCTAACCCAAGCACCTAATTGGCTCGCCCAATTCTTATAAGCATCTGAGCGTTCAGGAAAATTACTTAAGACACTCTGATCTTCCTTACCGGTAAATATGAACGATAAAAATGAAATAAATAATAGAACACCTAAAATGATCAGTAAACTTCCGAATACAAGCTTCTGTTGATTAGATAATTTTAATGAAG
>Ga0189289_10414_pt1 | contig 16714 bp, 24 predicted proteins | sample UW106minimetaG_FD_130313 | JGI IMG/M metagenome (GOLD analysis project Ga0189289, IMG submission 130313) | Marine microbial communities from the Costa Rica Dome - UW106 mini metaG | ecosystem: Environmental > Aquatic > Marine > Oceanic > Photic zone | place: Costa Rica: the Eastern Pacific...
CGAAGGTGTCAGCTACCGCAACAATCCAGCGGGCCGCTGCTGCTGTCACCTGTTCCTTGGTGACGCTGAACTCAAGATCGTGCCCCTGCTCAAGCAGATCGGGAATGATCGTTTGCCAGGCCATACCAGCGGCACTGGCATTGAGATCACCAATCAGCACAAAAGCCTTGGCCGCCCCGGTGACGGCATCGGTGTACTCAGGATTGGCACTCACCTTGCTGCGGTACCAGTCACCCACCTGATCACGCTGGGCCTTGCTGAGGAACGGCGGAGCACCGACGAGATAAGCATCGAGCACGAGCATCGGGCTGGGCACACTTCTGCCGGGGTGCTTGAGCTCGAACCAAGCCTGGCCAATGGAAGCGGCATCGGGCCAATGGCAGAGGATCGCGGCGTCTTGACTGTCGAGAGTCCGCTGGGTTGCCAACTGATCAATTCGCTCAAGCAGGGCAGGCCCAGTGAGCGGCGGTTCACTTCGGGCGTGCTCGGCCCGCACTTCATTGATGGCCTCGGCTACCGCAGCCTCATTGCCGCTGAGCTGCTCAAGAGCGCGCTTGAGATTGGCGTCGGCGTCGGCTGGGCTGGCCAAGGTGCATCAGGCAGGGGCACTAACCAAGATCTCATCTCCGCTTCAGGCGCTGACGGGAAAGAGAAAGGGAGCGACTGCCGAAAGCAAGCCTGGCCAAGAGATCCACTCAAGAATCAAGCAACAGCCCAACGTCACTAACTCCGATGGCGAACGCATGCCATCGGAGCGAGAACAGATCCACTACTGATAATTTTCCACTTGCAAGTTATATCCAGAAACCAAAAGACTTTTATCAAGGCAGGTCTCAAATGGAAATTTTGGCGACGAATACTTGATTAATCGCAGGTGAACATCAACTGGCGCATAGCCATTCTGCAGGCATTGTTGAAAAAATTTCGTCACCGCAACTTCGAGCAATTGCGTTTCAAAGAGAGCAGTCACCTGGCCACTTTCGTGCACCAAGAGCCCGAAGTAATGCATCAAACGATTCAAGAGCGACGAGATCTTACGGAAGAGTGGATCATTTTCAATGAGTATTCATACCCAGGAGCGGTCCAATGGGGGCTGAGGGCCGCGCCAGCGGCTCAACAGCGCCGCCATTAAAAAAGGGCAAGAGAGTTAGCTCTCCTGCCCTCCTTGTTTCTCAGCTCAGTGCTGCAAGCAGCAATGAATCAGAAGCGGCCGTAGTTGAACTTGCCGCCATACATCCGACGGTAAGCAGCGTTGCGGGGGTTGCTGACTGCATTCGTGTAGGAGAAGCCACCACGATCGCTGTCGTCTGAGTAGACGGCAGCAGCAGCAAAGGAACCGAGATCCATGCTGAAGCGCTTCACCAGAGAAGGACCGGTGTACATGGCGTTTTCAGAGCTGGCATTTGCCGGAGTGATTTCGGCCATGCCAACAAAGGTGGAGCAGGAAGCCCGTGCTTCCGACTTGAAACCACGCAGGTAGGGAACCGTGTCAGTTCCGAAGGTTTCGAGATACTCCTCAGAGCGGACGAGGCTGTCGACGAAAGCGTCGAAGCCCTCTTCAGCGATCAGCTGAATACCAGCACTCACTTCCTTCTGATCGATGGGAGGACGCCCCAGCAGGTGCTTGGTGGTGAGCTCGATGCCGCGCATGGGAGACACGGCGTGGAAAAACTTCTGCTTATAGAGCTCAGATTTGACCAGGCCGGCCATGAAGCCCTGCACATTGATGCGGCCATCACAGAGGAAAGCCTCTAGTGAGACAAGACGCTGGTTGGAGGAGATGCCGATGTTGCCGAACACCTGCTTGTAACCCGCGGTGATGGCAGCTTCCAGAGCCTGGCTGCCCGTTGAGGCATAGGAGTGGTTGATCGCGGAGAAGGGGCACTCCTCATGGATCCGAGGGCCCATACCAATGCCCATGGCGGCGCATTGGTTTTGCTTGTACTCAGCAGGTGTGGATGCCGCCTTGCGCTTGTTGGAGCTGGCACTTTTGGTTGCGTCCACGGAGTTCGCAAAGGCGAAGGACACCCGCTGTTCGTGGGTGAAATCCCGCTTGTACTTCAGGGCTGGCATCCGAGGAAACAGTGAAATCAGATCAAAGATATGGCGATCTCTTAATGGATGGAGATGAACTTAGTAATAGTTAAAAGCTGAGTTGCTCGCCCCAATGGCGTTGGCTGACTCACCCCACAACGAAGGGCTGGTCTCGCTCAAAACGCAGCGTAGCCAAGGGCTCTTGATCAACCGCAGACAACGGTTGAAATTGAATTTCAACCGCCGTTGCAGTAACGAACAGCCTCGGACGGAGAGCTGCCCTCTGCCACGACAGCCTCAACGCAGCCATTGAACAAACGGCTTTCCTGCTTCAGGGCACAAAAACCGAAGGCAATGGCCGCCAACGACACGGCTGAAACAACGGTGGCGGAGATCTGAATCACGCCATAGGCGAGCATTGCCCGCTTCTTGCCGCTGCAGGACTGCTGTTTGGTGGTTTCCTCGGACATCACAAAAAAGCAACGCTGAGACCCTATGGATCCAGCGACAGCGACCGAAGCGGGATGACGACCGTGATCACCGAACAGGCTTGCCCCAGGGAATCAGCCGAGGGGATCGATCAAGCCATAAAGCAGTGCCATCACCGCCAGCTGGGTGCGATCAGCAGCACCAAGTTTGTCTTTGGCATTCATCACATGGGTCTTCACCGTTTCCACCGAGATGCCGAGGCTGCTGCCAACCCCCTGGTTGGTGAGACCTCGGGCCACCCCCGCCACCACCTCCAGCTCCCGCTCGGTGAGGTCTTCAATCAACGCGGGCAGATTCCGGTTCGGCGCCTGGGCCGCGCCAAGGCTACGAATCTCCTCGGGGAAATACACGCCTCCTTCTGCGAGGGTGTGAAGGGCTTGAACGAAATCACCCTTTCCTGTGCCGAGGCTTGATTTAAAGATCACGGCGTCGGCATAGGCCTCCATCGCCTCCTGCACCACGGCCTGGGTTTCGCGCACCAGCACGATCAGCAGCTGACAGGTGGGCAGCTCCGCTTTCACCCGCCGCAGCAGATTCATGCCGTAGCCGGTCTCCAGATCCGCACTGCAGATCAGCAGGCTCGGCCGGGTGCGCAACACCAACTCGAAGCCCTCCTCCTCGGTGGTGGCGGCACCCACCACGGCACGGCGAATCGGCTCCGCCAGGCAGAGACAGGTGAGGGTGAGACGGTCACCGCAGCAGACCACCACCCGCTGGTTCTGAAAGAACTGCGCCGTCGCTTCGATGGCTTCATGCAACGCACGCGACTCAAGCCGCAGCTCCATCCAAAAACATTCAGATGACCACCTTTTAGCGGCGTTTGGATGGCTCAGCTGCAGAGCCATCGCGACAACTATCCCGACGAACAACACCACGAATGCAGTGGGGATAGCGCTCACGCCCCAATCGCCAGGCCTGGGCGGCATCGGCCACCTGCACCGTTTCGGTCTGCAGCTCGCCCTTGCGCTGAAGGATCAAGTCGTAAACCGGGGGCATGGAGATGGTTGTCGCGCTTCCTTATTCAGCAACAAGTGAATGGATTCCACATCCCTCAGTTGAGGGAGTAATCGAGGCGAGACATTCCCTCAGATGAGGGATAGCTCCAGCAGGCACCGTTGCTGGCTGACACGAGGGCGCTGGCTGCCAAGACTGCTGTCAGGTTGGGAGGCGATGGGATGCACAACGGCATCGGCAACCTCCAGGGCTGAATCGCACAAAGCAACCATCATTGGGAAAGCTCCATCGCGGTGGCCCATGCCCTCACTTGATTTCGATGGCGAGTATGGCCGCACCTATCGCAAGAGCATTCAAGACTCCATTCCCGGCCACGACGTTCTGCACGAGATCGCCAGAGCCGCGATCAAGGCCACAGCAAGCGATGCACAGCAGGTGCTGGTGGTGGGTCCCGGCCCCGGCGATGAAATTCCACACCTTCTCAACGCCTGCGCTGATGCTGAGCTGACGGTGCTCGAGCCCAGTGAGCTGATGCTGGAGCAATGCCGCAAAACCCTTTCGGATCACCCCGGCAGCAGCCGCTGCCGGTTGCTGCCATGCACCCTGAACGCGGCGCTCGACGGCAAACTGAAGGGCGCCCTGTTTGATCTGGTGGTGTGCCACAACGTGCTTCACCTGCTGCACATCGACGAGCAGAACGCGATGATGCGCGAACTGACGCAGTGCACGGCTGATGGTGGTGTGTTGTTGCTGAGCGCCCACAGCGAAGAGGAGGACGGCGAAAGCCAACGCGAGGTGTTCAGTGTGGCCTGGCAACGGCTTGTCGACCGGGGCGTTCCAGACGACAGGCTTGAAAAGATCAGGGACAGCCGCAACAAGGTGGTGTTCTCCCTTGACGCCAGCCGGCTCGCGGCTGTGCTGAACCAAGCCGGTTGGCGGGCACCTCTGCAGCTCTATCAGGGATTGTTCATCCGCCTGTGGCTGTGCCGAGCTGAGGGACAGGCTGAAGCCGCTTTACCGGAGACATAGGCCTGTAGATGCCTCGCCAAGATGTGCACCAAGCGGCGGGCCTGGCGGGAACTCCAGCCCTTGTTGTGGGGCTATCCCATGCAGATGCCAACTCGCCTTCGTGTCAATTGGCACAACACCATTGAGTTGCAGCCAGCAGATTGATGCTGTTGCTTCAAAGCTGTGGGCAGCGGGCTACGACAATCCCTGCTTCAACTCGGTGATCGAGTCACTCGTCGCGTGCCGCGATGGCCGGAAGGATCCTGGCCCGACGCCATGCAGCGCAGCCCCCGACGGGTTCGAAGCTCAGCCAAGGATGTGATCAAAAGCACCGCCCGAGCAGCTATTGACCTGGGCCGCCAGGCAGCACGCCTGGGGATGGAATCAATCAAAAGAACAAGCAACCGATGAATGGAAGCTTGTTGGTGCTGTCTGTTCTGCTGTTTGTTGCAGGCGTGGCCTTGATCAGCCTGGGCTGACTAAGCACAATCACTCAACAAGACAAAACGGATCAATCGACGACCAAAATCAGAAAAAACGAGATCAGTTGATACAGATAACCATCCGGTTTTGCTTGATCGTTAGTTCAGCAAAGCCAGGTTCAAATGGAATTTCTGATTGCTAGCTGCTTCATCTTTCCACTCTCGGCGCTGTGGATTCAATCCCAGGAAGACGAGAACAACGAAGATGAGATGGACTTTCTCTGAGCCAACGACTTGGCCTTCTGGCTCAAGACCTGGATGACGGCAGCGCTGAGCCATTCAATTCCTGGGCCAGGAGATCCTTGGCCAGCATCGTCAGAGCAACACCCATAAGTGCAAGAGCAATACCATGATTTTCGTCTGAAGCAACAGCTACATTCCGGGATAATTCAAGATGTTTTTCCCAGGAAAAATGCATCAGATCTAGACCTGCAAATGCTTTCTAAGGCCATAAGCCTTTGCGATCCGAGTGATTAGCCGCATTCAGAAATGTTCTGTAACGGTGGCAATGTATTGAGCTGATCATAGTTCTCTCTAATCGGTTGCAAACACTACGGTTTCAATTTGCAGCAGGAAAAATTCTGGGTTACTTTCCGGTCTCAAAGCCACAAGCCAATGGAACCGATTGCGTTGACTCTGGGCCAGAAATTTGAAATCGAGAAATTTTCACGCGAGATCGACAACTCAAAGGATCTTCAGGCCCTCCGCAGTATTGCGAAAGATCTTTTGGTGGCCTGGAAACAACAGCAAGCCGCCTCAGACTGGATCATGCGCCAACCGAGAGATCTCTGAAGACAGCCTGTTTCGTTCAAATCAAATGGAGGGCAACCAAATGATCACAACGATCGCGGTGGAAAGAGACGCTCTGCGCCTTTTGCACAGGGCTATTGCTGAGGCCTACGTCAGCTGGCCTGGGGGTGATGCCTACGAACAAGCCCTCCTGTTGGACATGAAGACCAAACTCTATGCAGCATTAATGGACCACCTGTTCGAGTCTGATTCCAATTAAGCCTTGCCCAGCTGAAGCTGTTGATCCAGTCGATGTTGAACCGGCATGGACTGCAGTCACTTCTTTTCTACGAAGCGGTAAAAAAACTCATGTTGAACACGGCGCAATGGCAACAGACTGAATCCGCCCGCGGAGCTGGACATGCAAACCGATCGCTCCCGCCTACGTGAACTCGAGATTCGTGTCGCCAACCCTCAGCACTGGAGTGCGGGCGAAAACGAGATCAATGTTGAAAACCTGAGGCAGTTGCGCTTTCGGATGGATGATCAACTCAAGAAATTACGCCAGCACCATCAACCCTCTCCATAGCAGGCAGCCATGGAGCAGCCCGTGATATCAATCGATGGCGACCCAATCCTGAGGTGATGGTGGTGGTGGATTGGTGTGGCATCAAGGTCAACACTAATTTTTCGACGGCGTCATCAATCAACTGCGGCCAGATCACGACCTGGGCTCAGAGATCCAGCGATCCAAATCATGGTGACGCACAAAAAAGGGATAGTCATCGCCCAGCCGTTGTTAGCCGCAAGCCTGATCAACCAAGCACTCAAGCCATTCCTCTGTGGTCGAATGACGCTGTGTTTTGGATTTAAGGATTGCTGTTGAGCTGGCTCTTCAGCTCGGCAAGACGATTCATAAGTTGCTCATAGCGTCGAATGGAAATTTTGTCTTTGTAATCCTTCAGTGCCAATGCAAGTACGGCAATTTCCTTCTCAACTTTTCGTCTCCTGGTCTCCTTGATCGCTTCTTCCGCTAGGCCCATCAGAAAGTCTCCTCGCGGGGCATAGCCCGGAGGGTCGTCACTTGGCTGGCTTGGATCATGCAAACCGCCAGGATCAATCATCGTCGAGCGCTTTTTCTGCAACGTCAGCCGCCACTAGAAAAACATAAGAAAGTGCATTCATACGACTGGCAAGATCCCTGATCGAGTCAATAATTTCTCTTCTCGACAAACCGCTTTCTCGCTGGAGGCGAATAATTTCATGGGTCAAACGAGTCTCGTTGTCTCGACCGTAGCTGTACGCAGTTCCAAAACAATCCTCACTTTTCTCATCATTCCTGCAGGCTTGCGCAAAGTCCGAGGCTATTTTTTGGGAAAAATCTTCAACCTGACTGCTATCCATTATTGTCAAACTGATTTGCTCAAATATAATCGATAAGAGCATGAAGTAGCATTAATTTATCAGGCCAATAATTCAAGCTTCTCACACTTGCTTATAAGTCGATAGCAAAACTTTATGTTTTTTCGTTGAGAACCAAAAAGATCTTCATTGCCTGTCCTTTAAGCAGAGGACAGGCAAAATTCTCTTGCCTTGATGGGACATTGGTCGCAATCCAAGGCCTCCAGAAGCTTCTCTGATGCGGCTTTTTGACTGAGAAGAGCTTCTTTTCTGGAGCATCAAAAAGGTGTGAATGATGTTTCTCAACTGAGATTTCCATCGCCATCCAGGACACTCTGTTCATTCCTTGGCAATCCCAACGGGTTCGCGCTCGATTTGGCCCACCAGTCATGATCGGGCTCGCCATGATCCTGTCGGGGCACCGCTCCGGCAGCACGCGCTTCGCAGAGCTGTCTTCTGTTGCCGTCGCTCCACCCGCTTGCCTCGATACCGCGCCACCCACGAACCAACGGAAAAGCCAGGCGGTGAAGGCTGGCTGGTGAGCCCTGAGCAGCAAAAGGTGGTGCAGTTCAAACCAGACTCTGCCACCGTCCATTCCCAGTGGGTTGCGGTGCACACCTACTGCTGGGTTCCGCCTCGGCCACCGATGCCACAAACCCGGCGACGAATGCTCCGCCACAACGCGATCGAAGCGTGGAACACGATGCTCAAGACAGGCTGGCGGCGCTGTTCCCCCCCCGTGCGCTGGTGAATCTCAATGACGAATGCTGGACCAAAACAACAACTTCCGCCAAGGTTGCGAAAGTCTCGATGAATTGATGACCAACGGATCCGGCACGTGGGTTAACAATCAGCCCCCAGCAGCATTTGAAAAGCTCTGGAGAGGCTTGGCACTGGTGGGAGCCATCCACATTGGAGGGATGCTGATCAACGTCATTTTCCAAATGATGGGAAACAACAGCTTGGATGGCATTCCTGCAAAATTCCTTGGTCTTTGATCAATCCCAGCGCGACAACGCCATAGACATGAGCCCCCGCCTGTACGGGGGTTTCTTTTTGCCCGGTTGAAACGAGACGCCAGAGGGAACGGCAATCAGCGATGCCAGGCAAAAACCCAGCCCTCTCATGCTGAGCAAATTTACTCATTGTTAAGGGAGATTGAGCAGCATTAAGTTCTATACGCATGCACGAGTCGTTCCCGAGGAGTGGGCTCTTTGGGAACCTTTTTTTCGGTAAGTTGTTCCTCAGGACTGCGATGTATCCCGTAGGTGGGCCTGCGGATACATCTCTTCCTATACAGGTTCAGCCCTTGGATTGAAATCCGAGAGGGGTGAGTGAGGGAATTTGATCATTTTTTCCTTCAAAAGCCTTTGCAGCGATGTTTTCATTGACACAAGCAGGAGCGGGCTGCCGCTGATCAGAGCCTTGCTGCTGGCTCTGATGCTCTTGATCTGCCCCCCCACAACAGCAGCACCAATCAGCCGCGATGATCCGGAATCGGCCGACCCCGGCAGCCAGGGCATCTCCAGCGCCAGCGGATCAGCCGTGGTGGTCACCGCCAATCCCCTGGCCAGTGAAGCTGCGCTGAGAAGTCTCAGGGAGGGCGGCACCGCCATCGATGCCCTGGTCACCGCGCAAACGGTGCTGGCCGTGGTGGAACCCCAGAGCTCCGGCCTCGCAGGCGGCGGATTCCTCCTCCACTGGGATGCAAAGCAACGCAACTTGGATGTGCTTGATGGCCGTGAAGTGGCCCCCGAACGCAGCCGGCCAGGCGACCTGCTCGACTCCTCCGGTTCACCTTTGCCCTGGCGGCAGGCCACCGCCAAAGCCAACGCCATCGGCATTCCTGGCACCGTTGCCCTGCTTTGGGAGGCGCACCAAAACCACGGTCGTCTGGCCTGGGCCCACACCTTCCAACCGGCGATCCGCCTGGCCAGCGTTGGCTTTCAACCGAGCCCCCGGCTGCGGCGCTCCATTCGTCTTGCACAGCGTTTCGGTGTGGCCCACAGCCCTGGTTTTCAGGCGCTGTACCTGCCCGGTGGCCAGCCCCCGCCGGCGGATCAAGCGTTCCGCAACAGCGCCCTATCCCAGACCCTGAGGCTGTTGGCCCGTGACGGTGGGCCGGCCTTCTATCAAGGGCCGTTGGCGCAGCAGATCCTCGACGGGATCAATGCCCTGCAGGTCAGCGAACCAGACTTCCGTGGCTGGAGCCCAGCCGATCTGAGCAGCTATGCCGTGCTGGATCGCGCCCCTCTCTGCCGCCAACAGCTTCAACATCAGATCTGCACCATGCCGCCCCCAAGCAGTGGTGGGTTGGCGCTTCTGCAGACCCTCGCCCTGCTGAGCCAGAGCAGCGATCTTCCAGGGTCCAGCGCCGCTGAGCCTGAAATCTGGAGGCAGCTGGGCCGAGCCCAAGCCTGGGCCGATGCTGACCGCCTTTATTGGGTGCGTGACCCGCGCGATGGAGCGGTTCCCACCGTTGGCTTGCTCGATCCGGGGTACATCGCAAAGCGAGCCCAGGCCATGCAGATCGCTGAGGCAACGCAACCCACTCCAGGGCTGCCACCAGGGACGGATCGCTACCCCTTCGGTCTGCCTGGTCAGGGGCAGGAGCAGGGGACCACCCAGATCACGATTGTGGATGCCGGAGGCAATGTTGCCTCCTACACCTCCTCAGTGGAGACAATCTTCGGGAGTCGGCACCTGGTGGCCGGCATGGTGATGAACAATCAGCTCACCGACTTCGCCTTCAGACCCAGCCTTGGAGGCAAACCGGTGGCGAACCGTCGCCTGCCAGGACGGCGACCGATGTCGTCGATGGCGCCCACCCTGGTGTTCCGTCATGGTCAACCGGTGCTGGCCCTCGGCAGCCCTGGCGGTCGGAGCATTCCGCACCTACTCAGCCGAGTGTTGTTGGCATCAATGGTCTGGAACGAGCCGCCAACGCGAGCGGTGGCCCTGCCGCATCTCTCCAGGAGGGGCGAGACGCTGGTGCTGGAAGACGATCCCCCGCTCGCCTGGCCGTTACCGCTGAAGCAGCTGACAACAAAAGGGCCACTGCGTCGTCAGCCCATTGGCAGCGGCACCGCCCTGGTGCAGAAAATCGATGGGGCTTGGCAAGGGGTGGCAGACCCGCGCCGTGAGGGAACGGCCCTGGCCCTGCCATGACCCAGCCAGCGGTCGATCACCACTTGGAGCGAATGTTCGTGAAGCTGGGCACTCCATTGCCCCAGGCACGGGTGATGGCCAGGATCAACGCTCCGATCAAAGCCAAGTTCATCGCGAAACCACTGTCCACCGGAAAGGTGTGAAAGATCAGCGTGGTGGGCACCAGGAACAGCAGCAGCAGGGAAGCCCCCAGCACCGTATTGCTGCCGAAAACCAGCAGGATCGATCCGGCGATCAACACCACAATTGCCGCCACCAGCAGAACCGATGCCAGCGGCTCAGGAATGCCCTTGGAGGCAATGAAGCCTGCTGTTTCAGCGAAGTTGCTGAACTTCCCCGGCAATGCATTCACAAACACGGCCGCCATCAGCACCCGGCCGAGAAAGTCGAACAGCTTCGAAGCAGTCATGGTCAGCAAAAGCCCGCAAGGGCACGTGAGTCATGGGAATCACCCTAGGGAGCAACTGTTCATTCTGAACAGCCATAAAAAACCCCTGAGGGTCGCGCCTCAGGGTTGGTCCCCTCATGAACATCTGTCCGGGTCGAGCGTCGCTCAGAAGGTTGCAACACAGGGAGAGGAGAACCGCCCGCAACGGTTCGGATCTCCCCTTCCCCAAGCCGAAACAGACGGCCAAGAGCCCATCACGACAGGATCGGCGACCGACAGGTCGACGTATCCCATGACAGGGGGATGGAGATCCGGTTGCAGACGCAGTAAGACGGGTGCATTCACGGCAAAGCCATGAAGCTCGACCTGGCTCACGCGCAACCGATGGGACATCTCATCGTTGAGGGAAACCACAGACCATTTCACGCTCTTGCCTGTGCGCTACGGCCAACAACACTACGGATCGGACGGAAGATCTCAGACCGATGACAGCCAATCCTCAACCTTTTCTCGTTCGCTACAAAACAAACGACGGCAGCCAACACACGCTGCAACTCCAGGCAGCTGATCGCCAAGAGGCGCGCATCGTCGCCATGGAAACAAATGCGTACGTGCGCCGTTATCCAACCAGTGTGGATTCAATTCTCCGGGCCGCCTGACGGCGCCTGAAAATTGTTCGAACACTCAGGTTGCTGCCCCCTCGCCTGACTGTCGATGTTGGAGATCAAACCATTCACGTCATCCGACCTTGACTTTGTGACAGGGCTGGCCCGTGAGCAGGGTTTCGCTCCTGGTGTGGGCGATATCGAGATCTATGCAAACACCGATCGCCAGGGAATCTGGTTGGCTTGGCAAAACAACCAGCCGTTGGGTTGCATCGCCGCGGTGACCTACAACCCCGGCTACGCCTTCATCGGCCTGTTTGTTGTGAAGCAGGACCATCGCGGCCAGGGCATTGGCCATCGCCTCTGGCGACATGCCCTGCAGACCCTCAACAGTGTGGAGTGCATCGGCCTGGAAGCAGCGGTGCAGATGGTTGGCTTCTATGAAAAAGCCGGTTTTCAGAAGGACTGCGTCACCACTCGCCGGCAGATGTTGTGCCTGAGCGATCAATCGAACAACCCGAACACAACCCTGCTCCATCGCAGCGACATCAACGTCGTGTCATTGCGCGACATCTCACTCGAGGCGATTCAGCGTTACGACGAACGCCACGAAATCAGCCCGCGGCCCCATTTCCTTGAACTGTGGCTTCGCCACAAGGCCGGGGAGGTGTTCGTGGCCATGGATAGCAAGGGTGAATGCCATGGCTATGTGCGCATTCGACCCTGCCTCCTCCCGATTGGCGACGGTTGGCGGGTGGGTCCGTGGCTTGCAGAAGACGCCGGGATGGCATCGCTGTTGCTGAACAACGCCATGGACCGCCATAAGGGTGTCGTTCTGATCGACACCCCCGGCCACAACCACTCCGCCAAAACCCTCACAACCGCGAAGGGTTTCAAACCCATGGGATCAACGGTGCGCATGTACAAAGGCGTGATGCCGAAAGGCCACGATCGCAACATTTATGGCCTGGCCTGCCTCGAGCTGGGTTGATCTCCGGGAGCAGACCTGAGGGCACTGATCACTCCACGAGGAATTCACTACGCAACGCCCGCGCATCCTGTAAGCGTTGCCCCATGGCGAGCTGGCGAAGACGTGTGTTCAACCAGGCACGCAGTCGTGTGGATGAGACCGACTTGTTCAGCAGACCATCCGAAAACTCAGGTGTGCCGAAGGGAATGGTCATCAACCGCGGTCGGCGGTTCAGGCTAATCAGATCACGGCCACGGCCTTCCCACTGTCAGCCGATTCAGCCCTGAAAGGCAATGCGTGTTCGTGCTGATTGCCGGGACTCGACCCACCCCCAAGAATGTGTCCATCGAGATCGGAGGCGTCCATGCGTGACGACGGTCCAACCGAGCAGACGTCAGAAGCAAACTGACTTTCAGGCCCCTGCTCCAACAGTTTTCACACCTCTTGTCGGGTGCGCCCTTCGACAGGCCTTGTGCGAAAGGCCAGGCCGATCGGCACTCCATCTGCACCGTGTCAGGTGCCCTAAGGAGCCCCCTTCACCCGACCCCTTGGAACATGGCCCCAGGCGCCACGAGCCAGACGCTTCGACCTTCCTTCAGCCGAAAACCTGATGGAGTGCGTCATGCACAAGCGAGCGATTTAGGCCGCCCGTTCATCGGAACGGGACGGCCACTTCAAGCCTGAACGACACCGTTCAGAACCAGACCCCCGGCCCCTTCCGTCAAAGGGGTCGGGGGTCTGCTGTTGCGAAGCTTGCTTGAGTCAGGCCTTCCGCTTTTGATCCGCCTGCCGCAACTGTTCCCGCAGGATGATCGGGTCGTCACAGTGGGATCGCCGGTACAGCGCCTTGATCTTCCGGGATTCCTCATCGAGCAATTCCAGCTCAACCGCGTCGGCCATGCCCACGGTGAAATCTGCGATCTGGCGGTCTTCAAACTGATTCTCCAAAGCCATCAACTCCTTCAACGAATCACTCATATAGAGGCAACTGGACGCCATCAATTTGAGATTTTCCCGGATTTTTAGATCCGCCTGCTCCCGCACATCCCGCGCTTGTTCGAGCGTCGCAATCAAATCACTACTCGCCGACTCCTCGCTCATTGCAGCAAAGACCGGTGAAGCTGTTGCGCAACCCAGCACCAACACCAACAGCAACGCCAGAACGGATTGCAGAACCCTCATCCGAACCTCGAAAGACACGTCACGATAAAGAAGCTGACCCTGGGAGCCACCCCTCGAATGGGGGAGACGTCGCCTGGGATCAGTGCAGACAACCACTCAAATGGGTGATGTGTTGCGATCACATGTTCGCGATGCTTTGGGGAACAAGACGAGACCAGACGCAGCAAAAGACCATGACAAGCACAACGGCCAAAGCACAACTGCTCGAGCTGCTCACCGAACCCATCAAGGGTTGCAGGGGGCTTTACGCCCATCGGCAAGACCTGATGCAACGCGTGATGCGAATGCCAGACCTGGAAGTGCGGGATCACCTTGTTCGACTCAAGGCCAGTCACTTCCCAGGCACCTGAGGCCCACGAAGGCACAGGCCTGAATCCTCAAGAAACACTGAGGGAGGCAAAGAAAAGCAAACCCGTATCAGATGTCGCAGTCAAGCCCAATCCAGGATCCGTAGGACGGTTTTGCCTCAAGCGTCGTCCCATGGCCGAGCCTCTGCATCTGCCGTACTCCGTTCAAGGCAACGGAACAGTCGAATCCATTGGGCATCACTTCTACCGAGTCTGCGGCCCGGCAGGATGCACCGTCGTGATGGGACTCAGCAATGCCCTGTATCTGAGCCGAAACGTTCCGGCAGTTGGGCGTAACAGCGGCTCGCGCAGGCGACTGAACTAGATCTTGCGCAAAGCGATACCACTCACAGCAGGGCCATAAGTGCAACCGGATCCGCAGCATGAATAAGAAAGAAACACTGCATCCTTTGGCAGTGGTCGTTATGTTGGGATCCCCCATCACCCGGCCCGCTGCTTTGGCGGGCTTTTTTGTGATTAGACCCCAGACAAAGGCCTAGGTGAGCTGAACTGCAGGCCAGCCACAAAAAAGGGAGGGTTCCCTAGTCCCTCCCCTTGTTCGACGCAGATTCCCCCTGTTCTGAGCTGGGGGTCACCCTTTCAGTGTGTATCGTCAAGAACCAATTGACATCGGTGCTTTCACCTAGGGGGCAGACAAACGCATCACCCCCATCAATCCAAACAGCCCCCACTGGCGGGCCAAGTTGGCTGCCCAAGACACAAAACCTGCTCAGGGATCCAGAACACCGGCATCGAGATTGCAATCGGGATTGAGCTTGATCAGCATCCAGAGCAACATGGCCGAACAATCACGATCACTGACGCCGAAATCGTATTTCCAGTCAGTCACCATAGAGGTGAGCTCATGTTGAGCCTGGGAAACAAATTCATCATTCCATTCCTGCACGAATTACCCCCAAAACTTCAGGTCAGGCGTTGCATTCACTCCTCTTCGAAATCCTCTTCTTTCACATAGAAGGGCTCATCCACACCGGGCTCATCGTTCTCCAGAACTAGAACCTTTAAGGAGTCATCACTTTCAAAAATAAAAAGGCCATCCTCGTCAGGATGCACGCCCTTCATTTCGGGATGCTGATTGACCAGGCGATCGAGACGACGGTTCTCCTTCCAGAATTTGAAGCCTTTTTCAAACAGATAAACGATCAGAGCCAAGTTCACCAGCACGAGGGCGAGGAACTCCAAGGCCTGCATAGGTCAAAACCGAGTTCTGGTGACCCTAGCGAGAGATGCAAGCACAGCCCATAACAAGCGATACCAACCTCAATGCAATGGAGCCGAAGCGCGACAGGGCAGCGACGAGCGACCATAATGAGAATGATTCTCGAGCTTTGTGGAGGCTGCGATGGGTCAGGTGTGCCTGATTTCAGGTCCTCCGGGGTGCGGAAAAACATCCTGGGCACTCAAAACGCTCCAAGATCACGGCGGCCCCTGCGCTTACCTGCGCCTGGAGGAAGAACCAGAAGCGGGGCTTGAGCAGGGAGCCGACAGCGGTATCGACCTGAGCTGGCTCAAGGACCAGATCCCCAGGCTTGAGGAGGCGACGCCATCCAATGCAGCAGACCTGAAGGAGGAGGACGATGCGCTCACGTTGATCGAAGTTCAGAGGTTTCGTACTCCCACCGAGGAGGGCATCGATGGCTTCGGAATCAACGTCCGCGCAAAGCTGGACGCATTGCAGCTGCGACCTGACCAAGTCATGCACTTTGGGCGAGACCCAGAGTTGCCTTCGAATGACACCTTGGAGTTCAGCAAGCTTGAGGCTTGGCATACATCCCTTTCAGGTTGTGTATGGGACCCAGACAGCCTCAGCAGCTTCTGGTTTGAACTCGTCAATGGTGCCTACGGCGATGTGTACCGCGCCAAAGGATTGATGAATCTCCCCGACGGGCGTTCATTTTTCTGCAATTGGATGGTGAGCCAACAGGGATCACAGTTTCTGCCCTTGGACACCACGGATCCCCCCACGGGGCGCCCCAGTCGCACTTCAGAACTGGTCGTTCAAGGCAAGGCACTCAATCCTGAAGGAATGCAAGCAACCATCAACGATTGCCTGCTCGCAGATGACGTGCTCACCGCGCAACAACAACAGCTCCAGCAACAACAACCCACATTGGAAAGCTGACTGACATGAAGCATGCCGTCATCTCCTGTTTGCACGCCAACCTGGCAGCCGTTGAGGCCGTCCTCGACGACATTGACTCCCACGGGATCAAAACCATCACCTGTCTGGGCGACCTTGTTGGTTACGGACCACAGCCCAATGAGGTGGTGGAGTTGGTGCGACAGCGCCAAATTGACACGTGCCAGGGGTGCTGGGATGAGGACATCATTGATGGCTTGAATGCCTGTGAATGCAGCTATCCCTCCCAGCTGGCGGAACGGCGAGGCCATCGTGCCCACCACTGGACAGCCGCAACGCTGACGGAGGCGAACAAAGCATTTCTGGCCGAACTGCCCATGACATTGCGCAGAGACAAGCTGCTGTTTGTGCATGGCAGTCCCAACAGTCAGCACGAGTATCTGTTGCCTGACATGAACGCATTTGCAGCCCTTGAGCGGGTGGAAACAGCGGGAGCGGAAACCTTGTTCTGCGGCCACACGCATCAGCCCTATGTGCGCGAACTACGCGAGGGCTCCATTCGCATCAAGGTGCAACAACGCGATCACAACAAACCAACAGAACACGAGCTGGACTTACCAATGCGACGGATCGTCAATGCAGGTTCCGTGGGAGAACCTCGTCACGGGAGCACGAAGGCGACCTATGTAATTCATGACGACAACACAGGAGACGTCACAATTCGAGAGGTCGACTACGACGTCGCCAAAACCTGTCAGGCCATCGTTGATGCGGGCTTACCGGAAGTGTTTGCCTGGAGGCTCAGCCACGGATTCGAATACGCCGAGCGGGCTGAAGACGCCAGCCACGTGTGTGA
>Ga0189289_10415_pt1 | contig 16604 bp, 16 predicted proteins | sample UW106minimetaG_FD_130313 | JGI IMG/M metagenome (GOLD analysis project Ga0189289, IMG submission 130313) | Marine microbial communities from the Costa Rica Dome - UW106 mini metaG | ecosystem: Environmental > Aquatic > Marine > Oceanic > Photic zone | place: Costa Rica: the Eastern Pacific...
CCTGGCACCGAGAAATCCATCCATCCAGAGACACAGGTGCTGCGAACCGCGGTTTGCTGGGCTTGCGGCCGAGCCAGATCACCACGCCACCAGCAGCCAGGAGGCCCAGTCCTCCGCCGGGAACATGCATGACATCACTGATCAGCCAGTGTCCAGCAAGCAGCCCAGCTCCGGCCACGGCCAGCGGCCGCAGCAGCGACGTTGGTGGCATCACCAGATCTGGCAATGAAGCCGGGAATTTCAACCGTGTGTCTGTTGTAGCAGTGGCCCTTCTTAGCTCAACCCAACTCCTGAAACCAGGACTTCAGGTCAGAGGGAAGACTTCTCCATAACTTGGGAAGAAGACGGGTTCAGCCATGACACACAGTCATCCCAACCCGATGGTCGACAACCGCAAGGGGGTGCGCAGGGTTCTCATGGTGGCTCTGGGCCTGAACATCACCATGTCGCTTCTGAAGCTTCTGGTGGGGGTCATGAGTGGATCCCTGGCGGTGATCGCGGATGCCATGCACAGCGCCACCGATGCCCTCTCCAGCCTCACGGGACTGGTCACGAACAAGCTCTCCGATCCACGGCCGGATCGCGATCATCCCTACGGACATCGCAAATACGAGGCGGTCGGAGCCCTCGGAATCGCAGGTTTCATCCTGTTCACAGCCATCGAAATCCTCATGCGTTCAGGGGAACGGCTCCTGGAGGGGCTGCCACCCATTCGTGTCACGGGCCAGGAGCTTGTGCTGCTCACCCTTGTGCTTGGGTTCAATCTCCTGCTTGCGGGATATGAGCTGCGGGAAGGTCGGCGACTCAACAGCAACCTGCTCAAGGCGGATGCCCAGCATGCGGCGAGTGACGTCTGGACCACCGTGGTGGTGCTGGTGGGCATAGCAGGGGCGGTATGGCTGCAGGTGAGCTGGCTCGACGTTGCTTTGGCGATCCCCATGGCTCTGCTGCTGATCCGTGTCTGCTCGCAGGTGCTGCGCAGCACCTTGCCCTGGCTGGTGGACCACATGGCGATTGCCCCCGAGGCCATCTACGCCGAAGCGATGTCCACCGCCGGGGTGATGAATTGCCACGACATCGCCAGCCGCGGCGTGCTGGGTCAGCAGATCTTCATCGAAATGCATATGGTTGTCGATGCCGACGACCTCACCAAGGCGCACCAGATCACTGAGCAAGTGGAGGAGCGCTTGGAGGAAACCTTCGGCCCGGTGCGGTGCACCATCCATCTGGAACCAAAGGACTACGTGGAGGACTGGATCACCTACACAGGTGCCCATGGCTGAAGCCGACACCGCAGTGACGCCGCTCGCCGGGCTGACAGAGCGTCAGCAGAGGGGCCTGATCGACGTACTAGACGAAGTCCGCAGCGCCGATGGCTGGTCTTGGCAACTGCCAGTTTTGCTGCAGGAACGCTGCTGGCTGAGGCTGTCCAGAACTCCCCTCACGGAGCTACATCGCCTTCTTCCCCCGGATGGGCGTGATGAAGCCCCGGAACTGGTGCATTACCGGCGCCTGCTTCAGCAGGGGATGGATCCACTCTTGGCTCAGCAGAGCTGCTGGCATGACTTCGGCATGGAGGACTGCCAGAGAGCTCTCCGGGAGTATTGGAGCAGCCGGGACACGGCCATCCACGGATGGACTGCCCAGCAGTACCGACAACTGGTGAGCAGCTACCGGGAGCGGATCGAACGGGGGATCACGGCTGTTCCGATGCTGGTGCTCGCTCGAAAGAACAGCGTTGAATGCCACCAGCTGCTCTGGATCACCGAAAACACCCCGGTGATGCGTCACACTTGCGCCTGATTCCAGGCCATGGGCCATGAGTGATTCCTACAGCGATCCCCAACATCAGGCGGGACAGGGAGACGGCGGCCGTGACGGCCAGCGCAGTCGTGGCAACCGTGCCGGCGGCCGCGAAGGCGGAGGCTTTCGGATTCGTCTGAGCGACAACGAAATGCGCTCGGCGAGGGCGCTACAAGAGGCCTTCAATCTCCGCTCCACCGTTGCGGTACTTGGTTTCGCGGTCCGCAGCCTGGGCCAGATGTTGGAGGAGGGCCAACTCGACGCTCTGATCGAGCAACAACGCAATCAGCCCGCCCGGAGTGGACGCCGCGATGGAGGTGGTCGTGATGGAGGTGGTCGTGATGGAGGTGGCCGCGGTCGCCGGTTCGACGACGAGCGCAGCAGCAGGGGTTCCCGTCCGAACCCGTTTGCTCGCCCTGCCAAACCCCAACCCGCAGCACAGGTTGAACCCGTAGCGGAATCGGCGGTGGAGCCGGTGGTGGAGTCGGAAGCGGCCCCAATCGACGACACCAGTTCGGCCCCCGTTGCGGATGGATCGGCCTTAGATGTGTCGACGGACGAGACCAAAACCGAAACGACCGAGGACTGATCGATGAACCGGCCAAGGGTTCTTTCCGGGGTGCAACCGACAGGAGCACTGCACCTCGGCAATTGGCTTGGTGCCATCCGCAACTGGGTTGACCTGCAGGAGAGCCACGACACCTTCGTCTGTGTAGTGGATCTCCACGCCATCACCGTTCCCCATGACCCCAGCCGTCTGGCTGAGGACACCCGCTCCACGGCTGCGCTCTACCTGGCCTGCGGCATGGACGCCAAGCGCTGCTCGGTGTTTGTGCAGAGCCAGGTGGCAGCCCACAGTGAGCTCTGCTGGCTACTGAATTGCGTCACACCGCTCAATTGGCTGGAACGGATGATCCAGTTCAAGGAAAAGGCGGTGAAGCAAGGGGACAACGTGTCCGTGGGTCTGCTGGACTACCCGGTGCTGATGGCCGCCGACATCCTTCTCTATGACGCTGACCTTGTGCCCGTCGGTGAAGACCAAAAGCAGCACTTAGAACTGGCGCGTGACATCGCTCAGCAGCGCATCAATGCCCGTTTCGGTGACAAGGAAACGCCTGTACTCAAGGTTCCGAAACCGCTGATCCTCAAGGAGGGCGCGCGGGTCATGAGCCTGACTGATGGTCGCAGCAAGATGAGCAAGAGCGATCCGAATGAGGGAAGTCGCATCACGCTGCTGGACCCGCCAGAGCTGATCACCAAAAAAATCAAACGCGCCAAAACAGACCCCCTGCGGGGACTGGAATTCGACAACCCGGATCGACCGGAAACTGACAACCTCTTGGGGCTTTACGCGATCCTCAGCGACAAGGGACGGGAGCAGGCCGCCAGCGAATGCGCTGAGATGGGATGGGGGCAGTTCAAGCCGATGCTGGCCGAAGCCACAGTGAACGCCCTGGAGCCCATCCAGGTGCGCTATCGCGAGCTGATGAGCGACCCCGCCGAGCTTGACCAGGTGCTGAGCACGGGACGCGAAAAAGCCGAAACCGTTGCCAACGCAACGTTGGAGCGGGTTCGAGAGGCCCTGGGCTTTGCCCGACGAGCCTGATCACGACCAAAGACAACCATCAGCTGCTCTTATCAATACAAGGGATAAGACCTCGCCCCATACCCCAAGAGATTTGACGGAAACAATCGCAGCGACAGCAATGAGTCCCGGAAGACTCTCAGGATGCTCTCACTTGCATAGACACAGCGATATCACCATGTCAACCCCTCAGGAGCCGATCTCGCGCGGAGGCCTCATGGGCCAGCACTGTGACCGTCCACCTGATTTTCCTGCGTGCGTCATCTTTTTTCTGCGTCCAACAAAACCTCTCGTTGGAGCCGACCTCTGGTCGGTGCAGTGCTGAGCGCAGGAATGGTTCTTTGCGCAGGAGCATCACAGCCCCCCCAGAGCTCCCAGACACTCCTGGCAGGTGTCGGCGACAGCAGTCGCGCCTCCCTGTCGTCAGGCAACGAGGGAGGCCGCTACGAGTTAACGCCTGAGCGACGCGCATTGCTCAACACCATCCGCTATGCCGAAGGCACTTGGAAAGACGGTGAAGACAAGGGCTACCAAATCATGTACGGGGGAGGTCAGTTCCAGGACCTCTCCCGTCATCCCGAGCGGGTGATCGTGAAGCGCTACACAAGCGCCGCTGCGGGTGCTTATCAGTTCCTGCCCAAGACCTGGAAAGGTGTAGCCCAGGAGCTCAGGCTGTCCAGCTTCGAACCCAGGCACCAGGATCAGGCCGCACTGCATCTCGCTGAGCGAAGGGGTGCTCTCGATGAGATTGATCGGCAGGGTCTTACCAAGGACGCCATGGCAAAGCTGGCACCCGAATGGGCATCCTTCCCAACCAAAGCCGGTCACTCCGCCTACGGGCAACCGGTGAAGAGTCATCAGGAGCTGGCAAGCTTTTACAGCAGCAACCTGCGCCAGCTGAGAAATCAGCTGGGTGCCTGAGGAGAACGGGAGGAACCCAGCTTCGCGGCCAGGGCCCACACCTCCGTGACCAAACCGTGCCACGGGTTCATGACCTCCATGGAAACGGCCATGGGCTGTGTTGAGGCAGCCACGAGGGCACGTGTGGCTGCAATCGCCTTCTTGCCGTTCTGCAGTCGCAGCTCCATGCCCTGACGCTCCTTGAGCGACATCACCGCATCCGGACAGGCCTGGAGAAGCTCCTCCCCGCGCTGAAACCAGTGCTCGAAGTCATCGAGAAGGGACGCCAGCAGTTCATCCAGCAGAGCACCAGCGTCCCGATTGGTTGACTCGCCCACGTGATGCCCTCGGGTCTCGCCCATAGGATGGCGGGCCTCGTACCTGAACCGGTGAGCAGCGCTGCAGCAACCACCCCAGCCCCCTCAGCACCAGTGGTTCTGCCCAAGACCAGCGAAAGCGATCAACTGCTCAAAATCCGCCACTCGATGAGCCACGTGATGGCCATGGCTGTGCAGCAGCTGTTTCCCAAGGCACGCGTCACCATCGGACCTTGGACCGAAACCGGGTTTTATTACGACTTCGACAATCCCGATCCCTTCACAGAGGCCGATCTGAAGGCCATCAAGAAGGGGATGATCAAGATCATCAACAAGAAACTGCCCCTTGAACGGGTTGAGGTGAGCCGCGGCGAGGCCGAAGCAAAAATCAAGGCCCAGAACGAGCCCTACAAGCTGGAGATCCTCGAAGGCCTTCAGGAGCCCATCACCCTCTACACCTTGGGTGAGGCCTGGTGGGACCTCTGCGCAGGACCTCACGTGGACCACACGGGGCAGCTCAACGCCAAGGCCTTCGAGCTGGAAAGCGTGGCAGGCGCCTACTGGCGTGGCGATGAAACCAAAGCGCAGCTGCAGCGCATCTACGGCACAGCCTGGGAAACCCCCGAACAACTGGCGGAGCACAAACGCCGCAAGGAGGAAGCACTGCGCCGGGATCACCGACGCATCGGCAAAGACCTCGACCTCTTCTCCATCGAGGATGAAGCCGGAGCCGGCCTGGTGTTCTGGCACCCCCGTGGCGCCCGCATGCGCCTGCTGATCGAGGAGTTCTGGCGTCAAGCCCACTTCGAGGGCGGATACGAGCTCCTCTACACACCCCACGTGGCCGACATCAGCTTGTGGAAGACATCAGGCCACCTCGACTTCTACGCCGAAAGTATGTTCGGTCCGATGGAGGTGGACGAACGGGAATACCAGCTCAAACCGATGAACTGCCCGTTCCACGTGCTCACCTATGCCAGCAAATTGCGCAGCTATCGGGAACTACCGATTCGCTGGGCCGAACTCGGGACCGTGTATCGCTACGAGCGACCGGGCGTGATGCACGGCCTGATGCGCGTGCGCGGCTTCACCCAGGACGATGCTCACGTGTTCTGCCTGCCGGAACAGATCAGCGACGAGATTCTGAAAATCCTCGATCTCACCGAGCGCATCCTCTCCACCTTCGATTTCAGCAACTACGAGATCAACCTCTCCACCCGACCGGAGAAGTCGATCGGAGATGACGACGTCTGGAACCTTGCCACCAAGGGACTGATCGAGGCCCTGGAGCGCAAGGGCTGGGCGTACAAGATCGATGAAGGGGGAGGCGCCTTCTACGGCCCGAAGATCGATCTCAAAATCGAAGATGCCATCGGCCGGATGTGGCAGTGCTCGACCATCCAGCTGGATTTCAACCTGCCGGAACGCTTCAAGCTCGACTACATCGCCGCCGATGGAAGCAAGCAGCGTCCGATCATGATCCACCGCGCCATCTTCGGCTCGCTGGAGCGCTTCTTCGGGATCATGACCGAAAACTATGCCGGCGATTACCCGTTCTGGCTGGCCCCTGAACAGGTGCGACTGCTGCCGGTCACCGACGAAGTGCAGCCCTACGCCGATCAGCTGCTGGACCAGCTCACCAAGGCCGGGGTCCGCGCCACAGTCGACCGCAGCGGCGACCGCCTCGGGAAGTTGATCCGCACCGGCGAACAGATGAAGATCCCTGTTCTGGCCGTCATCGGAGCGAAAGAAGCGGAGCAGAACGCTGTGAGCCTGCGCAGTCGCCGGGATGGTGATCTCGGGGTCACAGCAGTGGCCGACCTGCTCAGAGCTGCCCAGACGGCCAATAATCAACGCGCTGCAGGCCTGGAGCTGAATTAATGGCGGAGTCCCCTGTGAACAACCTGGCCGATCTCGCGCGTTTGCGTGGAGCACCAGAGCTGCTTCCTCAGACCAGAGATCAGCTCCGCCAAGAGCTCAACCAGGCGATGGCCACCGCCCATTGGTTCACCATTGGCGTCATGGCTCCCTCCATGGATCAGGCGCTCTCAGCGCTGCGCAATCTGGAGCAAAGCCAAAAGTGGGACTCCATGGAGCTTGTCGACAGCCCGGAGGGACCGGGTCCTGTTTTTCTGAAAGCCAACCAGAGGGGGGGGACAATCCGGATTCGGATCGAGCACGGCCTCGGCGAAGGAATTTTGATCAGTGGGCACGGCGAGGACGAAACCACGCAAAGCACCACCTGGGGACCACTCCCACTGGACTTCTTCTCCTGAACTTCCCACGCTGGTAGGAGATACCGCGGGTTTGTATGGCCACCCCCACACTCCTTGCAGGGGATATGGGAGGCACCAAGACCCTGCTTGCTCTTTACGAGAGTGACGGGAGTCAGCTTCGCCTGCTGCATCAGCAGCGCTTCCGCTCCGGGGAATGGTCTTCTCTCGAGCCGATGCTCGGCAGCTTCCTCAACGATCGTCCAGCCGATCTTGCTGCTCCTGCTCATGCCTGCATCGCCGTCGCCGGTCCGGTACGTCACAGGGAGGCTCGGATCACCAATCTGCCCTGGCGACTCCGGGAGGCCGACCTGGCTCATGCGGCGGGATTGGAACGTCTCGAGCTGGTCAACGACTTCGGCGTGCTGATTTACGGACTGCCCCACTTCGATGACAGCCAGCAAGTGATCCTTCAAAACGGTGAACAGGATCATGGCCCCCTGGCGATTCTTGGTGCCGGCACCGGTCTTGGCATGGCACGGGGATTGCGGACCGAACAGGGCTTGGTGGCTTTGGCAAGCGAGGGAGGGCACCGCGAGTTCGCCCCGCGCAATGAAGCGGAATGGAACCTGGCCTGTTGGCTCAAAGAGGATCTCGGCGTCAGCAGGCTGTCGGTCGAGCGCATCGTGAGTGGCACCGGCCTGGGGCATGTGGCTCACTGGCTGCTTCAAAAACCCGATGCCGGAATGCACCCCCTGCGCAGCGTTGCCGAAGCCTGGCGACGCAACAGCCCCAACGATCTTCCGGCACAGGTGAGCCTCGCGGCTGAAGAGGGAGACCCTTTGATGCAGCGCGCTTTGCAGTTATGGCTCGAGGCCTATGGATCAGCGGCAGGCGACCTTGCCCTGCAAGAACTCTGCACAGGAGGCCTCTGGGTCGGTGGTGGCACCGCATCAAAACAATTAAAAGGGCTGCGATCCGAAAGCTTTCTCAACGCGATGCGCGATAAGGGCCGCTTCCGAGAGCTGATTGAAGGGCTGCAGGTCACAGCCGTGATCGATCCCAATGCCGGACTGTTCAGTGCCGCCTGCCGCGCACAGATGCTGGCGGAGTCAGGTGGGACACTGGCCTGAGCAGAGGATCAGCGATGTCGCAGCCGCGCATCGGTCAGAAAGTGGTCGTTGACGTCCCGGCAACCACCGCCAATCTTGGACCAGGCTTTGACTGCCTCGGTGCTGCCCTCGATCTGAACAACCGTTTCGCGATGCGTCGGATCGAAGGCGGTGGTGAACGGTTTGAGCTGATTATTGAAGGTTCGGAGGGCAGCCACCTCCGCGGTGGGCCAGAGAATCTCGTTTACAGAGCAGCGCAACGGGTATGGAAGGCGGCTGGGCTCGAACCCGTTGCGCTGGAAGCACGGGTTCGGCTTGCGGTGCCACCGGCACGGGGACTGGGCAGCAGTGCCACGGCGATTGTGGCCGGCTTAATGGGGGCCAATGCCCTCGTTGGTGAACCCCTCTCCAAGGAGAAGCTGCTGGAACTGGCCATTGATATTGAAGGGCACCCCGACAACGTTGTGCCCTCTCTTCTGGGCGGGCTCTGCATGACCGCCAAGGCTGCATCCCAGCGCTGGCGAGTGGTTCGTTGCGAATGGACGCCGAGCGTGAAGGCCGTTGTTGCGATTCCATCGATTCGCCTCAGCACCAGCGAAGCTCGCCGCGCCATGCCCAAGGCCATCCCCGTTGGCGATGCGGTGGTGAACTTGGGTGCCCTGACGCTGCTGCTGCAGGGGCTCCGCACCGGCAATGGTGACCTGATCTCCGACGGCATGCATGATCGCCTGCACGAGCCCTACCGCTGGCGTCTGATCAAAGGCGGTGACCAGGTAAAACAGGCGGCGATGGACGCTGGAGCCTGGGGTTGCGCGATCAGCGGTGCAGGGCCGAGCGTCCTGGCGCTCTGCTCGGAAGACAAAGGCCCAGGCGTCAGCCGCGCCATGGTCAAAGCGTGGGAAGCGGCGGGAGTCGCCAGCCGTGCACCGGTGCTGAATCTGCAGACCTCAGGCAGCCACTGGCAACCTGCAGAAGATGAGTAGATCCACCTAAACCGAGGGTTCAGCCCTGTTAGCTTTGTTAAAGATTGCAGACAGGGAATGGACGCTGGGTTAGCAGAGCTTGCTGTCTCGAGCAGTCCATTCCCCTGGTTATCCCTAATTGTGTTGCTGCCGGCGGCAGCAGCCCTGGTGCTGCCACTGGTGCCAGCCAGCGAGGAAAAGCCATCCCCGGCGCCCAGGATCATCACGCTCAGCGTCCTTCTGGTCGATCTGCTGCTGATGATGGGGGTGTTTGCCACCCGCTTCGACCCCAGCGCTGAAGGCCTCCAGCTGGTGGAACGTGTGAGCTGGCTCCCGGCCCTCGGCCTGGAGTGGTCCCTTGGTGTGGATGGTCTTTCCGCGCCTTTGGTCGTTCTCAGCGGCTTGGTGACCTTGCTCTCAGTGGCCGCCAGCTGGTCGGTTCAGCGCAAACCAAGGCTGTACTTCGCCCTGATGCTGGTTCAGGCCTCTGCCCAGGGCCTGGTCTTTCTCTCCCAAGACTTCCTGCTCTTCTTCCTCGCCTGGGAATTGGAGTTGGTGCCCGTTTACCTGTTGATCGCCATTTGGGGCGGACAGAACCGCCAATACGCCGCGACCAAATTCATCCTTTACACAGCGCTGGCCTCCTTGCTGATCCTGATCAGTGGCTTAGCGCTGGCCCTTTCGGGCGATTCCTTTACGTTCAACCTCACTGAACTGGCCGCTCGCTCCCCCGGCAGCAGCTTCGGTCTGTTGTGTTATTTGGGCTTCCTGATTGGCTTCGGCGTCAAACTGCCGATGTTCCCTCTGCACACGTGGCTCCCGGATGCCCACGGTGAGGCGAATGCGCCGGTTTCGATGCTTCTGGCAGGCGTGCTCTTGAAAATGGGCGGATACGCGCTGCTCCGCTTCAACGTGCAGATGCTGCCGGATGCGCACTACACCCTCGCTCCTGCACTGGTGATCCTGGGGATCGTGAACATCGTCTACGGCGCCCTCAACGCCTTTGCCCAAGACAACGTGAAACGCAGGATCGCTTGCAGCTCAGTCAGTCACATGGGATTTGTCCTTGTGGGGATCGGTGCAGTGGATGCACTGGGGATCAGCGGCGCGATGCTGCAAATGGTCAGCCACGGCCTGATCGCCGCCGCGATGTTCTTCGTGACAGGGGTGTTTTACGAGCGAACAAAAACTCTCTCAATTCCAAACATGGGGGGATTGGCGAAAGCGTTGCCCATCACCTTCGCCTTCTTCCTGGCCAGCTCCCTGGCATCGCTGGCGCTGCCAGGTATGAGCGGCTTTATCAGTGAAATCACCGTGTTCCTTGGCATCACCAGCCAGGAAGCCTTCACCTCAATGTTCCGATCCATCACCGTGCTTCTGGCAGCCATCGGTCTTGTACTCACACCGATCTATCTGCTCTCCATGTGCAGGAGGGTGTTCTTTGGCCCAAGGATTCCTGCACTTGCCAGCGTGAATGACATGAGGCCCAGGGAATTGATCATTGGCCTCAGCCTGCTGGTACCAACCCTGGTGATCGGAATCTGGCCTCGCGTCGCGATGGATCTCTACGAGGCCTCCACCAATGCCTTAGCACTGCAATTCATCGCCAGCTGAAATGACGACATCCATTTCCCCCCTCCTTCGCGGCGAAGGGCTACCCGAGTTTCAGGCCATTTCGCCAGAGCTGGTCAGCCAAGACATTCCTGTTCTCCTCGAACAGCTCGATCGAGCATTCAGTGAGCTTGAGAAATCTCTGGAATCAGCCTTAGCGGGCCCGTCCCGACTCTCCTGGGACGCGGTCATGCAGCCGCTTCAGGCCATCGGCGAACGGCTGCGGTGGAGCTGGGGTGTGGTGTCTCACCTCAATGGCGTCTGCAATTCTCCCGAGCTACGCGATGCCCATGCCGCCCAGCAGCCCGATGTTGTGCGTCTAAGCAACCGCCTGGGCCAAAGCCAGATTCTTCATCGGGCGCTGGAATCACTGCAAAGCGGTCCTGCCGATCCGCTGAACGCAACCCAACAGAGGATTCTGAAATCAGAGTTGCTGTCGATGCAGCAGCGCGGGGTTGGCCTCAGTGGCGATGAGAAAGCATCCTTCAACCGCACCAGTGAGCGTCTGGCCGCACTCTCCACCCAGTTCGGAAACCACGTCCTCGATGCCACCCAGCAGTGGACCCTGAAGCTCACCCAACCCAACGAGGTGGAAGGCTTGCCGCAAAGGGCTTTGGAAGCGCTGGCCGCAGCAGCGCGTGAGGCAGGGGACGCTGATGCTTCCGCTGAATCCGGCCCCTGGCTGCTCGGGCTGGACATGCCCCGCTACCTGCCGTTCCTGACCCATGCCAAAAACCGTGCCCTGCGAGAACAGGCCTATCGCGCTCACGTGGGTCGAGCAAGCGAGGGAGAACTCGATAACCGTGCGTTGATTGAAGAAATCCTGACCCTGAGGAGAGAACAAGCCGCTCGCCTGGGGTATACCCACTGGGCTGATCTCAGCCTCAGCGCCAAAATGGCCGATGACGTGCCGGCGGTCGAAGCACTCCTGGAAGAACTCCGTGCTGCTGCCTATCCAGCAGCTGAGCAGGAACTGCGGGATCTCCAAGCCATCGCCCGGGAACACAAAGCCCCGGAAGCCGATGACTTGGCCCCCTGGGATGTCGCGTACTGGTCAGAGCGACTGCGCCAATCCCGTTTCGACTTAGATCAAGAAGCTCTGCGCCCCTGGTTCCCACTGCCGAAGGTTCTCGACGGTCTGTTCAGCCTCTGCTCACGGCTGTTTGACGTGGAGATTGTCGCCGCCGATGGCGAGGCACCGATCTGGAACGACGACGTTCGCTTCTTCCGAGTGAAGCGCTCGGATGGCACACCGATCGCTGGCTTCTACCTGGACCCCTACAGCCGGCCGGCGAGCAAACGCGGTGGGGCCTGGATGGATGAATGCCTCGGCCTAAAGAAGCAACCGGATGGATCGGTGGTGCTGCCGGTGGCCTATCTGATCTGCAACCAGACTCCACCTGTCGGAGACACTCCCAGCCTGATGAGCTTCGAGGAGGTTGAGACCCTCTTCCATGAATTCGGCCATGGGCTCCAGCACATGCTCACCACCGTTGAAGAACCGGAAGCCGCCGGCATCAGCAACGTGGAATGGGATGCCGTTGAACTCCCCAGCCAGTTCATGGAGAACTGGTGCCTCGATCACGCCACGTTGATGGGCATGGCGCGCCACTGGCAGACCGGTGAACCTCTGCCTGAGGCTGAATTCAACAAGCTACGCAGCAGTCGCACCTTCAATGCGGGACTGGCCACCCTTCGGCAGGTTCACTTCGCCCTCAGTGACCTTCGCCTCCACAGCAAGTGGACTCCGGAGCTCGGCGTTACGCCCGACGCGCTGCGCCGTGAGATCGCCGCGACCACCACAGTGATGGCTCCGATCCCGGAGGATCAGTTCCTCTGTTCATTCGGCCATATCTTTGCGGGCGGTTATTCAGCCGGGTACTACTCCTACAAATGGGCCGAAGTGCTGAGTGCGGATGCCTTCTCAGCATTTGAGGAGGTGGGTCTGGATCATGAGGATCGGGTTCGTGAAACCGGAGCTCGCTTCCGCGACACCGTGCTCAGCCTGGGTGGTAGCCGCTCCCCTTCGGAAGTCTTCGAAGCATTCCGCGGCCGCCCTGCAAGCACCGAGGCGCTGATTCGCCATTCCGGCCTGGTTGCCGCGGCCTGAACTTAGTCGCGCAACTTGCTGCAAAGCCGTCGAAGGGCGGCGGGATGGCTAATCAACTGCTGATGGGTCCAAACGGGGAGGCCCTCGCGACGACCCATCGGCAGAACGGCCCTCCAGCCTGGGCACACCATCAGATCCCAGCGGCAAAAGAAGCTGCAGCACTCGATACCAGCCAGGGCCTTGGGTTGTCCATTCAGTTCTCGTAACAGGCGGCTGCCCACTTTCATGTCTGCAGCGCCGGCCAGTAGTGGGCGGGGCATCAGCTGGGCGGCAAGGGTGCCCTGCTGTGGACTGCCCACGCTGAAGAACCGCCTGGTGCGCTGCACCCCCCCCAGCTCCTGCAACCAGATCCTCCCGATCACTCCCCCCATCGAGAAACCCAGAAGATCAACCATGGTGTCCGAACCGAAGCGCTCCTGAATGTGCTGATCCAAGCGAGACGCCAACTGACGTAAGGGGACCCACCCCAGACCATGGGGAAGGTGCGGCGCAAGCAACGGGCGATCCGGCTGGTCAAGTTCCTGAATCAGGCGGTGAAAGAGGCGGGGCGTGTCCCAGAGACCATGCACCAGCACGAGGGGAGTGGTCACAGCGCCGACGTCCCCCCGTGACGCGAGCGTTCCACGAACACCCGACCGTTGAACCCTGGAACCGGTGCAGCACATTTGGTCAGTCGCAGCCAGACAGGGATTGGCCCGTAAAGCGTTTCCAGACGATCCAGAACCTGCTCGCTGAAGTGCTCGATCGTGAGGCAACGAACCTGCTGGGATAGAGCTTGCAGGGCCTGAATCGCCACGCTGTAGTCAAGGCTCCGGCTCAGGTCGTCGGCTCCGGCGGCGGCAGTCAGATCGAGCTGAACACTGAAATCAAGGCTGAACCACTGGCCATCCCGGCGTTCGTGCTCCAACACCCCGACATGGGCCCACAAGCGCAGCTCCCGCACCCCGATGCAATCCATCAGAGGGGCCGGTCGATGTGGGTGAAGGCACGGCTGCCGTTTGCGTAGTCGGCAGCGATGTGGCCCTCGCCGCGCAACCGGTAGCGGTAAGTCACCAGCCCCTCCAGACCGACCGGTCCCCGGGGCGGCAGGGTCTGGGTGCTAATTCCCACCTCAGCGCCGAATCCGTAGCGGAAACCATCGGCAAACCGGCTCGAGCAGTTGTGATAGACCCCGGCGCTGTCCACCGCCGCAAGGAAGCGATCAGCAGCCTTGGAATCCTCGGTGAGAATCACTTCGGTGTGACGCGACCCGTAAGAGCGGATGTGGTCGGTAGCTGCCTCCAGATCATCCACCAGCTTCACTGCCAGGATCAGATCCAGATACTCGGTGCTCCAGTCCTCCTCCGTGGCCGCTTCAGCCACACCAAGGGCCATGCACTCCGCATCGCCCCGCAGCTGAACCCCGGCAGCCGCGAATGCCGGCAGTGCTGCAGCAAGAAAAGGCTTGGCAATGGCCCGATGCACCAGCAACGTTTCGATGGCATTGCAGGCTGCGGGGTACTGGCTCTTGCTGTCCACCGCCACCCGAACGGCTTGATCGACGTCGGCCGCAGCATCCACGAAGAGATGGCAGACCCCATCGGCATGGCCGAGCACAGGGATGCGGGTGTTGTCCTGGATGAAGCGAACCAGTTCGTTACTGCCCCTGGGGATGATCAGATCCACGAGGCCATCCAGACGCAACAACGCCAGGCTCTCCTGACGTGTGGTGAGCAGCGCGAGGGCATCGGCAGACACCGGACTTGCCGCCAGACCTGCCTGCAAGGCTTCCATCACGGCCTCGTTGGTGCAGCGCGCCTCACTGCCCCCCTTTAACAGGGCACCATTTCCCGAACGGATCGCAAGAGACGCGATCTGCATGACCGCATCAGGCCTCGCTTCAAAGATCACACCCACCACCCCAAGCGGGACGGAGACCCGTTCCAGGACCAATCCGTGATCCAGCTCCCGATGCAACTGGCGACAGCCCAGTGGATCGCTGAGGCTGGCCACCTTGCGGACGCCATCTATCGCTGCAGCCAACTTGGTTTCATCCAGCTTCAGCCTGGCCATCAGGGCCGGTGCCAGCCCCTCGGTTGCAGACCGTTCAAGGTCATGACGATTGGCAGCCAGGATGCTGCCGGCACGCTCGGTCAGAGCATCCGCCATCGCCTGGAGCGCCAGCGCCCGTTGGCCGTCATCGGTCTGCCCCAGATCAACAGCAGCACGGCGGACAGCCGCTGCACGCTGCAACAGTGCGGCGGAAGGCTCTGGAACGCTGGACATCAACGCAATCAATCTGGAGCCATCATCCCGTTCAGCCGCTGCAGGGCGAGCCGCGCAGCCCCAAGGCGTCCGGCGCCATTACCAAGGCAGGCGGCTTCGATGCGCAACCCCTCCCGCGACACGGCTTGAACCCGCGACTCCACCTCGCGGCGTACTGACGGGAGAAAGTGATGCGCTGCACCCGCCAGCCCACCACCCAGCAACACCAACTGCGGCGTGAACACATACACCAAAGAGGCAACGCCACAGCCCAGACGCTCGCCATAACGGCTCCAAACCTCAAGGGCAGCCGGATCACCGGAATCGGCCTCTGCACTGAGCTCGCGGGGATCGCGATCGCAGAGCCGCCGCAACCCCGAAATGCTGGCGAACTGCTCAAGCGAGCCACGGTTGCCGCTGTTGCATGCCGGACCATCGGTCTGAACCCCGATCAGTCCCGGTTCCGCAGCAGCGCCGTTATGGCCCGTGAATAACTCCCCACGCAGGAGCACCCCCCCACCCACACCGGTGCCGAGGGTGAGCAGCACTACATCGTCCACACCCTGGGCAGCACCAAGCCAGGCCTCACCCACCACGGCACAGTTGCCGTCATTGGCGAGGGTGACCCGGCGATTGAGCCGTGACTCCAACCAGTCCGCCAGCGGCACGTCCTCCCAGCCGGGCAAGTTGATGCAAACCCGCGCCACCCTGGCAGCCGCATCCATCGGACCAGGAAGCCCGATGCCAACCGCCTCGGCCTGGTGCTCCGGGTCGATCTTTGCAATGACCTCACAGAGGGCCATGGTCACGGCGCCAGGAACGGCGGGCTGCGGTGTGGGCCATTGCGCCTCCGCTAGCACCGTGCCATCGGAAGAGATCCGAGCCAGCTTGATCGCCGTGCCCCCGAGATCCACACCGATCACCTGCGCAACAGGCATGACTCAGAACCGGAAGAACACCTGCAACTGGCTCTGCCAGGTGCCGTTGGCATCCACAGCCCCAGACACGGTGGTGTTCGGCGTCAGCCGATAGGAGACGGTTGCCTGGGGAGGAACATCGGTCGTGTTCGGTGCAGCCAAAACGGAGAGGTCGAACTTGTCGGTCAGATCCACTCCGAACTCCGTCACCAGTGTGAATGTCGGCGGGACCCGACCGGAGATGCGCTCTTTCTCCGACTTCACATCGGGGGTGACATAAGTCGGGAAAATTGCCACCTGAAGCCTTTGCCCCATGGCATCGGTCAAGGTGCCCAGCACAGGAGAGAGCAGCGACTGGCCCACAACTGTGGCCAGAGCGGCACCGCTGCTTCCGCCCAAAGCCGACAGGGAATTACCGCCGATCAAGCCCAGCAGCTGCTGCTTGCTCATGGGTGGTGAGCTGCGCAAAACAAGGTTGTCGCTGCCAACCAGACGGTTCGCCGGGCCAGTTGCCTGCACCGTGATCTTCACCAGCCGAAGCTGACCGCCTCCGGGGTAAGCACTGCCAGTGCCATTGGCATCAAACAAGTTGGAGCTGGTGATCTGATCGCTGCTGCCCAGGCTGACGGTGTCGGACACCCTGGATTTCATCGCGATATCGACGTAGGGAACGAGCCCCAAGGAGGGTGTGAACACGGCAACATTCGCTGCCTGCGGATCCAAAGTGAACGTCGGGGAAAACGGTGGTATCGAGATCCGGCCGGAATTGAGCCGGATCACGCCTCGCGCCTCCAAGGAGGGATCAAGAGGGCCGTTCAATGTCACCGCCC
>Ga0189289_10416_pt1 | contig 16554 bp, 12 predicted proteins | sample UW106minimetaG_FD_130313 | JGI IMG/M metagenome (GOLD analysis project Ga0189289, IMG submission 130313) | Marine microbial communities from the Costa Rica Dome - UW106 mini metaG | ecosystem: Environmental > Aquatic > Marine > Oceanic > Photic zone | place: Costa Rica: the Eastern Pacific...
CCCCACCAAGAAATTAGTCTTAATCCAGTCGCAGGTAAAATATCAAATCCCCAGATCCATCCTGGAGTGTTAACGTTATTAAATCCACCGGTAATTTCACCAGCAGTCATTACAGTAGCACCAGTTCCAGAAATAACTGCATCACACAACTCCACTACCTCACTCATACGAGACACATCTCTTTGAGAAGCAATAACATATGCTAGCATTGCTTGTGCTACTTCTTTATTAACCTGACTCTTATTAGCTCTATTGAAATCTTCTAATAATACAATAGATCTGTTCAAATCTCTTTCGATTAATTCGAAAACTTCTGCAGCTGTAGATTTACCAACACCAATTGGCGTTGCAGATCTGTAGATAGGAAGAATTTCTTGAGAAGGATTGTAATCATTCTGCATATACTGTGTTAAATACCAGTAAGAATGTGCGCGCATAGCTAACGCCTGACCTAAAGTACCTCTATTAGCAGGGACTTCTGGGTCAGCTTCATCTCCACCAAAAGTATCAATTAAAAGGTTAGTCGATCTAATAATCCTATAATAGTGTCTCCACACTTGATAATTATCAAGGAATGTAAAATCTTCAGTACACTGCATTTCAGTAATACTAGCTCTATACCAACCATAAGTACTTACAGATAAAGCCATATCACTTGATAAGAAATCTGAAAACAAATCATAGGCCTTATGACCAAAATCATCATGACCACCAGTACCGCCTGTACCAGCTAAATACATGTTTGCATAAACACCTGCTATAAATCCATTTAAAATTTCAGGATTTTGTTGAGCAATCTCACCAAACTGGTTCACATTCTGGAAACCAGACTGTGGGTTCTCATTCAAGAATTCATCAGAACACCCAAAGAATGTTAAGAGTAATCCTGAGATCATCATCAGTTTAAATACATTTTTTTTCATAATCGCTTTTTTTTAAGTTAAAATTTTAATTTCACACCTAGAGTAAATGTACTTAATGGTGCATATAATCTACGCCCAGTGTTACCACTCTCACTTGTTCTAGGGTTGAAACCGTTTCTAGCACTTGTTAACCATAAATTATCACCAGAAACATATATGTTTACTAAATCTAATCCTGTCTTATCTAAAAATTTAGAAGGTAAAGTATAACCTAATAAAATATTATTTAAGGCCAAGAAATCTGACTTAGTTAAGAATCTTGTAGACCCTGAAGTACCTTGTACGAAGAAATTATCAGTTAGGGCAGGAACATTAGTTACATCACCTGGGTTTTGCCATCTTCCTCTAATATCAGTATGGTAGTTGTTACCAGCTGCACCGAAGCGATCACTCATTAATTCTCCATACTGATTATCTAAAGCGTAACCACCAATTTGGTAAGTAAACTGAGTCGATAAGTTCCAATTCTTATATTTTGCAGACAAACGGAACGCACCAGACACATCAGGAATAGCTGATTTACCAACATATTTTTCAGTTGCATCAGAATACTCTTTTGTTACTCGACGCTTCATATTTGGATTCTCATTAGTCGTAGCAGCTAAATATTGTACCAAACCAACACCATCTAATCCTTCACCAGAATCTAAAACACCATTATCATTTTGATCATCGTAGTACTCCCACCACATTGGCGCTCCATCTGATGGATCAACTCCGGCCCATTCTCTTGTATAAAAATCAAAGATTGAACTACCAACCGAATAAGCGAACACACCATTTCTCGTATCTATTACCTCTTGCTCACCAGTTTGTGGACTGATATACATCTCACGAATTTCATTATCCAACATTGCACCATTAACAGTAAGATCTAGTTTGAAATCATCGCTGTTTATAATATGCCCTGTGAAATCAAATTCTAAACCATTGTTTCTTAAAACACCCTCATTAATTAATAATGTAGCCACACCAGTAGAAATCGTGTTTGTTCTAGTAAAGAATAAATTTTCAGTGTCTTTGATAAAATAATCAATAGAACCATCTAACCAGTTCCCTAAGCTAAACTCGATACCCGCTTGGTACTGTACCGCTGTTTCCCAGGTAATATTAGGGTTTTGAGCAGGATCGTCTCTAAAAACAAAACCACCATCTGCGTCAGGAGCAAGAATTGTAAAACTGTCGATACCTGTATAGAAACCTACACCAGCTTCATCACCAGTTGTACCATAAGATGCTTTTAACTTTAAGAAATTAATAAAACTATCAGACATAAAGTCTTCGTTTGAAATTATCCATGCACCACCAATAGAGTAGAAATTTTCCCACTTGTTGAAAGCAAACTTCGAAGATCCATCACGACGCCCAGATAACGTTAAGTAATATGTGTCATTAAAGTCATAGTTAATTTGACCAAAATAAGACTCTAAGGTTCTAACTGATCTACCACCAGTAGTTGGTGACGGTTGTAAGATATATTGACTTAACTCATCGATATCTGGATTAACCACTTTAGTTTTGGAAGTAGAAACAAAATTTGATTCAAACTTGTTTCCTTCATGCGCAACTAATGCCTCTAAAGAGTGGTTACCAAAATCTCTACGGTAACGTAACAACTGCAAGAAGTTAGTTGTTAAGCGCTCAGTGTTAGTTTGCGTCATGTTACCTTCATCATTTCTTGCGGTCCCATAATATGGATTACCTACAGATTTAAAAATTGAATTAGAATATTGAGCACCGAAAGTGGTTTCGAATGTTAAATCATCAGTAATTTTAATCTTACCGTTAAAACTTCCGTTTAATTCATGTCTGTTTGTGCCAACAAAATCATAAGTTGCTGTACCGATAGGGTTTACTAAATTTGCATTAGGACGAGATCTAAAAGGAATACTTGGGTTGGGACTCTCTTCACCTACAGAAGCAGCGCCATAATCAAATTGAAAACCACCAAAAATATCTGGAACTAATTGATAGTTTTGATCCCTTAAATATACTGGAAAAAATGGCTGCATTTTATCAGCGAATTCAAATACGTTCTCAGAACCAGCAGTCTGACCATTATTTTGTTGTTCAGAATATGCATATCCTAAATTAGCACCAAGTGTTAACCATTCTTTAACATTTGAATTAACATTAATTCTCGTTGTATATCTCTTATATCCTGTGTTCTTAGAATATCCGTCATCATCTAAGAAACCAAGTGATACGAAGTATCTAGAATCTGCATTACCACCACCCATTCTAAGGTTTGCTTCAGTTCTGTATGCCGCATCAAAAGCAGCATCCGTATAACGTAATGGAGTATAACGTCTAGTAACACCAGCTCTCACTGTACGCGTAGCAGGATCAATTAATTCACTTGCGTTAGCAACATTCCACATGTTGTAACCGATATCAACTACACCGGTAGAGAATAATAAATTGTTTGCATAAGCTATAGGATCAACGCCACTAGCTCTACCTTTACCATACAAACCTTCCCACACATAACCTATCGCTTCTTCTGGAGATTGAACTACATCGTAACGTGGAATTAATTGAGCATTGATACCCGTTCTAACATCCAACTCAATGTAAGATTCAGTAGAACTTCCACCTTTAGTAGTAATTAATATGACACCATTGGCACCACGAGAACCATAAATGGCCGTTGCTGTTGCATCTTTCAGGATGGTCGTAGACTTAATATCTGCAGGGTTAATAGCATTCAAACTACCCGAGTAAGGCACACCATCAATAACATATAAAGGAGCTCTATTACCATTAATAGAACCAAAACCTCTAATACGAACTGTAGACGTTGTACCTGGCTGACCAGATGTATTAATTACTGTTACACCAGCAGCCTCACCAGCAAGCGATTGTGATACGTTTGAGAAGTTCTTAGTCTCGATATCTTCATTGTTTACCACTTTTGCCGTACCAGCATAAGCCTTTTTTGTCGTAGTACCATAACCAACGACTACCACTTCGTCTAAAGCAGTGTCTGGTTCTAAAACTACATCGTAAGTATTTGCCGACCCGATTGTAACTTCAGAATCCTTCATACCTACATAGGAGATTACTAAAACCTCCCCAGAACTGACCTTAATGGAATATTTACCATCAAAATCTGTTTGAGTACCCCTTTGAGTACCTTTAACACTTACACTAGCTCCAGGAAGCGGTAAACCGTCCTCTGCTGTTGTAACTGTACCTGTGACATCTTTCTCTTGTGCAAAAGAAAATTGCATCACGAACGCCATGAAAAGCGTCAATAACCATGTTAACTTTAATTTCATAAAACAATTATTTGAGTTAGTCTAGTTGCAAACATCTTAATTAAATATTAAATAAACAAGTGTTTTTACTAAAAAAATGTTAATGATTTTGCGAATTAACTAACAAAAACTCATAAATGATTTTATCCTTATTTTCTGACATAATTCATTCGGAAGATGTAAAAAGTGTAAAAGGGTTGCGTTAAAATTTTAACTTTGTTCAAACTTTAACATTTTAATGCTAAAAAGACAGTTTTCTTCCTTCGATTTAGAATGTGGCACAGACGAGGCAGGAAGAGGCTGTTTGGCAGGTCCTGTTACCGCAGCCGCAGTTATTTTACCGCTCAACTTTCCTAATTCCGTTTTAAATGATTCGAAGCAATTAACAGAGAAACGTAGAATGCATTTAAAACCAAATATTGAGGAACACGCTATTTCTTTCGCTGTTCATCATATTTATGAAAGAGAAATAGAGTCTATTAATATCTTAAATGCATCCATAGAAGCTATGCACCAAAGTATTTCTAAATTAAATCCAAACCCGAAATTTATTATTGTGGATGGAAATAAATTTAAACCCTTTAACTCCATCCCTTTCAAAACTATCGTAAAAGGAGACAGCAAATATTTAAGTATTGCAGCAGCTTCAGTTCTGGCCAAAACTTACAGAGACATCTATATGGAGAAAATTCACGAAGAGTTTCCAATGTATAATTGGAAAAAAAATAAAGGCTATCCAACAAAAGAACATCGCGAGGCCATTTTAAAATACGGCCCAACCAAATACCATCGGAAAACATTTAGATTATTACCAGAACAATATCGATTGGATCTATAACTTTTTATATTTGTGATATAATTTATTTTAATGACACGATTTAAATTCCTGCTTGTATTTATTGTTTTATTTGTTTCTTGCAAGAAGGATAAATACACGATCGAGAATCCTATCCAATTAATCCCTTCAAACGCAAATTCAGTTATTGTAATCAAGGATCTAAATGATTTTATGAGTAGTTCAAAAACTCATGCTATTTTAAAAAATATACATAATAAGGAGTCAAAACATACTTCTTCGCTTCTTAAAAACCTAAATTCATCCAAGCCAATTTATATAGCATTTCTAAATCAAGATGATGCCGATTACCTACTCCTAACAGAAAATGATTCTATTCTATTTAAGATTGATTCATTTCCGAACCATACATCTGAGCGCTTGACAAAAATTAACGTTGATAAAATTCAAGTTGATTCATCTCAGTTTTACACGAAAATAAAAGGGGGTTACTTCTGCGCTTCTAATAACTTAGATATCATAAAGCACCTCGAGATCAATAACGAGCATGGTGAATTCGATAAACTTACAACAACACTTGATGATAAATCTATTACATCAATAGTATTTAAAGATCTAAAAAGTCCATATCACGAGCTATTTCTTGACCAGAATAATTTGCTTGAAGGACGTGTATCAACCATTGACCTAGGCTATAACGAAGACAATCTCATATTTAACGGTGTAACAACCTCTCAAGATACCACTAGCACAATACTGAATTGCTTCTCCAAAACTGTTCCTCAGAAAATTAATGCAGTAGCAATAGCACCTTCCGAAACCACATCTTTAGTTTCTTTGACGTATAATGATTTTTCAACTTTTAACACCAACATTCAATCCTATCGAAATGTAGACATAGATAGCTCCAACAGTTTTATGAGTTTTACGAATGAAATTTCTCTATGCGACAATGCGATAATTCTCCATTCTTTGGATACGGATCTTATATTGGAAACAATTGAAGATAAAACAACACATGAATCATTCAGAGATATTAACATCTATAAATTTGGAAGACCTGATATGTTTGAAACTATAGTTGCACCGTTCTTTAACTATTCAAATGCGGATTATTTCTTTATCTACAAGGATTTTGTGGTTTTTTCAGACGCTGTAGCATCTCTTAAATCTATAATCGCTTCGGCTTTAAACCATAACACCTTATCCAATTCAGAGGCATTTATTAATATTGAAGATAATTTAAGTGATGAGGCTTCATTATTTATTTTTAAAAATTCAAAGGGTTTATCTGAAGCCTTAGATCGGAATTTAATTGGTTATGATGCTAATGTTGTTCAGTACATTTATGATGAGAACTACGCACACATTAATGGAGTTATTCAAAAATTTAAAAGAAAAGCGGTAGCGTATTCAATAAACGAATTTTTTACTGCCAGCTTAGATGCGCAATTACTCTCAACACCACAGACTTTGAAAAATCACATTACTAAAGCATATGACATTGCTGCGCAAGATGTAGATAACAATTTATACCTTATTTCCAGTTCTGGAAGTGTGCTATGGAAAAAACAACTTAAAGGTAAAATTCTTGGCAAAATAGAACAAATTGACATGTACAAAAATGAGAGATTACAGCTTGTTTTCGCCACTCCTAATCACATATATATCCTAGATAGAAATGGGAATGACGTGACTCCCTCCCCTCTCAAGTTTAGTGATGATATCACGCAACCCCTATCTGTTTTTGATTACGATAAAAACCGAAACTATAGACTCCTTGTAACTCAAGGAAAATCACTTTTAATGTACGATGGAAAAGGAAAAAGAGTCGATGGTTTTAATTACAACAATAATGGTTTTGTCATTAGTTCCCAACCTAAGCATTTTAGAATAGGGAGTAAAGACTACATTGCCTTTAAAACAGGAGACTATTTAAAAATCTTAAATCGACAGGGTAAAGTTAGAATTAACATGAATGAAAGATTAAGATTTTCAGATAATGAGTTGTTCCTTTATCAGAATAAATTCACGTCCACAAGTTCATTAGGCGAACTAATTCAAGTCGATACCAAAGGAACTATGCATACTAAAAATATGAACCTTCCTGAAAATCACTATTTAGAAACCACAAGTAAAACGATGGTTACCATGACTGATAATATTTTAAACATAAAAGCAAAACGTTTAGATCTCGATTATGGTAATTATTCTGATCCTAAAATTTTCTATCTTAATGATAAAATTTATGTGACAACAACAGATTTAGACTCTAAAAAGGTATATCTATTTGATAGCCAAGCTAGACCTATCCCAAATTTTCCAATTTTTGGAACTTCTGCTGCACATTTACAAAATCTAGATAAAGCTTCAGGATTAGAACTAATTACTCAGGTTGATGATAATTCATTCTTGGTATACAAACTCAATTAAATGTTTACCATCTGTACATCTCATTTTTTTGTCTAAATAGTTATTGCTAATTTTAGAGAGCTTTTAATCAAAAACTTAAATGACCTTAATCATTTGCTTGGTGTGTTAAATGAAATAGCCACAACTGTTTAGATTTATTTTTACTCGACCTAAAAATGCATTTATTCATTGACAAGATCTTAAAAAACAACGATAACCAAATCTCAAAGTCCCTAAATCTGAAAACGCCAAATTTATTTTGGCGTTTTCTTTAGTTTTAAGTGCAGCCTTTTGTAGTATTGCAGTCTTTAAAAAATTAAATATTACAAGATGATTAAGCGCCAAAAAGCTTCCATAAAAGACTGTATAATTCATAAAGTTGGAAACAAATTTAACGACACTAAAAATGCATTTTCAGACAGCACAATTCAGTTTGACGAAGCTACTTATAATCTCATCTTACCTTATCTCTTAAAACCTTTTGTAAGCGTTGCCGAAAGCTATCGTTTTCATCACCATAGCAACGTTGGCTTAAATGAAATTAACACGTACACTGATCAGCTCTTTAATGAAGAAGGTGACTTTATTGAAGTCTCCAAACATATACTAACACAGCTCTACGAGCAGAGTAATTCAGCTCAAATAAAAACTGGTGATGTTGTGGTCTGTTATTTTGAAAATGTGCAATACGAAGACTATTTTACCGATGCCGTTGGCATTTATAAAATTGAAAATAAGACCGAATTTTTTCAGACCTATTTAGAATCTGGAAACTATGATATACTAGTTCAAAAAGGGATACAGGCAAAAAAGGTAGATAAGGGCTGCTTAATCCTTAATACTGGAGATACGGAAGGTAAAATTGTTTTTAGTGTGGACAATAATTCTTACGACACGCAATACTGGATTAAAAGTTTTTTAAACATCAAGTATCCTGACGATAGTAATCAGCACACAAAAAATTGTATTGAATTATGCAGGGAGTTCTCAAAGGAAATATTACAACCTAATTTTGGAGGTCAAGAACAAAGTAATTTCTTAGCCAAAACAGTAGACTTTTTTAAAGAAAATGAAATCGTAAATCTTGAAACCTTTAAAGAAGAAGTTTTTGATGAGGAAGACCATATACAACTCTTTGAAGACTATAAGAAATCTTATGAAGCTGAAAATAAAGTCTTGATTAGAAACCAATTTGATGTGTCTGATCGTGTCTTAAAAAAACAAAAGCAAAAGATTAAGACAGAAATAAAATTAGACACCAATATTCAAATAAAATTGGATGTTGATGCCCCAGACGCCTCAGCCGAGTATCTAGAAAGAGGCTATGATGCCGATAAGAAAATGCACTACTACAAAGTCTTTTTTAATGCGGAAGCGTAAATTTAATTAATTTAGACCTTTATGGCGAAGCAAAAGAAAGACACATTCAACGATTTTGGTTTATGGGAAAAATCACCTTCAGAGGGTTACAAAGCTCTTAATGAAGATGGGAGTTTTAATATTGAAAAAGTCGAGATTTTGAATTTATTGCTATGCTAAAAGCGTATGACAAGTCATCGGGTCAAATAGTGTATTTATGAGCCTCCTACAAACCTGATGAAATTGAATGGAGACAAAATTTTGTATATGCTGCAAAACGCGAAAATGGAAAAATGCTTGTCGATGTTAGCAAAATTAATGAAAGTGAAGCTGCAGAACTAAATACTTAAGCCAACTCTACTGCACTAAAAGCAAAGAAAATAATTGTAACTTTACTCAATAACTAACTACTCTCTATCCTAAATGAAGGAACTTTCTAACCTCTTCGAAATTGAACTTAATACAGTAAACAGCGTCGATTTTATTATTGGATTTATTATAACTCTTTTACTCAGTTTTACTATCAGCTACAGTTATAAAAAGTATGCCTTATCCGTATCTAATAAGAGTTTAACAGGATCATTATTTCCTTTTTTTAGTATTGCCATATTTGTAATTGTAATTACCATTAAATCCAGTCTTGTATTATCCCTCGGATTAGTTGGCGCATTATCCATAATTAGATTTAGAACTGCTGTTAAAGAAGCAGAACAACTCGTTTATTTTTTAGTACTTACAGCAGTGTCTATTTCAACTGCTGCAGAAGGCTATTTATTTGCATTATTCCTGGTAGTTTTTGTTTTTGCTTTTAGTGTATATCGCAAAAGAAAGTATGTCTCCAGTGCTATTACCCAAAATGACCAACTGGTTCTAAGGTTTGACAATTTACCTTCAAAAACACTGGAGGAGTTAGTCAAAGTCTTAGTTGATTTAGACTGCAACGTAACCATTCAAAACTATAACGTTAAGCAAGATTTCACCGTTGTTGTATTAAAAATATCAGGTTTAAACTTAGACATTCTGGACCGTTTTGAAACAGCTACTAAAAGTGTAGAACATTCAAAGTTGATAGAGCTTCAGGTCATCAATTCTATCGATTAAATTTATATGCGATTTCATCCAAAAAACAAAAGGTCCAAAGCGTATTATCTTAAGGTTTTTAGTCCCGTTTTATTGTTAGGAATTGTTTTATGTTGGATGCATTTTAATATCATAAAACGTTCATTAATTGATGTAAATGCACGTGCAGCTTACACTGCTCTTTTAGATACTAAATTTGAAATAAACGAACTCTTTTTTGAAGATTCCGAAACTAACCGAAAGCAACTCTTCGTTAAGATGAGTCCGTCAAAATATGTAAGCTTTCAAAAGGAACGCGCAAAGAAAACTAAGGATTTTATTGTTAACCATTACAATGATACATTTAACTTTACCTATTACAAAGCCAAGGTTAATTTAGATGCAAATTTTAGTAATGCAGACATCAAACTCTTTGGACAATATCCTGATCATTTTGGAGATTCTGATGGTCATAGTTTTCGATTAAAATATGATGGTGATGCTGGTTTTGGAAAGAAAAAAGTCAATGTTTGCAAACCCATTTGTAGATCCTTTAATCTTGATAGAATGCTAAATACAATCTACAGTAAAGCTTTCTCTGGATTAAATATTAGCTCAGAACCCATTGATGTTATTTTTAACAAGCAAGACTATGGCATTTATCTTATTGAAGACTTTCTAGATAAATATTTGATCGAAGAAAATCGGCATCGCGAGAGCTTTATTTTTGAGGTTGTTGATGATCAAATTTATTTTAATCATTCTCCTAAAGATGAGCAATTTATTACTCAACAAACCTTGATTTCTGAACTGGTTTTAGCGGAAGATAGAAAAGCGTTTTTTAAACAAATTGATGAAGAAAAACTCTATGGTTTTCTTGCCCTTGTGTTAATCAGCAATAATAACCATGCTGTCTTGGATATTAATCTTCACTGGTACTACAATCCTGTATCCAACACTTTTGAACCAACAGTAAGAGAAACTAAAATTACAGAGCTTCAAGGTACTATTAATCAGGATGAATTTTATCAGGAAATGCAGGCGATCATCAGTTACCGAAATCCAATAATTACCGGTTGGATGGACATGGTTGGTAAAGACCGTTTTAATCACGGAATTAGAAGAGCTATTGGAAAAATTAAAGCGGAATTAGACCTATTAAGTAAGGATGCTGAGTATTTAGATTTTCGACAGAAACTAATTGGATTCAAGTCTAAAATGAATAAAACTGAAACCCGTTTTGCAACAAACTTAGATAAGCTAACACTTAATCCTTCTTTTCATCCTAAAGTTGCAATTGAAACTAAACGCATTACCAATGACACTATACTATCGAGCGATTTAGTCATTTCAAAATATCAACATTTAATCGTTGAAGAAGGCGTTAACATAAGTCTTGAAAATGATGCAGATCTATTGATTTTAGATGGCCAACTCACTATTGCAGGCACTGAGGAAAATCCTGTGAATATTATAGCAAAATCTCAATCTCAATCCTCAATTTATATTCAGACACCATTAAAGTCAACCTTCTACAATACCTATTTTTCTGGGCTCTATGGACTTGAAAAAGGAATTTGGCAATTACCATCTGCCATAACATTGTATGAGTCTAATGCCATATTTACAAATTGTCGTTTTACTAACAATTATGTCAGTGATGATATGATCAATATTTTTAGATGTAATGATGTTATCTTTCAAAATTGTTCGTTTGAGAATATTGCGAGTGATGCTATTGATTCTGACTTTTCTAAGGCCAAAATTTTTGAATGCGACTTCAACAAAATTGGTAATGACGGAGTTGATGGTTCCGGCAGTACAATAACTATTGAACAATGTGCATTTAGATATGTCGAAGACAAAGCCATAAGTGCTGGTGAGGCAAGTATATTTTATTCAGAAAACAACACAATTCTATACTCAGAGCTTGGTTTGGTATGCAAGGATGCCTCTGTTCTAGAATCGTATAATGACAGCTTATTGCTTAATACCCTAGACCTTGTTGCATTTATTAAAAAACCGTATTATTCGGAACCATCAGTCAAAATTAAAAATACAGATATAACAAGTAATTTAATAGAAAAAGAAGTCAAAATCGAAGGCCTTATCGACCCAAAATTCTCTAAAAACATTAATAAAAAACTTTACGGAAATCAGTTTGGAAAAGCCTCAGAATAAATACCGTTTTGAACGCAAATACATCATTCAAGCAGAACACCTTGATGTCTTTTTGTTTGAGCTATTGAATCATGGCTATTCTGAAATTTTTGAACAGCGCCAAATCAATAATATTTATTTAGACGATTACGACTATACGAATGTTTGGGATAATATAGAAGGGATTTCTAATCGCACAAAATCGCGAATTCGTTGGTATGGTGAACAATTCGCAGATTCAAAAAAAACAGTTGAGTTTAAGATTAAATCGAATGATGTGAATAGAAAAGAAGCCATTCATCTCGGTGGAAGCCAGCTCAAATCGTTTGGTGATATTGATGCTTATTGGGACAACATTCAAACAAAAATGATTACAAATAAAGAAGCGAAGTTTTATACTGAAAAACTATTCACCCTACGTCCCACCCTACTTAATAGCTACAGTCGAAATTACTTTATTAATGCTGATGAATCTATCAGAATTACAATAGATCAAAACTTATTTTACTATTCGCCATTGACTTATACAGAAGATACGGATACTAGCATTATAATTGAAATAAAATATAATTCTGAGTACATACCTTCGAATAATTTGTTTGGCAATTTAGCTTTAACTAAGCATTCTAAATACATTAAAGGGATGCTGATGACCTCAACGTTTAAGGCAATCTATTAACCTTGTACAAACTCAGCCTCAAAAAGCGTTTTAAAGTGTTTTAAGAGCTTTTCTTTTACTTCAGTCTCATTGATATTATCCATACCTAATTCGTTGTTTAAAGACGTTACAGCTTTCCCGCGAATGCCACAAGGAATAATATTATCAAAATACCCTAAATCGGCATTGATATTAAGTGCAAATCCGTGCATAGTAACCCATCGACTGGCCCGTACTCCCATAGCACAGATCTTACGAGCAAATGGTGTGCCAACATCTAACCACACTCCTGTTTCTCCCGGACTACGCTCAGTCTGTAAGCCATATTCAGCTAAAGTTAAAATGATCATTTCCTCTAAAAAACGCAGATACTTGTGGATGTCTGTAAAGAAATTATCGAGATCTAAAATGGGATAGCCTACTATTTGTCCTGGTCCATGGTAAGTAATATCGCCACCACGGTTAATTTTATAAAAGGTTGCTCCCTTGTCCTTTAATTGTTCCTCAGACAACAACAAATTTGAAAGGTCTCCGCTCTTTCCTAAGGTGTATACATGCGGATGCTCAACAAATAGAAAATGGTTATCTGTTTCCAGACCTGCATCTTCTCTTCGGTTTTTAATTTTAGTATCTAAAATGGCTTTAAAAAGTATTTCTTGGTAGTCCCAAGTCTCTTTGAAATCTTTTAAGCCTAAATCTTCTAACTGGACGGTTTTATTCATCTACAAAATCAACTTTCACATCTAGCATTAACGGATTTTTCAGATATTCAATCCAACTGGCTTTATACGTTACGGTTTTACCATCTTCTGAAATGGCAGCACCATCTATAGAGACTGACTTTACACGTTTTGGAAACGTAAGTGAAACGTTATAATAAGACTCTTCAAAGTACTGCATAAACTCTTTGTCACTCTCATCCGTATCATCAAACAATTCGGCCATAGATTGCTGTAATTCTTCGGCAGACATTTCCATTGAAGTTACACGTTCAAACCCACTATCACTCATCAGATAATTGACACGTTCACCATCAGAACCCATAAATTTTCCAATTGGTGAGCCATTTTTCATTGCGTTTATTTGATCGCCTTGCCCATTAATACTCTGTGCTTTCTTAATCTTTTCTTGTATATCTTTCAGACCATCAAGTGACTTAAAATTTAACCCAATACCAATATCCATGACACCCTCATCCTCATCCATTTTCATAGTCATAAACATATCTTTTACAGCCTCCATAGCAAGACGTTTATCTTCAGGCAAGGCAGCGACACTGTCTTTATAGGTCTCCATAATATCCGCAAAAACCATCAGAGTATCCATAACCGCACCTTTTTCTTTTTCATCAGAATTAGCAGTACCTCCACCCATTTGTTCTGTGAAGGCTTTCATGGCATCACCCATTTGATACGTTACCAAAAATTGCCCTGATTGCCCATCATCAAAAACTATAGATTCAGTAACATTACAACTGGTTAAAAACAGAGTGAGTGTGAATAAAAGGAGTAGTTTTTTCATGTGTACTTTATTGTTTTAGTAAAGTACAAAGATATAGAATTATCGCTCAGGATTATTAAGAATCACTAAGGCTGCAATTACGCCAGGAACCCATCCACAAAGCCAAAGTAAAAATGTAATAAGAATTGAACCGCAGCCTTTATCCAAAACAGCTAAAGGTGGACAAATAATTGATAAAATAACACGCCAGATACTCATAATTTCGCTTGATGATTTGATGTAATAATAGGACGTACTTTTGTTAAATTTGTTACACAATTTGTTATTAGAACCTGAGAATACTCTAAAATTATGTAGATTCGTTTTATGCAAATCAGGCTATTAATAGGTTTTCTTTTAACTTCATTTTTCTGTGAAGCACAATATTCATTCTCAGGATATGTAAATCCTGAAGAATGGGATAATACGGTATACTTGTCTATTGTAGACGATTATCGCAAACTTTCTGGAGTATACACGGAACAGATTATTGCAAAAACTAAAGCGGATGAATCTGGCTTTTTTGAATTTAAGGGCAATATGCTAGATAGTCAGAATCGTATTTATCGCATTCATATTGACAAATGCACGGAGTCTGAACAAGACCTCAATCATTTCAATGGCCATTGTGGTGACAGCGAACAATTACTATTTATTGCAAAGAATACCGATACCCTTAAATTACCCTTCTCCTTTGGTAATCAGGTTTTTTGCAAGATTGAATCTAATAATCCAAAAGCCAATGCCTTCTTAAGAATCGATTCACTTAAGAATGATATGCGCTATGCGTATTCAGAAGTTAGAACTGAAGCTAATCGAAAACTGAACAATAAAAAGTGGTTTAAACTGCTTCAAGATTATGGTGAGGTTTATAATGAACCTATCGCCGAACTTTCCATCTTTGCATACTTATCAGATCGAAGCAGTGATTTTCATAATTATTATGTTGAGGATTTACAAAACAACAGTTATTACGATGATTTACAGGCACGTCTAGAAGACAACTACCCAGACGCCTCTTATACTATACAATACCGCAACGAATTAGCCGCAGATCGCTATATGCTCAGTTCAAATAATGCTTCAACTTCGAGTCCAATTTGGAAAATGCTATTGTATGGACTTCTCGCTTCTTCAATAATTTTAAATGGTTTTTTTCTGTTCCGAAATTGGAAACGAAAAACCTTAGTCAAACAGAATCTAAAATCTAAATTATCCAAACAAGAACAAGTTGTCTTAGAACATATCTTGCTAGACAAAACAAATAAGGACATAGCTGAGGCGCTTTTCTTAAGTGTTAGCACTGTAAAATCTCATACTAACAACATTTATAAAAAACTAAATGTGCAATCTAGGGACGATGCTAAATCTTTGTTTATTAAGTAATTATAAAATTCAACCCAGGTACTAGTACCAATTTCCAACCTAAAATTCTTAGTTACCTCATCGTAATATTGGATGTTTGTTTCATTATTAATCATAAAATATTCTATCATGAAACGAACACTTAATTCATTCATCATTTTTGTATTGGCTTTTGGTTTTTTCAATGCAACTTCAATGGAACTCGATAAATATGAAGCCAAAGTTGCAGTGATTAAATTTAAAACCAAAGTTATAGACTATGGCACTATAGAACAAAATTCAGATGGAACACGTTTCTTTTCATTCACCAACGAAGGTGATGCACCACTGTTAATCACAAAAGTAAAAACCAGTTGCGGTTGTACTGTACCAAGTTATTCAAAAGTACCCATTCTTCCTGGCGATTCAGGCGAAGTAGAGATTAAATACAACACTAATAAACTTGGGGCTTTCACTAAAACCATAACAGTAATATCCAATGCCGAAGGCGGAAATAAAATCTTAAAGATTAAAGGAAACATCATCGCTTCAAAATAATCAACACCATATGAGCCTAACAGCGTCTTTTGTTAGGCTTTTTTAATATCACCAATCATGAAATTACACTTAACTATAGCCGTAGCTTTCTTGCTATGCCTACAAGTAAATGGGCAACAACTCAATGTTGAAATCACTGAAAACACGACAACACCTTACCTACTTGGAAGAATTGATAAATCAGGATTAGAATTGGATAATTACAAAACTTGGTTTTCAAAAAACTACGAAAACTATGGTATAAACACAGCACTCACCAATCAATTTGCTTCAGATTTAAAAGAATACAACATTACACTATTTATGGGTACGTGGTGTGGAGACAGCAAAAGAGAAGTTCCGCGATTTTATAAGATTCTTGAAGCCTGTAATTTCCCTATGGATCAACTCACAACAGTAGCATTAAGCGGACAGCCTGATATGTACAAGCAAAGTCCACAACACGAAGAAGCTGGACTTAATATTCATCGGGTACCAACATTTATTTTTTATAAAAATGGTGAAGAAGTGAATCGTATTGTTGAA
>Ga0189289_10417_pt1 | contig 16413 bp, 14 predicted proteins | sample UW106minimetaG_FD_130313 | JGI IMG/M metagenome (GOLD analysis project Ga0189289, IMG submission 130313) | Marine microbial communities from the Costa Rica Dome - UW106 mini metaG | ecosystem: Environmental > Aquatic > Marine > Oceanic > Photic zone | place: Costa Rica: the Eastern Pacific...
AAAGGCCGGAAGGATCACCACATCACCCGAGGTGACACCGGAGAAATCCTTCACCCCTTTTTCAACGGGAATGAATTGGACATTCATCTCTCTCAGATGATCGTTCACAGAGGGGTTGTGAATGATCTCGTTCGTGATCCAGAGACGCTCGCTTGGGTAGTGCCTGCGGGTCTCGTAGGCCATTGCCACGGCACGTTCAACGCCCCAGCAGAAACCGAATGCTTCGGCCAGTCGAACGTCGAGCCGACCGTGTTCTAGCCGGTAGCCGTTGTCCCGAATCGTGCCGATCAGACCGCTCTGGTAGGCCTGTTCGAGGCTCTCCGCCACTTCCTCGGCACGCCCGAAGCCTCGCCGGTTGTAACGCTCGGAATGATGGAGGGAGCGCTTGAAGGCGTGGGTGTCCATGGGGTGCGCCGGTGTGGGGTAACTCTATGTGGCCTGAAGCAGCGATCCAGGCAACAAAAAAGCCCGGCCGAACGGCCGGGCTTGAGATCAATAACTGTGCCTGAAAGGAATCAGTTGTTGATGGTGGAGAAACCGGCGTAGGCCTCCATGCCGTGTTCACCGATGTCCAGGCCTTCGGTCTCCTCCTGTTCGGTGACGCGGATACCACCGAAGAGGGCACCGATGATCTGCCAAGCGATGTAGCAAGTGACCACAGTCCAGATGGCGTATGCAGCGGTACCCAGGGCCTGGATGCCGAGCTGCTCAACACCACCGCCAACAAGCAGGCCGAGAGGTGAGCCGTCGCCCTGGACGTCATAGCCCCAGAGGCCAATCACGAGCGTGCCCCACACACCGCACACACCGTGCACGGAGAAGGCTCCCACGGGATCGTCAATGCCTGCGGCATCGAGTGCAGCGACGGAGAAGACGACGATGATGCCGCCCACCAGACCTGCCACCCATGAGCCTGTGAGGGTCAAGTTGCCGCAACCGGCGGTCACGCTCACCAGGCCGGCCAAGATGCCGTTGATGATCATGGTCAGGTCAGGCTTTTTAGAGGTGATCGTGGAGATCACCGTGGCACCGATTGCACCGCCGGCAGCGCCGAGAGTGGTCGTGACAGCCACGTAGGGAACCCACTGGTCCATGGCCAGCTGGGAACCGGGGTTGAAGCCGTACCAGCCGATCCAGAGGATCAGAGCGCCGAGGGTGGCGATGGACATGTTGTGGCCAGGGATGGCCTGCACCTTTCCATCGACGTATTTGCCGATGCGGGGTCCAAGCAGCATGGCGCCGACCAGGCCGGCCCAGGCACCCACGGAGTGCACAATCGAGGAGCCAGCGAAGTCAATGAATTCGACATTGCCCACGCTGTTGAGCCAGCCACCGTTCCACTCCCAGCTGCCAGCAACCGGATAAATGAAGGCAGTGAGGACCAGCGCGAAGATCACGAACTCACCAAACTTGATGCGCTCCGCCACAAGGCCGGAAACGATCGTTGCAGCTGTTCCGGCGAAGGCTGCCTGGAACAGGAAATCAACGGTGGGGACCAGGCCGGCATCGCTGATGGTTTCAGCGGTGACGGTTGGATCGAAGAAGAATCCTGCGAAGTACAGCCAGCCGTCGATCGCGGCATCGCCGTACATGAAGGAGTAGCCCACGAACCAGTAGGCGGTCACCGCAAGGGCGAACACAAACAGGTTCTTGGCGAGGATATTGACAGCATTCTTTTGCCGGCACATGCCTGCTTCGACCATGGCGAAGCCGGCGTTCATAAAGATCACCAGGATGGTGGCGACCAGAAGCCAGAGGTTGTTGGCCAGAAAAGCTGCGGAGAGTTCAGGTAGCTCTTCGGCTTTGGCAGACAGCGTGAAGATGCCCAGGCCCATAAGCGCCAAGGGCGCACAGGCGAGCCAGGTCATGGCGCGGTTGGAGCTGAAGCCACGGATGCTCTTGAGAAGAAGCATCGGGCCTTCCAGGAGGCTTGCCTCTTGGAGTGTTTTGCGCCGCCGTACTGGCGGCGCGTGGAATGCAGTTGTCATGAACGAGGGTGCAGAGCTGCGAGACACGTCTGGAATGTTCCCAGACGAACCAAACCAAGCTGCCTGGGGGAAGCCCCCTTCCATGTTCGATCTGCTACCAAAAATCAAACTGGTCTAACCGGGCGCACTCCCTGCCAATGCACCGCGTCGGCGGCAAAGCTGAAACAGCACGGCAGAACTTCCACGCCGCTGCCGGTGGATTGGCGAAACAGTTCTCCGTAGCGCGGATCGGCACTGTCGCCGGGGGCAAAGTCGTTCACATCTGGGCGGCTGAGGCAGGGCACGAGCACCGCCCGAGCTTCCGGGAGCACACCCATGAGCTCGATCAGATGCTTTTGGCCCCGCTCGGTCACCGTGTCAGGGAATAGTGCGGTTCTGCCGTCGGTCCAGGTTGTGTTCTTTACCTCGAGGTAGATCAGTCGTTGATCGGGGTTCTGTTCTGCCGGGGTCAGCAGGAGGTCAATCCGGCTGCGCTTGTTTGTTCCGTAGGCCACCTCTCCGCGGATTCCCGCAATCGCACCGAGTTGAGTCTCCAGACACCCCGCTTCGATCGTGGCCCGAATCAAGCGGTTGGGGAGGGCGGTGTTAATGCCGACCCAGCATGATTTTCCCTCTGCACCTGGAACTTCGGCTTGTTCCCAGGTCCAGGCAAGCTTGCGTTTCGGAGAGGGGGCGTGGCGGAGTCGCACCCGTTGGCCAGGGATCAAGACCCCCGTCATTGGACCGGTGTTGGCGCAATGGGCCGTGACGGTCTCACCACTGCTCAGTTCCACATCGGCGAGAAAGCGTTTGTAGCGCTTCAGCAGCACGCCCTCCGTCAGGGGTTCAAAACGCAGCAGGGCATCGCCCGGAGAGGGAAGGCCAGTCATGGCAGCAGCCGAGATCTGCCCATGGTCTCGTGCGGTGCATTCACAATGCGCCCAGTGCTGGGGGCGGAATGGCGCGTTCACTCAAGGGGATCGCACTGGTGGTGACCCTTGGCACCCTGCTGAGCAAGGTGGGTGGCCTCATCCGGCAGCTGGTGATCGCAGCGGCTTTTGGGGTTGGTGCTGCCTATGACGCATACAACTACGCCTATGTGCTGCCTGGATTTCTTCTGATCCTCCTCGGGGGGATCAACGGTCCTTTCCACAGCGCCATGGTGAGTGTTCTCAGCCGGCGCCCCCGGGCTGAAGGGGCTCACATCCTTGCTGCGCTCAACACCAGCGTCAGCGCTCTGCTTTTGCTGGTCACGATCGTTCTGGTGCTGGCGGCGGATCCCCTGATCACCCTGGTGGGGCCGGGCCTGGCCCCCGATCTTCACGCCATCGCCAGGGTTCAGCTGCAGGTCATGGCACCGATGGCGCTGTTGGCCGGACTGATTGGGCTCGGCTTCGGTTCCCTCAACGCCGCAGATGAATTCTGGATTCCGGCGATTTCACCGCTGATGTCCAGCGGGGCCTTGATCCTGGGTGTGGGACTTCTGTGGTGGCAGCTCGGTGCTGACATCGCCTTGCCTTCCGCCGCCATGACCGGGGGTGTGGTGTTGGCATTCGCCACGTTGGTGGGGGCTTTATTGCAGTGGTTGATCCAGCTGCCGGCTTTGATCCGGCAGGGGTTGGCTCGGTTCCAATTGGTTTGGGACTGGCGGCATCCCGGTGTGCGGGAGGTCTGGCGTGTGATGGGGCCCGCCACGCTGTCGTCCGGAATGCTTCAGATCAATGTGTTCACGGATCTGTTTTTCGCCTCTGGAATTGTCGGTGCGGCTGCGGGTCTGGGGTACGCCAATTTGCTGGTGCAAACGCCGTTGGGCCTGATCTCGAATGCACTCCTGGTGCCCTTGCTGCCCACCTTCGCCAGGCTCACGGCGCCGGCAGATCGACCGCAGCTGATCGAACGGATCCGCCAGGGGCTCATGCTTTCCGCCGCATCGATGATTCCTCTCGGCGGTTTGTTCATCGCCTTGGGTGGTCCCATCGTCGCCCTGGTCTACGAGCGTGGAGCCTTCGATGCGACAGCGGCTCAGCTGGTGACGGGTTTGCTGATGGCCTACGGCCTTGGCATGCCGGCCTACCTCGGTCGGGATGTGCTGGTGCGTGTCTTTTATGCCCTCGGCGATGGGACGACGCCCTTTCGGCTCTCGCTGGCGGGGATCGGTCTGAACGTGGTTTTTGATTGGCTGTTGGTGGGTGGCCCGACCCCTTGGGGGAATCAGTCGCCGTTCAATTTCGGAGCGCCCGGGTTAGTGCTCGCCACGGTCGCCATCAACCTGCTCACCTGTCTTGCCTTGTTGGTTGCTTTGCAGCAACGGCTCTCAGGCCTCCCATTGCGGCGCTGGGGGCTTGATCTTTTGCGGCTGGCCATCGCTGGTGTGCTGGCCGCAGGCGGTGCCGGGATTCTGTTGGCCGTGGTGAGCTGGCCTTCAGGACTCGTGGGCCTGCTTCTGAAGGTGTCTGCACCTGGCCTGCTGGGTCTGCTGCTGTTTGCCTTGATCGGTGCTCAATTCAAGGTGGCGGAGGTGCGTCAGATCACGCAGCTTTTGGAGGGTCGATTCAGGTCTCGCTGAGACGAATATCACGCTCTTCACGTACCTGGATGGGAAGTTCCAACTGTTCGCGACCTACGAGCTGTGGTCCTTGAACGGAAACGATCCGTGCTTCGATCCCGAACTCCCTGAAGGCGGTTTCCAGTTCCTGAATCAGGGCCTTTTCGACCTGGGCCTCTGCATCGACCACCCGTCCAATCAGCCGTTCACCCAGTCGGCCGATGCGCTGGCGAACGACGTCTCTCGAGTTGGTGACTTCAATGATCAGCACACCAACCGCGGCGGATGGACTGCAACCTTATCCGCAGTAGGGCTCAAGGATTTCTTCGAGATCACGGAGCTGGCTGGGGGGAATGAGTTTGGCGAGGGGGAGCTGACTAGCGCCTCCTGCCAGCGGAACCTTCACGGCGTCGAGAGCCTGCCGAGCAGCTACTTCAGCTCCTTGATTGACGCGAGCACTGCATTCGATTGCGAGGGCGGAGGCCAGCTCGGCATCGCCGAGGTAAAGATGCCAGCCGCTGATTTGAACGTAAAGGCGATCAGCTAAAGCGCTTTGAAGGTCCTGCAGATCGCTGGCGGAAAGGGACATCAGCCCAGGAGGAGCGAGGGGGATGCCTCCATGCTGGCTTTATTCCTCTGGCTTGGGTCGCTGAAGAATTACCCATATCAACTGGCCCAGCCACAAGGTTGTCCAGAGTCCGGTGACCCAGGTCAAGCTTCCCGGAGGAAAGGGATGGCGCATCTCCTGCAGAAACCAACTGCCGCTGTTCACCGCGGCGAAGATGCCGCCGTGAAGGCACAGGTTCACGATGCGCTCGAAATGCCGGTAAGTCGGATCCTCAGGGTTAGCGGGGCCATACCAGCGGATCGGCATTGCTCGGGCACAGAAACACCTGAATCCTGGCGCGGCCGGGGCCCGGTTGACGAGCGGACCCTCGATGGGGTCTGATGGGTCCACGCCAGCGCTTGTAGCTCAGCGGATTAGAGCATCTGACTACGGATCAGAGGGTCGGGAGTTCGAATCTCTCCAGGCGCGTTTCAACTGCCCCCCATGGGCAGTTTTTTTTTGGTTGATCGCTCGGCCTGATCGCTGTGGTTTCTTACGATTGGTCAAAGCTTTACTGACATTTCATGGGCCAGGCTTCTGGACGCGCCATCGACGCTGATCTGGCTCAATCGGATCGGGATATTGCTGCGTTCATCAACCAGGAACAGCAGCGTCAGGAAACCCACCTTGAGCTGATCGCCTCGGAGAACTTCGCGTCCCGCGCGGTGATGCAGGCTCAGGGTTCCGTTCTGACCAACAAGTACGCCGAGGGTCTACCTAGCAAGCGGTATTACGGCGGTTGTGAGCACGTTGATGCCATTGAGGAGTTGGCAATCGAGCGGGCCCAGCAGTTGTTCGGGGCTGCATGGGCCAATGTGCAGCCCCACAGCGGTGCCCAAGCCAACTTCGCCGTTTTTCTGGCCCTGCTACAGCCCGGGGACACGATCATGGGGCTCGACCTGTCCCATGGCGGTCATCTGACCCATGGCTCTCCGGTCAACGTCAGTGGCAAGTGGTTCAACGTCGTTCAATACGGCGTCGATAAGGAGACCCAACGCCTGGATATGGAGGCGATTCGGCAGCTTGCTCTGGAGCACAAGCCCAAGCTGATTGTTTGTGGCTATTCCGCTTATCCGCGAACGATTGACTTCGCTGCGTTCCGTGCCATCGCGGATGAAGTGGGTGCCTATCTGCTGGCCGATATGGCCCACATCGCCGGCCTCGTGGCTGCTGGCGTGCATCCCAGTCCCGTGCCTCACTGCGATGTGGTGACCACCACCACCCACAAAACCCTTCGCGGCCCTCGTGGTGGTTTGATTTTGTGCCGCGATGCTGATTTCGCCAAAAAATTCGATAAGGCCGTTTTCCCGGGCAGTCAGGGCGGCCCTTTAGAGCACGTGATCGCGGCCAAGGCTGTGGCTTTTGGTGAAGCGTTGCAGCCTTCGTTTAAGGCTTACAGCCAGCAGGTGGTCGCCAATGCGGCAGCCCTCGCCGAACAGCTGATTGCCCGCGGCGTCGATGTCGTCAGTGGTGGCACCGATAATCATGTGGTGCTGCTTGATCTGCGGTGCATTTCGATGACAGGAAAAGTGGCTGATCTGCTGGTGAGTGATGTGCACATCACGGCCAACAAGAACACGGTTCCCTTCGACCCCGAATCACCCTTCGTCACCAGTGGCCTGCGTCTGGGAACTGCTGCACTGACCACGCGCGGTTTTGATGTCCAAGCCTTCCGCGAGGTCGCTGATGTGATTGCCGACCGTCTTCTGAATCCGGAGGATGACGCGATTCGGCAGCGTTGCCTGGACCGTGTGGCTGCTCTTTGTGAGCGCTTCCCGCTCTACGCCGACAGCAAGCAGCCTGTTCTGGCGTGAGGTTCGGCCCTTCCGCTCGAAGCAGCTTGGGTGGGTTCTGGTGTGCGGGTTGCAAGCTCTTTAGGATTGGGATTACTCCTTCTGACCGGGGGACCGTTTCTTTCCCGGAGCTTTCTTGAATCTCTTGGCCAGCCCTATTGCGGTTGCCTCGGTCAGTTTTCTTCTGGCCGCGGTGATCACCACGGTGCTGGTGCCCCGGGTGCGACGGCTGGGTCTTCGCTTCGGGTGGACCGATCAGCCCGATGAGCGCAAGCAGCACATCACCCCAATGGTGAGACTTGGAGGGGTTGCCATGGTGCTGGGTTTTTGTCTGGCCTTGGCAGCGGTCTGGTCGATGGGGGGCTTCGGACTGCTGGCTCCGGCAAGGGACCAACTGATTTGGAGCACCCTGGCCGGTTCGCTCTGCTTTTTTCTGATCGGCTTGGCGGATGACCTCTTCGCCCTTTCCCCGTGGCCGCGGCTGGCTGGGCAGGTTGCCGTGGCTTGTGCGGTTTGGAGCCAGGGCGTTCGGATTGGAGCCATCGATCTTCCCTGGTTCACTGCTTCCGCAGGTCCGATTGCCTTGCCGGACGGCCTCAGCCTTCTGGCGACCGTTGTTTGGCTGGTAGGGATTACCAATGCCATCAATTGGTTGGATGGCCTTGATGGCCTCGCCGCTGGGGTTGCTGGCATTGCCGCTGTCGGACTGGTGTCCGTCAGCTTTTCGCTCCATCAGGTGGCCGCTGGATTCCTGGCCGCTGCACTGGCTGGCTGCTGCCTTGGTTTCTTGCGACATAACTTCAACCCAGCCCGGATTTTCATGGGCGATGGGGGTTCTTACTTCCTCGGGTTCACCCTCGCTGCCGTCAGCATCGTGGGACCCGCCAAGGGGCTCACAACCGTCAGCTTGCTGTTGCCGCTCCTGATTCTCTCGCTGCCACTGGCCGACATGTCGGCCGTGATCATGGGCCGGCTGCGGGAAGGTCGCTCTCCCTTCTATCCCGACCGCCGTCACCTCCATCACCGTTTGCTTCGCGCCGGGTTCAGTCATCGGCGCACGGTTCTGTTGATCTACGTCTTCACCCAGTGGCTCGCAGCCCTCGCCCTGGTAGTTGCCAACGCTGAGATGCGCTTCCTCTGGCTGGCTCTCGCCACAGCCATCCTGGTGGCCACGGTCGTGATTAGTCGGCGTCAGCTGCAACACGAGCGGGCCCTGATGCGCACCACGCCGCGTGCCACACCCGTAGACCCTGCTGCCCTTGGGAAGCCGCGTGGCTGAATCGGGCGTTGAAGTTCTGTGTGTGGGCACGGAGTTGCTGTTGGGCGACATCCTCAATGGCAATGCCCGATGGATCGCTGAACAGTTGGCTGGTTTGGGGTTGCCGCATTACCGCCAGACTGTTGTCGGCGACAACAAAGACCGTTTGGTCTCCGCCGTGCGTGAGGCGTCGCAGCGTTGCAGGGTTCTGGTGACGACAGGCGGTTTGGGCCCCACGCCGGATGACCTCACCACAGATGCCCTGGCTGCTGCCTTCGAGACTCCTCTGGAGGAACGTCCCGAGCTCTGGCTGGAGATCCAGCGGAAGTTATCAGCGGGAGGCCGGCCGGTGGCTCCCAGCAATCGCAGCCAGGCTTTTCTCCCCCGCGGGGCTGAGGTTCTTCCCAATCCAAAGGGCTCGGCTCCCGGCATGATCTGGTCGCCGCGACCGGATTTCACCATCCTCACCTTTCCGGGGGTGCCCTCGGAGATGCAGGCAATGTGGACGGAGACTGCCGTCCCGTGGCTCCAAGCGCATGGTGGTGCCACCGGGATATTTGTTAGCCGTCAACTTCGCTTCAGCGGACTTGGTGAATCCGATCTGGCCGAGCATGTTGCGGATCTGTTGGCCTCCACCAACCCAACGGTGGCGCCCTACGCCTCCCTCGGAGACGTGAAATTACGGCTCACAGCCTGTGCACCGAGTGCCGATGCTGCCGCTCAGATGCTGGTGCCGCTTGAAGCGGAGCTGCGCCGTCGCACAGGGGACCACTGCTACGGCGTGGATGAGGACAGCCTGGCGTCGGTGGTGATCAGCCTGCTCAAGCAACAGGATCAGTCTCTGGCGGTGGCTGAATCCTGCACCGGAGGCGCACTGGCGGCGGCTCTCACGGCTGTTGCAGGCTCCTCATCAGTTTTTCAGGGTGGCGTCATCGCCTATAGCAACGCGGTGAAACAGGGCCTGCTTGGGGTGTCGACGGATCTGCTCATGACCCATGGTGCTGTCTCGCAGCCAGTGGTCGAAGCGATGGCCCTGGGAGCCAGGGAGCGCCTGAATTGTGACTGGGCGATTGCGGTGAGTGGAATTGCCGGGCCTGGAGGTGGAAGCGCTGAGAAGCCTGTGGGCTTGGTGCACTTTGCCTTGGCCGGCCCCCATGGTTGTGAGGCTTGGGTGCACCGCTTCGGTGAGCGGCGTGGCCGGGCGGCTATTCAGAAGTTGAGCGTGATCCGCGGCTTAGACCGTCTTCGTCTGCGCTTGCTCGCTCAGGTTTAGGGTCGACGGTTCCTGCGGCTGAACAGTTGAGTTCCGGCACCCTCTACGACAAGGTGTGGGATCTGCATCGGGTGGCGGAGCTTCCCGGCGGATCCACCCAATTGTTTGTCGGGCTTCATCTCATCCATGAGGTCACCAGTCCCCAGGCGTTCTCGGCTTTGAAGGACAAGGGCCTGAAGGTGTGTTGTCCCGAGCGCACTGTGGCCACGGTGGATCACATTGTGCCGACCACCTCCCAGCAACGTCCGTTCGCCGACCCGTTGGCGGAGGAGATGCTCAGCACCTTGGAGCGAAACTGTCAGGAGTACGGCATTCCTCTCAACAACATCGGCAGCGGAAGGCAGGGCATCGTTCATGTGATTGCCCCGGAGCTCGGTCTGACCCAGCCGGGGATGACGGTGGCTTGCGGTGACTCCCACACCTCCACCCATGGCGCCTTCGGGGCGATCGCCTTCGGAATCGGGACCAGTCAGGTCCGCGATGTGCTTGCCAGCCAGAGCCTGGCCATGAACAAGCTCAAGGTGCGCCGAATTCAGGTGAATGGTCTCCTGTCGGAGGGGGTGTCTGCGAAGGATCTGATCCTTCATGTGATTCGCCGCCTTGGCGTGAAAGGCGGCGTTGGTTACGCCTATGAGTTCGCAGGGCCTGCGATCGAGGCGCTGTCCATGGAAGAGCGGATGACCCTCTGCAACATGGCGATCGAGGGTGGAGCCCGTTGCGGTTACGTCAATCCTGATCAGATCACCTTTGACTATCTGAAAGGTCGTCCCCATGCCCCCGAGGGTGATGCCTGGACCCGCGCTGTCTCCTGGTGGAGCTCCCTGTCCACCGACCCCGATGCAACGGTCGACGATGAGGTGGTCTTCGATGCGGCTGCGATTCCACCCACGGTGACCTGGGGCATCACTCCCGGCCAGGGTCTGGGGATCGATGAAACGGTTCCCAGCCTCGATCAGCTGGATTCAGGGGAGCGTCCGATCGCGGAGGAGGCTTACCGCTATATGGATCTCCAGCCAGGAACGGCCATTGCTGGAGTCCCTGTGGATGTCTGTTTCATCGGCAGCTGCACCAATGGTCGTCTCAGCGATCTCCGTGCCGCTGCCGATGTGGCCCGTGGGCGCCAGGTGGCTGAGGGCATCAAGGCGTTTGTGGTTCCCGGCTCGGAGCAGGTGGCAAAAGCCGCTGAAGCGGAAGGGCTGGATGCGGTGTTCCGTGCCGCAGGCTTCGAGTGGCGGGAGCCCGGTTGTTCGATGTGTCTGGCCATGAATCCGGACCGGTTGGAGGGACGACAGATCAGCGCCAGCTCCAGCAATCGAAATTTCAAGGGTCGTCAGGGATCGGCCAGTGGGCGGACTTTGTTGATGAGTCCAGCGATGGTGGCCGCTGCTGCCGTGAATGGTCGTGTGACTGATGTCCGTACTTTGATTTCTCCGTCAGCATCGTGATGGCTCTCTTCCCGACTGGTCCTGTTCAGCATGTGAGTGGAACGGCCATTGCCGTTCCAGGCGAAGACATCGATACGGATCGGATTATTCCGGCACGGTTTCTTAAATGCGTCAGTTTCGAGGCGCTGGGCGACCAGGTGTTTGCTGATGACCGTCTGGAACTCTCCGGTGAGCATCCCTTTGATCAGGTCCGTTATCAGGGTGCCTCGATCCTGATGGTGAATGGCAATTTCGGCTGCGGTTCCAGCCGTGAGCATGCACCCCAGGCGTTGATGCGCTGGGGAATCCGTGCGGTGGTCGGTGTCAGTTTTGCGGAGATTTTCTATGGCAACTGCCTCGCTCTGGGCATTCCCTGTGCAACGGCTGCGCCGGATGAGATCAAGGCGATTCAGGCGCAGGTGTCTCGTGAACCAGGTGGCTCGTGGCAGCTGGACCTTGCTGGTTTGCAATTGACGTCTGCGGAGTCCAGCTGGCCTGTGTCGATCGATGCCTGCCCTTTGGACATGTTGCGCAGCGGTCGCTGGGATGCCACGTCCCAGCTTCTGGATAATGGCCCTCAGGTCGCAGCGTTGATGCAATCACTGCCTTACATCAACCAATTCGCCGCCAATTGACGGTCAAGTACGACTCCTGTGTCTATGAAAGAGACAGGAGGTTGCGTGTTGATGGCTCATTCGTTGTCGCGGTTGTTGTTGCCGTTGTTGGTTCTTGTCGGTGTCGGTCCCGCAGGTGCCATGCCGCTTCAGGTCCAGCCCCACGATCCCTTGGATCGCAGCTGTCCTGGTTGTGACCTGCGCCATGCGGATTTTCGTCAAGCTCATCTCATCGGCGCTGATTTTCGGGGAAGCGATTTGCGCGGAGCCGATCTCAGGGAGGCGAATCTTGAAGGTGCTGATCTGACGGGGGCCCTGCTGCAGGGAGCTGACCTTCGGGGAGCCAACCTCACCAATGCGGAGCTGTCTGGTGTGGATCTGCGCAATGCCGATCTGCGGGACGCTCAGGTGATCAATGCCTATGCGCCGAACGTTCGGACCACTGGCATGCGTTATGCCGGTGCCTCACTGCTCGGAAGTGATCTGATCATCGGTGGCGGTGACTGATCAGAAGGGTCGATCCGAGTTGCTGATGTCCATCCAGTTCGTCGGGGTGTAAGGCACAAACGGCACTCCCGTGCCTTTAAAGCCAAAGTCGTTGAGACGGAAGCGGACGCCACCAATACCTTCGTACGGATTGAAGTAGATCCCGACGTCATAACTGCGACGTTGCCAGCGCAGTTCGACGTTCGAGTTGACCGTTTTGCCGTAGTACTCCGAACCGGGGTCGACGTTGTAACTGACGCCTGTACTCAGCACGACTGGCCCCACGATCTGCTGGGTGAGCCCGATTCCAAGGGTGGCGAGATCGACGTTCCGATCAAAGGCGAAGGGGCTGTTGCCGTTTTTCAGGGAGCCGCTGCCCACGATCGAGATCTGTGTGAAATCGAGGAAAGGCTTGCTGAAGGTGCCCAGGGTGATGGTGGGCCCTCCGCTGAGGCTCAGGGTCTCTTGGTGACGGCCATCGCCATAGGCAGCCACCGAAGTGTTGACGTTGGTGTGCAGACTCAACCCGGGAACAATTGGGACGGGGGAATAGCGATAGGCCGCCGTTGGAATCAGCTCTGCTGTGTTCCCTTTCAACAGGGGAATCTGGCTGGTGATTGAGGCATACAAGCTGCCACGCCCAGTACGTACGGGGCGGTTGCTGTTGAAGCGATCGGCGTCGTAGTCACCGATGGCACCTCGAATCAGATAGTTGTGATCTATGTCCCCTGTCGACCAGCTGCCCCGGGTCTGAGTGTAGATGCCATAGGCCGCATTGATGTCGGTCTCGCCCAGGGAGCCATTCCAAGTGCGGTAGCGGTAAGCCCCGAACAGCTTCGTTTCCAGCACGCCCAAACTGCCCAGGTCGATATCTCTGCCGAAGCTTCCCCAGAAGCGACTTGCGCTGAGGATGTCATCGGCATCAAAGCTGCTCATGTCGGCGTCGGCGCTCAGCCTGTAATCCCCGTACCGGCCACGAAGTTTGGCGTCCAAGCCAAACAAATCACCGGCACTGTTGAAATCGCCGTCCATGGCGCGCTGGAGCATGAACTGCGGCTGAAGGGATAGCTCCGTGCTGGTACCGATGGTTAGAGGCTTGAGGTTGCGTCCTACAAAAAGGCCACCGCGGTCTTTGTTGTCGATGCCAACAACCAGACGGTTCTCAACTTCCTCCTCCTTCTGGATGAGCTGTCGACGTGTCACAGGGATGGGCAGTCGCTCTTCGACGATCAGGCGGTTGCGACGCGCCGAGATCAGCACATCACCATTGGCTTGTTCCCTGGCAATCACATCCTCTGCATCGATCCTGGTTTGAGCAGGGGTGAACGGATCGTTGCTGAATCCCATGCGGTCGGCTTGCCAGCCATCAGCCGTGATCAAGACCTTCGAAGCCTGGATTCTCCAGCGGCTGATCGTGCCATTCAGGAGATTTGTGCTTCCCAGACTCTTTAGTTGAGGAACTTTGACCACACCGAAGCGGTTTTCATCCCTGATTGAGGAATTCAGGCGTTGAACGGGGATGCCGCTGCGTCGTTCGATGCTGAAACTGCCCTGGAAGTCGATGTCCGAGACGCGCTGGTCGATCTTGGCAATAGCCTCCGTCCGCATGGCTTGCTGCTGGGCCGGGGGAATCGGTTCCTGTTCGGTTTTGCCATCACTGGAGACATGGCGCTGGGGGTCACCGCCGTCACCGAGGGCAATGGAGTCGAGGCGGTCAGAAAGGGAGGAAGGCTTGACGCGATGGTCGCGATCCGGATCTGCGCACTCCGGCAGGGGAGGCATCATGGCGCTCTCCGGCTGGGGTGTGTCCCGTCCCCAGCGATAGCGCAGACCGAGCAAGTAGGCATTGCTGCCTTCGCTGACCCCTCCATAGGTACCGAACGCACCGGAGCGGTGGTGAATGCGGCCGACGAGTGACAGGTCGGAGGAGACAGCGGCCTCGACCTCGAAGCCGAGATAGTTCAGCAGTTGGGTGTAGTTCTCGCGGAATGTTTTCTCGTAAAGGCTGACGTCAGAGTTGTAACTGATGCCTTCCACGAAGCTGAGGCTCAGCCACGGCTGAACCCAGACGCGCGCTCCGATCCCCAGGACTCCTTCGCCGAAGGCTTGTGGGGGTAGATCGGCATAGGGGTTGCTCTGGTTGAATTCGCCCCCCTGTTGCTGCTTGGCCATGTGGCTGAACAGGTCAGCCTCAAGTTCGATGGCCAGTGGTCCAGCGCGCATGATTCGCCTTTGCACGCCCAAGCCCAGCACGGCTTCCGGTCGCATCCGACCGTTGAACATGAAGGTGTCGCCGAAGGCGGCATCAATCATCTGGCCTCCCCAGGCCGTGACCGCCCAGGGTTGTGGATGCCAGTCGGGTACCGGAGGGAGGAGAGGAGGACAGGCCACCGGAGGCATGTCCTCGTTGCTGTCTGGGGTGACTTCTGTGGAGGAAATCTTTGACGGCGACTCAGATGGCGTCTCAGGCCGTTTCTCAGTCGCTGGGGATGTCGTGCGAGAGGTTGTAAACGGATTGGTGAGGGGCTCTTCTAGGTCGATGACCCCATAGACATCATTGAGCTGACCTTCGTTTTGGACGAGGTTGTAGCGGAAGCTTGACGCTTGAAAATATTGCTTGCCGCGTCTTAAACGCACGGCACCGCGGGCATAGAGCGTGCGGAAGCCAGCATCGAATTCAATCCGATCGGCGCGCAGTTCAGCGTTTCCGAGCTGAATGCTGACGTTGCCTTCGGCAATTGTGGCTTTGGTGTTGCGATCGCTGTACTGACGATCTGCCTGGATTTTCAGATGTGCGGGTGCTGGTGCCACAGCGGATATCTGTTCAGCCGATGAGGCTGAAACTGGCAATGCCGAGACCGGTCCCGTAATCAGGGTTCCAGTCAGTGCGAAGAGAAGGCGATGAGCCCCCAAGGCAATCCTGCTGCGGGCCACGATCCTGCCAGCTGAGCCCAAGGATCAAGCCTTGATCAGACCAGTGCGTTGCGCGGTCTGTTCGAGAGGGTCACTCAATCTTCGAGGTCTTTGCGGCTGGGAGTGCGGCTTGGATCGCTCGCAAGGAACCCGAACACGAAAATGCCGATGAAAAAGAAGACGACCGAATAGACGGAGATCTTGAGGGCGAGCATGGAGACCGACCGGCGTCTGTGACAAGGGCATCATCTTATGGGGCATAACAGCGTTAGCTGGGGAATGAACCCTGAACAGGTCGCTCGATCGGAGTGGATTGAAACGTTTCGCAGTCGGTCGCGTCGTGATCTGCGTGCGAATTGGTGCCGGTCAGGTTCTGCCAAGGCCGGTGTTTTTCTTGATGAAACTTGGGGATCGACCCATCGCCCGGACTGGGCCAAACGTGGTCTGCTGATTTGGCCAAGGGGGCGTCAATGGCTGCGTCTTGAACAGCGGTTGTTCTGGCCAGATGGCTGGTGCAATAGGGAGTCTTGCCGTGCACGACTGGTGCTGAGCTGGTGGGCTGAGCACATGCGGCTATGGGTTGACGACGTGCTGGTGCATGAGGGGGATCTGTTTGATACCGCCTGTCGTTGGCCTCTTCCCGAGCGATGCCGCCAGGGGTCTGCGCTGAATCTTCTGCTGGAGCTTCGCAGCCCACTGCATGACGATGGAGCTCTGATCAGCAGCCATCTGGACCTGGAGCCGCAATCAGCGGGCACGGATCCAGATGGCACGCTGCTCCCCTCGGCCTTGGAACTGCATCTGGCAGCGGATGGTGATCTGCCGCCGCATTGGGCGGATCTGGACCCCAGCGGCGCTGAGGCTCAGGTCGCTGTCGCGACGCACCTTCACCAGGCGGCAAGCCCTGGAGGTTCAATGCATTGGCTCGGTCATGCTCATTTGGATCTGGCCTGGCTCTGGCCGGTTGCCGATACCTGGCAGGCCGCTGAACGCACCTTTCGATCGGCATTAGCTCTGATGCGGCGTTGGCCTGAGCTGCGCTTTGCCCATTCCACGCCGGCGCTTTACGCCTGGATGGAGCAGCATCGCCCTGCTCTGTTTGCTGAGATCCAGGAGGCCAGCCGCGACGGCCGCTGGGAGCCGATTAATGGTCCCTGGGTGGAGACGGACTGCGTTCTGGTCAGCACGGCGTCGTTGTGGAATCAATTCGCTCTTGGTCAGGACGACAGCCGTCGCCGCTTCCCGGAATGGGTCCATGAATTGGCCTGGCTGCCAGACAGCTTTGGCTTCGCGGCAGGATTGCCTGCGGTGGCTGCCGCCACCGGTGTGCGCTGGTTCTGTACGCACAAGTTGGCCTGGAATGCTGAGAACCCATTCCCGCACCGTGTGTTCCGTTGGCGTGGACGGGGACGATCCGAACTTCGGAGCCTGATGCTGCCGCCGATCGGGCGTCGTGCTGACCCCGTGGAGATGTTGGTGGAGCAGCGTGCATGGCATCAGGCCACGGGGCTAGAAACGGCGCTCTGGATCCCT
>Ga0189289_10418_pt1 | contig 16376 bp, 11 predicted proteins | sample UW106minimetaG_FD_130313 | JGI IMG/M metagenome (GOLD analysis project Ga0189289, IMG submission 130313) | Marine microbial communities from the Costa Rica Dome - UW106 mini metaG | ecosystem: Environmental > Aquatic > Marine > Oceanic > Photic zone | place: Costa Rica: the Eastern Pacific...
AACGGCTTCCCGCCGCAGATTCATTCGCTCCTCAATAAGGTCCCGCAGACGCTCGTGGAATAACTGCCACCGCTGTTGAGTGAGCTGTTCCGGCTCGCGGCTCGACAGGAGTTGGTGGAGCATCGGATACAGCCGCTCCGCCATGGCACAGACCAGGCAGATCAGGGATTCGGCATCGACAGGGTCGAGCTGGTCCCGACAGGTGGTGCGCCTCAGGGGGTTGTGACAACGCCGCTTCCAGAGCTCAACCCGGTTGGGGAATTGAGCCTGGAGGCCCATCTGCTGGCTGGTCCAGACCATCGCCTCGCCACCATTGAGGTCGAGAGCCTCGATGGTCAGCAACAGCAGATCAAGACGCTCAACGCCCCGCCGGCTAAGCCGTGCGCCCCCTTGGAGAATGCTGGACGATGGAGCTTCAGTCATGGCTGCGATGATGCCAGGGGCCATGCCATTGCGTCACCTGGATTTGAATCTTCAGTCGCACATTCGCTCAATTCCCGACTTTCCCAAGCCTGGAATTTTGTTCCGAGACATCAACCCGCTTCTGCGATCACCAGAGGCCATGGCTGAAGTGATCCAGCAGCTGGGCCGGGTGTGCGATGAGGTGAAGCCTGATCTAATCGTGGGGATCGAATCCCGGGGTTTCATTTTTGGGGCTCCTCTGGCCAGCGACCGACGCCTTGGCTTCGTGCCTGTGCGGAAACCCGGAAAGCTTCCCGGTGAGGTGGTTGGTCTGGATTACGCCCTGGAGTACGGCACCGATCGGCTAGAGATCCAAGCCGATGCTTTTGAGAATTCTCCGCGGGTGCTTGTGGTGGACGATCTGCTTGCAACGGGTGGAACGGCTGCAGCAACCGGACAACTGGTGGGGCAGGCCGGTGGTTGCTTGGTGGGTTTTGCGTTCGTGATCGAGCTGGAGGGGCTTGGTGGGCGCCAAGCGTTGCCCGCAGGTCAACCCGTGGAAGCGTTGTTGCGTTACGGCTGACTGTTCTGCCAGTCGAAGACCTCTTCGAGCTGGTTCAAACTCAACAAGCCAAAGCTCCAAAGCACGATCGGCAGTGGGGCCTGTTCCAGTTCCGCCTGGCGTTGCCCCAGTTCAAGGGCACTGGGGCTCAGTCCCAGCCGACGCTGAAGAAATTGCAGCAGGGAGTCGGCTGGTGGGGGCTGCCGATGGCTGCACAACACCATGGTCTTGACCGGCGCTGTTGTCAGTTTGGCAAGGCCTGCCAAAGCTGCATGGGGCCGTCACTCATGGCCCGCAGGCTGAGTCTGCGCAGACCAGAAAACTTTTTCAGCAGCTGCAAAGCCAAGCGCCGCAGCGGCACCAGCAGCGGTTGGCGGTTGGAAAACACACGCACCAGAAGATCAGTCGCCAAACCCACTTGGAGCACATCCAGCCAGCGGCTCATCCCGTAGTTCCTCGCGATCGTTGCGGCGCTGCCGCCCCTTTGCACGGCGCACAGAAGACCATCAACATCGCGCCAGCACAGATTGAGCCCCTGACCTCCTACGGGATGGCAGCGGTGAGCGGCTTCTCCGATCAGCACGCCTCTACCGCGGTGAAAGCGCCGTGCTAGCAGCCATTGTTGAGGGAAAGCTCTGGGTTGATCGAGCAAACGATCTGGCTCAATTCCTGGGGGAAGAACGGCGGCCAGCTGATCCAGAAACTGACTGCGCTTCAGGGTGCTGCGCTGTTGGCAACGATGCCAGGGTGCGCTCCACACCACCTGGAAGCGTCCCTGCCCCAAAGGCAGGACAGCGAATGGTCCTTCCGGCCGAAACAACTCACAGGCTCTGTCGTGGGCGAGTCCCCGCAGAACGACCTTGGCAGTGAGGCAACCCTGGCGATAGCGCATCTGCCAGTGACGGATTCCCCAGGCTTCTCGAGTGGGGGAGGCAGGTCCATCAGCCGCAACGACCAGGGCGTCTGAGCTTGGGTCAGGGCATGGTTCTGCCAGATGCAATTCAACGTTGTTGTGGCCCTCCAGTCGGGCCAGCAACAGCTCCATCAATGGACGGTGATCCAGGATCCAACCAATCCCATCGTGGTTCCTGTTGGCGGCAGCGAGATCGGCCTGGCCGAACAAAACCTGAGAATTCGTGGCGCCGTCCCGTAAATCCAGTTCTCGGAAGGGCACCAAGGAATCGGAGAGGTCCTCCCAGAGCCCGAGGGTGGTCAGCAGCCGACGGCTGGAATGTGTGATTGCATAGGCCCGACTTCTTGCTTGAAGCTCGGAAGCTGTCAACGGGTCAAAAAGGACCACACGCTGACCATTCAGACCAAGGGCTAGTGCTGTGAGGGCACCGGTTGGACCAGCACCCAGAACGCGTATTTCAGGAAGGGATGGAGCCATTCATCAAGTTTGGCCAGCCATCCCTCCCGAGCGCGAGAGGATCAACCCAGGCCGAGCAGACCATGAACGAAGGATTCGCCGCCGAGTGCCAATTCAGTGGCCAGCAGGGAAATGAAGCCGAGCATGGCCATGCGGCCGTTCAGCTTCTCGGCGCGGTCATGAAACCCCCAGCCTTGTTCAGCTTCAACAACTTCCATGCGGGGTTCGGATGCAAAGGCGTTGAGACGACCACCGTCTTCCGTTGTGACCGTTGCTCCACGGATGACCGCAGCATTGGATGAGGGGGCCTGGGACATGGGGACCACGGGTGAATTGCTACGAAGTGTAAACCAACTTTAAGAAATATTCACTGATGTTTGCTCGTGGGCCGTTTTAACGGCGGTTGATGCGGAGCTGGCACAGCTCTTCAAAGGCGGGTCTCAACAAGAAGGGGTATTCACCTACCCACATCTTCAAGCCAGGCAGCCAGGCATCGCTGAGCGCACCGATTTTTGAGAAATCCTTGCGCTCGCTCAGCACCAGACAGCGGATCAGGCTGCCGCGGCGAATCGATTGATGTTTTTTGTCCATCGGAAAAGCCACCCGACCGAGATAACCCTCCTCGTCCTCGAGTTCAAGAAGCATCCAGGTGCGTCGGTTCTCCACAAGTTCAAGCCGGCCGCGGCTATCGGCCTGTTCGTGGCGGTTCTCGATGCGCTCTCGGGTGATCACGTCTGACACCTCTCCTTCGAAGAGGGCTGCCGCCGGATAGCGACGCAGGGTGGCATTGCGTTGACCTGCCTGAAGGATCGGTCCCCAGAGCACGTAAAGCAGAAACACCACGCCTGTCACCAGCCAGAAGGGGCCCCAGCGGCTGGACATCTGGCTCTGACTGATCAGCAGGGTGATCACCCCGCCGATGGCGGCGACCATCAGGCGTTGCAGCACCTCCTGGGGCGTGCCGAGGGAGACGCGGAATTGGTTGCCGGTTGCAACGGCTGGAATCAGTCGTTGCAGTTCACCGGGGCGGAGGGGAATGAGCATGGTGTCGCCTTCAGATCAGACGCTCGAGGCCATAAACAAGGCTGCTCAGGCTCCCCACTTTGCGCACCGTGAGCAGCACGCCTGGCATGTAGGCAGAACGATCGATCGTGTCGTGACGGAGGGTGTAGGTCTCCCCGGGGGCGCCGAACATGACCTCCTGATGCGCCACTAGCCCTGGCAGGCGTACGGAGTGAAGCCGCAGGCCACTATCCCGTTGCCCGCCGCGGCAACCCGCCAGGGATTCGTGCTCGTCCACCTCGTCCGGATTGAACGTCTTGACGAGTTCTTCCATCAGCTCAGCGGTTTTGATGCAAGTGCCGCTGGGTGCATCCGCCTTGCGGTTGTGATGCAACTCCGTCAGTTCTGCGTGGTCGTAAAACCGCGCCGCGGCTGCTGCCGCTTGCTGCAACAGCACCATGCCCACAGAAAAATTCGGAATCACGGCTCCACCCACGGACGCTTTCGAGGAAAACTCGGTGAGGTCGTTGAGTTGCTCAGGGGATAACCCGGTTGTGCCGATCACGGGATGAACGCCGTAGGCAATCGCTGCCCTGGTGTGCTCGTACACAACCGAGGGGTGGGTGAAGTCCACCAGGACGGCACCGCTGCCGCTGTCACGTACCGACTGGCTCACAGCACAAAGACAACCTTCGAAATCGGCTGTGACGGCCACCTCCATCTCGCCCAATCCCAATTCCAGCCCAACATCCACGCCTTCTTTGCCAGGAGTGTTGTCGATCGCTCCAGCCAGGCTGCAGTCCTGGGCTCCCACCACAGCCTTGATGACTTCGGCTCCCATGCGCCCCAGGGCGCCGGCGACAACGACGGGAATGGTTTTTTCCAAGACAGAGCGCCTCAGGCTTAAAGCTTTAAGCCTATCGATTGGTCACAACGCGATGGAAGCAAGAATCATGTTGTCATCGACTTCATCACGCTGTTCCTGCGTGAGATAACGATTGGCATATCGATGATGTATCCCTTTCTCGACGAATAATCGGAACAGATCACCATCAAGATGATGTTGATTGACCATCGACACCATGATTTTCATCACCACGGAAAGTGGCTTTGCTGATTTGTAAGGGCGATCGCTTGCCGTAAGCGCTTCGAAGACATCAGCGATGGCCATCATTCGAGCTTGAGGGGGCATCTCGTCGCACTTCAAGCCTTTCGGATAACCCTTTCCGTCCATCCTTTCATGGTGTGCACCTGCAATGGCAGGCACAGTGGAGAGATGGTCAGGCAGTTGGAGAGATTCCAGAATGCGAATCGTTTCTACAATATGCAAATTAATAATGTATCTCTCTTCATTATTGAGCGTTCCACGGCGAATGGTGAGGTTGTAAATCTCTCCATTATTTTGAAGGAGATCAGGTGTTTTAAGATTGAAGTCATGCGGATCATTGGCTTCTGTATTTGGTTGCTCTGTCCGATCAATCTTTTGGCTAGATTGATCAGACAGGAGGGGTTCATCGCATGGGAGTGCCTGAGCAGGCTCGTGAGACATCCGTTCGCGTTCTGCGGATGAAACGCCGAGTCGATCGTCGAGAGTCCGAACCCAGGTGCGTTGGCCGATTTGCTGGACTCGTTCTACATCTTCATCAGACATCATCTCTCCTCCCATGTTGCAGGCTGCAATGAATGCAAACTCGTTATCAAGTTCCCTCTTGAGTTGATCCAGTTTTTGTCGGGACTTGTCGGTATGAGAAGTACCCCAGTATTGCTTCCAGTGGTTGGCCTCTGCTTGCGATTTGATCAGTTCGAAGCGCATTCTGATCTCATGAATACGGTTATGAATCGTTTCGAGCTTTGTTGATTTGTCAACGACGTATTCTGGAGTGATGATTTTTCCGCAATCGTGAAGCCAAGATGCAAGCCGAAGAACTTCTCTGTCGTTCTCGGTCATGCTGAAGTCTGAAAAAGCTGGCTCTTGGCAATCACAGGCAGCTTCTGCAAGCCATTGGGTCAATTCAGGGACCCGTGAGCAGTGGCCTCCTGTGTAAGGGCTTTTGGCATCTATTGCTCCTGCAACAAGACGGATCAGAGAATCGAAGATGTTTTTTTGACTTTGCAGCAGGCTTGCATTTTCCAGGGCAACTGATGCGCTACTTGCCAGTGCTTGGCAGAACGCAATTTGATTGGTAGTTGGCTTCTGGTCAAAGACCAGGGCCATTGACCCTTGTTTGGTTTGTTTTCGACTGTCCAGATCAAGTTTGAGTTGCTTAGCATGGCTGGGTGGAACGAAACCATCTGGATATGAGATCGTTTTTGGCTCTCCTTCTTTCTTGGCTGAAAATATTGTTAAAATAACCCCGTTAGCTCCACTGCTGGAGATAGAATTTTTGAGAATAAGTTCAAGTAGGGTTTCGAAGTCGAGTTCTGAGGCAAGGGCGTTGGATGTTTTTAAAAAACTTTGAATTGTGTTGCTCATGGCCCACACGGTGCCGCCAAGATCCTCGATCTCCCTGATGTTTGATGGTATCGGATTTGTTCTTTCGAAATTGAAATTTCTTATTTTCGAGGCCTCCTTGGCTAGGGCTTGAAGCTGTTGCGTCACACTGCGTGAGACAAGCCAAGTGACTGGTATGACTGCGATGACAAGCAGTAGCGTGATGAATTGAGCCTGCCGAACCGAAGCCATGGCTGGTGCCAAGACAGTGTCCCGGGGAAGGACCATCGTCAATAAGGCTTTTCTGCCATCGAGAACGGAGTCGATCTCTGAAATCTCGATAAACCATTTTTGGCCGGCGAGGTTGACATTTTGCAGTTTTGTATTGTCTTGTTGTGTTCCTAATTTGTTGGCGTGAGATTTTAGTATTGGGTCAAGGTCTCGGATTATTTTGTCTTTTGCTTGATTAATCGGCGTGCCTGTTTTGTCTTTGGTTGACGCCCCAGAGCTGAGGATGAGTCGGCCTTGTAAGTCGCTAAGAAGGAGTTTGGTGTCTTCGGATTCTATGAGGCTGGCGAGGATGTTTTGTGTTTCCTCTAAGTTAAGTCCAACTTGAAATGTATTTCCAGATTCGAACGTTTTAGATAGCGTTGCCATGCTTCCAACTCTTACATTCCATCCGGTTTCGTTGGCGACCATTTTCCCGATAAACCTCTTGGATTTCAGGATTGAAGGCCAATTCGCGGGAGGGGTGGTACTCCAGTGTTGTGGCTTGGCTTCGCTCCACCTGGAAAGTTCGACTCCGTCTTTGTCGAATGCTGCCACTATTGTTGTTGGGCTATTAGGAGTCCATTTCTGAATAACTATGCGCGTTTCGTTGGGTATTTTTTGGCTGAAGGAAGACTTTATATTTCTGGGTGTAAAAACTTGGTACACATCGCCATTCGTCAGAACTGCTGCGAGTGTTTTTATTTGAAAATCCTTGGTTATTTTACCAAGTTCTTTGATTGTTTTGACTTCAGCCCTGCTTGGTAGTATTGGAGTTGTTTGCAGTCGCTCGTCAAGTCGCAGGAAATACTGAAAAGCTTTGGACGGCCCTCGGATGCGCATCCAGCGCTCGGTGACTGCATCTAATTTTGCCTTGATTTCCTTCTCGGCGCCTCGAATGGCCATTGCCTCCATTCGGCTTGCCATCACCGCTGAAACGGTCAGTCCTGTTCCTGCGACGACGGGCAGGAACAGGCACAGCAATGCTGTTTGTAGGCCGACCCGGGGAAGTTGGACTTTCACACGCTCCGCCTTGCCTAGCCAAAAGGGTATGGACCCAAAAGACCGCTGGCCACAACGCCGTCAAGCCGCCTTTGTGAAAAGGGTTTTAGATCCTCGCGCCTGGGCGTCGGATCGCCGTAAGGTTCTTCACATTGCTCAAAGCGCAGATGTTCACACAGGTCCGCTCCGCTGATCGCCGCGTTGCTCCTGTGGAGGGTCAAAACCATAAGTAGGTGATGAAGGCTGTGTATGTTGTTCTTGAGCCCCAGTACCAAAACGCCCTTACCCAGGCAGCCACTGCTCTGAATGCTTCTGGTGGAGATCTTGGGATCGAGCTGAGCGGCTATCTGATCGAAGAACTTCGCGACGACGACAACTACGCCGGCTTCTGTGCTGATGTCGCCGAAGCCGACGTCTTTGTAGCCTCCTTGATCTTCATTGAAGATTTGGCGCAAAAGGTTGTGGACGCCGTTGCTCCGCACCGCGATCGTCTCAAGGCGGCTGTCGTCTTCCCGTCCATGCCGGAAGTGATGCGGCTCAACAAGCTGGGCAGCTTCTCCATGGCGCAGCTCGGTCAGAGCAAGAGCGCCATTGCTGGCTTCATGAAGAAGCGGAAGGAAGCCGGAGGCGCCGGTTTCCAAGACGCCATGCTCAAGCTGCTGAACACGCTGCCCACCGTTCTCAAATACCTGCCTGTTGAAAAAGCGCAGGATGCCCGCAGCTTCATGCTGAGCTTTCAGTACTGGTTGGGGGGGACGCCCGACAACCTGCGCAATTTCCTGCTGATGCTTGCTGACAAGTACGTCTTTCCTGCAGCGGAAGGAGATGAACGTCCAGCGATGGAGGTGGCGGAGCCCGAGGTCTTTCCTGACCTTGGCATTTGGCACCCCCTTGCCCCTTCGATGTTTGAGGACCTCAAGGAGTATCTGAACTGGACATCAAGTCGTACGGATCTTTCTGAGAAAGCCCTTAAGGGGCCCGTGATTGGTCTCGTGTTGCAGCGCAGCCACATCGTCACCGGTGACGATGCCCACTACGTCGCCATCATTCAGGAACTGGAGTTTCGTGGTGCTCGAGTCCTCCCGATCTTCTGCGGTGGTCTCGATTTCTCCAAGCCGGTCAACGCCTTCTTCTTCGACCCCCTGAATCCCGAGCAGCCCTTGGTTGATGGGATCGTCTCCCTCACGGGCTTTGCACTGGTCGGAGGGCCTGCTCGCCAGGACCACCCGAAAGCCATTGAGTCCCTGAAGAAGCTCAATCGTCCATATATGGTCGCGCTTCCTCTTGTGTTCCAAACCACCCAGGAGTGGGAACAGAGCGATCTCGGTCTTCACCCTGTGCAGGTGGCCCTGCAAATCGCCATCCCTGAATTGGATGGCGCGATCGAGCCGATCGTTCTCTCCGGCCGCGACGATGCCACCGGCAAGGCGCATACCCTCCAAGATCGGGTGGACGCCATCGCTGAGCGCGCGATTCGTTGGTCGTCACTACGGATCAAGCCCCGGCTCGACAAGAAGCTGGCGATCACGGTGTTCAGCTTCCCTCCCGACAAGGGCAATGTCGGAACGGCGGCCTATCTCGACGTCTTCGGTTCCATCCATCGGGTGATGCAGGAGATGAAGGCGAAGGGCTACGACGTGCAGGGCTTGCCTTCGACGCCTCGTGAGCTGCTGGAGGCGGTGATTAACGACGCCGATGCCATGCAGGGCTCGCCGGAGCTTTCCATTGCCCATCGGATGAGCGTTGAGGAATACGAACGCCTGACGCCTTACTCCGAACGTCTGGAAGAGAACTGGGGCAAGCCTCCCGGCAATCTCAACAGCGACGGCCAAAATTTGCTGGTCTTCGGTCGTCACTTCGGCAATGTCTTTGTCGGCGTTCAGCCCACCTTCGGCTACGAAGGCGACCCCATGCGCTTGCTCTACTCCCGTAGTGCAAGTCCCCATCATGGCTTTGCTGCCTACTACACCTACCTGCAGAAGATCTGGAAGGCCGATGCGGTGCTCCACTTCGGCACCCATGGCTCCCTGGAGTTCATGCCCGGCAAGCAGATGGGCATGAGTGAAACCTGCTACCCCGATTCATTGATCGGTGCCCTCCCAAACCTCTATTACTACGCCGCCAATAACCCTTCGGAAGCCACCATCGCCAAGCGTCGTGGCTACGCCTCGACTATCAGCTACCTCACCCCACCGGCTGAAAATGCAGGCCTCTACCGGGGACTCAAGGAGCTGGGTGAGCTTGTTGGTTCCTACCAACAGCTGCGTGAAGGTGGCCGCGGCGTTCAAATCGTCAACACCATCATTGAGACGGCGCGTCAGTGCAACCTCGATAAGGATGTCGACCTCCCCGAAGATGACGCCTCTTCCATCGATCTGGAAGGACGCGACGCCTTGGTCGGTGCCGTCTATCGACAGTTGATGGAGATCGAGAGCCGTCTTCTGCCCTGTGGTCTCCACACCATCGGAAAACCTCCCACTGCAGAGGAAGCCATTGCCACTTTGGTGAACATCGCTGCTCTTGAGCGTGAGGAGGATGGGCTGCGCTCACTCCCCGGCCTGCTGGCTGAGGCGATGGGCCGCTCGATCGAAGACATCTACAAAGGCAACGACGAGGGCGTCCTCGTCGATGTAGAGCTCAACCGCACGATCACGGAGACATCCCGCGCTGCTATTGGCGCCATGGTTCGCACCCTCACCGGTCGTGATGGTCGCGTCAGCCTGCGCAACAGCTTCGGTTGGTTCTACGACCTGCTGGCGAAGTTCGGCTTCAAGCTTCCATCGCCTTGGCTGCGGGCCTGTTGCAGTGCTGGCTTCGTGCAGATCGATGCCACCGAGCTCGACAAGCTCTTTGCCTATCTGCGCTTCTGCCTTGAGCAGGTGTGTGCCGACATGGAGATGGAGAGTCTGCTGAAGGCTCTTGATGGTGAATACATCCTTCCGGGCCCCGGTGGTGATCCCATTCGGAATCCTGGTGTGCTGCCCAGCGGCAAGAACATCCACGCCCTCGACCCGCAGGCGATCCCCACCCGGGCCGCGGTGGCTGCAGCCAAGAGTGTTGTCGACAAGTTGATTGAGCGTCAGCGCGAGGAGCAGGGCACCTGGCCCGAAACCATCGCCTGCGTGCTCTGGGGAACCGACAACATCAAGACCTACGGCGAATCCCTGGCTCAGATCCTCTGGTTCGTCGGCGTCAAGCCGATGCCAGACTCCGTGGGTCGTGTCAACAAGCTTGAGCTGATTCCCCTGGAGGAACTCGGCCGCCCCCGCGTTGATGTGGTGGTGAACTGCTCTGGTGTGTTCCGCGATCTGTTCATCAACCAGATGGCGCTGATCGATCAGGCCGTGAAGATGGCTGCCGAGGCCGACGAGCCTCTGGAGCAGAACTTCGTTCGTAAGCACGCTCTCGAGCAGGCGGAGAAAGAAGGCACGAGCCTGCGGGATGCGGCCTGCCGTGTGTTCTCCAACGCCAGCGGCAGCTACAGCTCCAACGTGAACCTCGCAGTGGAGAACAGCACCTGGGAGGAGGAAGGTGAGCTGCAGGAGATGTACCTCTCCCGCAAGACCTTCGCCTTCAATGCCGACAACCCCGGTGAGATGAACCAGAAGCGGGAGGTGTTCGAGAACGTGATGAAGACGGCTGATGTCACCTTCCAGAACCTCGATTCGGCTGAGATCTCCCTCACCGATGTGAGCCACTACTTCGATTCCGACCCCACCAAGCTGATCGCTGGCCTGCGTGATGACGGCAAAGCTCCTACCAGCTACATCGCCGACACCACCACGGCCAACGCTCAGGTACGTTCCCTGAGTGAAACGATCCGCCTGGATTCACGCACCAAGCTGCTGAATCCCAAGTGGTACGAAGGCATGCTCGATTCCGGCTATGAGGGTGTGCGAGAGGTGGCCAAGCGCCTCAACTTCACGCTGGGTTGGAGTGCCACCAGCGGTGCCGTTGACAATTTCGTTTACGAAGAAGCCAACGAAACCTTCATCAACGATCCAGAGATGCGCAAGCGTCTGCTTGAGCTCAACCCCAATAGCTTCCGTCAAATCGTGGGCACGTTGCTCGAGGTGCACGGTCGTGGCTACTGGGAAACCTCAGATGAAAACATCGAGCAACTGCAGGAGTTGTATCAAGAGGTTGAAGATCGGATTGAGGGTGTAGTTACTGAGAATTAATTATCTTTAGGTTATGGCTGTTGTCTGAATGATTAACCCAATCGTTCGTTTAGTTGAATGCGACCTTGGATACTTTTTTATCCTTAAACACGATACAGTTATATCGAAGCAGGTAAGCGAAACTGGCGATTACGCTAAAGAAGAAAAACAATATCTTTCTAACTTTTTATCATCAGGCATGACTGTACTTGATGTTGGATCAAATATTGGTACACATGCGGTTTATTTTTCTAATTTGGTAGGAGGCAGGGGCAAGGTTTATTGTTTTGAGCCACAGAAAACTGTATATTCGATTTTATGTTCAAATATTCTTCTGAATACCTGCAACAATGTTGTTGCTTATCCCTATGCTGTTGGAGAGAAGAATACAGATATTCTTGTGCCGTCTCCTGATTACACGAGGCCAAATAATTATGGTGGATATTCGCTTCTTCATAGCGTTAGAAAAGAATCCGGAAAAATGATTACAATTGATTCCCTCCAACTGGATCAATGTGATCTATTGAAGATTGACGTAGAAGGAATGGAGCTTGATGTCTTAAGAGGAGCTCAAGCTCTTTTGAGGAGTTATTCTCCTGTCATTTATTTAGAATGTAATAGAGCAGGCAAAGAAAGACCTATTGTTCTTTTTCTGGAGCAATTTGGATACAGAATCTATCGCCATGGTTGGAAATTATTGGCAGTACTATCTCCAAATGATTTTCAAGGTTTTATTGACGAAAAGAAGCAAGTCAACTCACGCATATTCGTTTCGATTGCATGTTTATCTGATCTAGATGTCTTCAATACTATTGAAGATGCAAAACAAAAAGCAAGTTTTCCTGAAAGAATTAACTTTGGAGTTTGCCTTCAAATAAGTGATGATAATACTGAATTTGATCTACTTAAAGACTTGGACAATGTCTCGGTAGACCGCTTGAGTATTGAAAATGCTAAAGGGCCAATTTACGCAAGGTGGCGCTGCGAGCAACTTATGAAAAGAGAAGATTATTATCTTCAAATTGATTGTCACTCAAGGTTTGTGCAGGGTTGGGACTCAATCTTGGTGGAAGAGCTTTGTAAGGCCGAAGATATTAATCAAAACTGTGTCATATCTAATTATCCTATTAGTATAGATAACTTGCAAAAAAAACATTGGTTAGACAGAATTGGACATGTCAATAGATATAGGTATATTGATGCCGATGGAATTAAAAGCCATGGTTCTCTGATTAAACTCCCTTCAAAGCCTCAACTATCACTTTCAATAAGTGCAGCCTTACTTTTTATGCGTGCTGATCTGCGTCGAAAGTTTCCCTATGATCCAGATTTGAATTTTGGCTTACATGCTGCTGAACAAGTACTTTATTCTATACGTCTTTGGACGCATGGTGTTGACATTTTTTGTCCTACCACACATACCGTAGCTACAGAATATCAAGGAGCTAGAGATAGAGTCCCGCATGATGTGAAACAAGTCCAAAGCAAAAATAGAAAAAATTGGCCTAAGGCTACATGGACGAAGGTCAAGTATTTACTTGGCTTAGATGATATTCATAATGTTGACAAAATATACCAAGAAAATGTTCAAAATCTTGACAAGAAGTATCAGTTGGGCTCAATCAGAAGCGTGCAAGACTACTTTGAATTTGCTAAAATACATGATCAAATCAAAAAGACTTTTGACGGGTATATGCCAAGTAACGACTCTTAGTTTAGTTTCTTAGGAGTTATCATTTTAAGATTGAGGCCTTTGACATCTCTATGATACAAAATCCTATTGCAATCATCTTTTTCACCCCTTTGTTCGCTATTAGTGAATAAGAATGAGATTAATGACCATCTTTCTCCTTGTTGGATTTCACATATTTCATGAAAAAGAGATCCTGGGAAAACAATTGCATCTCCAGTGTTAACTCTAAGAATTTTATTACCGTATTCTGGAAATCTAAGGCCACCCCCAGAAAAGTCTGTATTTAGAGCAATTGATAGGCCGAAGCGTCTATGCCGGTAGGGATCAATAGTGTCTCTATGTACAGAAAACTTACCTTGCTCTAAAGAATCGTATTTGCATATTTTGTATTTTTCTCTATATCTAACATTGACGAAATAATTTTTTTCTATCTCGGGAAGAAGTGATTTGGTTATCTTGTCATCAATCTCTGAGGCAAGTGTTTCGTTTGGGTGTATATGAAATCTGGATTTATTTTGTCTCTGATCATTAGTTCCTTTTCTGAAATTTTCCCGTGAGAACAAAATGAGGTTATTGCACTGGATTGTAGACAATACATCTGGCACTATTAAGAGCGGAGGTGAATCCAAATGATTCTCTTGATCCTGGTAGAATAATTTTGGTTTGCTCAAAAAATCTGAAACGAGCATCATCGATTTTATTTTAAGATTTCTTCCTATCAATAGAATAGTTGGTTTAAGATTAACCTTATTTATTAGCCTTGCAAATGAAGGACAACTAAAGTAGTGTCCTGGTATTTGCATGGTTGAATACTCTTCAAGAATAATGTATAGCTTAAATTGCTTTAAATCTAGAAAGTCTTTGCATTTCTCCTCAACCTTCATCGCCTCGTCTGATGTCGAGCAGGTAATAAGAATAAATTCTTTATTTGCTTTTGCTTGTATATCAAGTTTAGAGGTTTGAGATTCTGCAATGAAATATGGCAGGTAATCTCCCTTTTCAAGAGATGATGAAGGCTTCGTTTTGATCTCTTTGAACTTATGCGAGTTCCAATTATGTATCTCGTTTAACAGTGGTTGGTAATGATCGGGATTGACGTTGCCCCCATTTTTCACCTTGATTGCTTTAGACATTGATTTAATTTCTTGTGATATAAAGTCATAATTACAATGAGCTATTTTAATGAGATCTGTGAGTCTATTAGGGTCAACTCCCTGCAAAAGTAAATTACTTATAATTTGCCTTAATTGATCTCTTAGTTGGTCTTCTGTATTATTGTTTTTGCCTTTTTCTTGCTTGCTTGTTGGAGAAACTAAGAAATATTCTGATGCATGATATTCCTTATTGACTTCAAACTGTCTAAACCAAAGATTTACCGCCCATTTTTCTCCTTCCTCGACTGGTAAGCCTCCATGAAGGCTAAGTGGATGACGCAACAAGCCGTTTTTGATTGTATTTTCAAAGATTACTAGTCTTCCTTCCTTGGCTTCTACAATAATATTTAGTTCAGGGAAAATAGTTCCTCCGCCCTTTTGTACATCATTTAAATACATTAAGGCCGTTAAAATTCTTTGTCCACCCTTTTTCGTACACCGTTTACCACGCTCAGATTCAAGATCAAATGCATCAAAATGAGGCTTATATTCTTGCTCTGGTTTGTAATTAATTACTTGCATATTTTCGCAGTGTTCAAGTGGAATTTGAACATGTTTGCTTATCGTTTTGCATATTGTATGAAGTCTTATATCATTCTCAAATGGTATCCAGCAATTCGAACCTGTTCGTCCTGAGCTTTTTGTGCCGCCTGAATTTGAGCTTACTAGTGCTCTCTTTAGCTTTGCCTCACCATTTTTTATTATGAAGTTGCATTCGTCTCTAGAAATATAGTTGTCGATGACTTTAACTAACGGATCATCGGTCAACGTTATCCATTTTTCTAAGCAAGTATTTCTTGAAATGATTTTCACGATTGAATCTCGCATTTCATCAATAATACCTCGAAAGCTTTATTTTTTCCTTGCTCTTACATATAATTTTCTTCTATCTCCTCTTCGTCCGTCGACAAATCGTCAATTACTTCATTGGCGTTAATATCCGATAAAATTTGATCATCATTGTCTAGTTCAGGGTAATTTCTTTCTGCTTCTCTTTCTTCATTTTTTATGTCATCTCTTTCTTCCATCCCTGATTCTTTGATGATGGTTCTCAAAAGATTTTCCCAGGAAGTATTTCCCTCTATGGTTTCTTCGTCGTTCATATCATTTGCTTCATCCAGGCTTTCCTGGTTCTGAATTGAGCTTGTATTGTTTTGAATTGCTATTAACTGTTCTATTAGGCTGCTAAAAGACTCTTCTGTTGCTTCGTTTGCCACATTTTCAATCTTGAACTCAGTGTCTTGTGCTGTCACGGTTGATCCATCATTCAACATAACCTTTGTTTCCCCATGTATTAAGACATCCTCATATGGAGACCAGGTTTTGGGTCCAGTGCTTTCATATTCAAGTGAAATTTCAACAATCCCTAGATCGTCGAGTGTAATGAATTCACCAAGATCGCTAAATCCATCCGTATCAGAGTCAATCCAGACCCCAAATTTACCCCATTCTAAATCTGCCGGATCGAGTGAGCCGCTTTTGTTGGTATCAAATACTTCCAGTAATGCCTCCATATCTGTTGTTGCATCTTCACTCCATCCGGTGAATACGTATTCTTTGTTCAGATTGATAGATTTTGAGTTGTCAGTATCTATTCCAAGGATTCCATCTGTAGGCCCTACCCATGCTGTGCTGTACGTATCACCGGAATCCTCCGGAGTGAATGTAATGTCGTTATCTAGTGATAGATATTCAATGCTATCTCCGTCCAAGTCGATGACGACTGGTGCATTTGAATTAACTGCTGGGTTGGGTGTGAAATCAGTCGATGTGAAATCATCTGTGTTATCAATATTGCCGTTATTTTTGAGTTCGTAGCCCAAATTCGTTAGATCTGATCTCCAGAGATCGTTTCCATCGCTGTCATGGTATGCACTATCTGTCGAGCTTTGGTTTGTACTCCCCGTTTTAATAACACCGGATCCGTTGACATATGAGTATCCAGAATAAGCGGTCTCTTCTAATACTCGATCAACAACTTCGTTGATTTCTTCTGAATAGTCATACGAACTTGTGTTATTCCCACTGTAATCAACCTTGACCGCAATTGTATTCGAACCATTTGTGATTTGAATCACGACATGTGATATGTCGCCGTCAGGATCAGGTTCCTCTTCTGGCTCCGGTTCAGGTTCAGGTTCGGGTTCTGGTTCCGGCTCGGGTTCGGGCTCCGGCTCTGGCTCCGGTTCAGGTTCAGGTTCTGGTTCCGGCTCGGGTTCGGGCTCCGGCTCTGGCTCCGGTTCGGGTTCTGGTTCCGGCTCGGGTTCGGGCTCCGGCTCTGGCTCCGGTTCGGGTTCGGGTTCGGGTTCGGGTTCTGGTTCCGGCTCTGGCTCC
>Ga0189289_10419_pt1 | contig 16158 bp, 26 predicted proteins | sample UW106minimetaG_FD_130313 | JGI IMG/M metagenome (GOLD analysis project Ga0189289, IMG submission 130313) | Marine microbial communities from the Costa Rica Dome - UW106 mini metaG | ecosystem: Environmental > Aquatic > Marine > Oceanic > Photic zone | place: Costa Rica: the Eastern Pacific...
ATTTGATTAATCGGATAGATCACCGTCAACGCCGTACTGATGCAAACACTGCTTCACCGTGAGTACCGAAACTGTGCTGCCGGTCTCCGCATTGACCAGTAAATAAGGGCAGCCTCGAAGAACACAGCGACGTCGTGCGTCGATGTAGGCCTCAAAAGCATGGGCATGGGAACACTCCTCCACCCAACCTTCGCTACTGAGATATCGCGTGAGAATCATGGCCAAAGTCCTCGAGGCCACTGGTTATGGCTCAGGACATCCCCAATCCCAGGAAGTGACCTGAAGTCTTCGGGATCACAGCGGCACTGAAGACGCCAAATCAAAGCCATTCAAAAGAATTCAGCCGATCCCTGCACAACAGTGACCACCTGATTCCAGGTGGCATGAACCACGCGATAGGTCTTCAAGGTGGCACGTGATTTGGTACGGGCATTCACAAAGGCTTTGAACTCCGTTTTGAAGCAGATCTCCTGAATCCATTGCCCCCCTGAATCAAGCCTCTCGATGCAATACATCAGACAAAAGTCATTAAAAACATCACAACCGCAAAACTTTTGCTGAGCACAAAATCAAAAGATGTAGTTCGGGATTGGGGCAAGAAAAAGCCCCCGCGGTTAACGGAGGCTCAGGGGGTGTGAGGAGTCGACGTTTTTTTGACAAAGGCCGACACTGAGTTTCATAGCCCGATTTCACAGCGGCAGCCTCGTCAGCCACAAAGCTTTATCGGCTCAGAGATAAAGAACACTGTCGCGACAGCGCTGGAGGGCCTCACGAACAGCGGTCAGCGCAGCTTTATCAGGCCTCTGCAGTCCAGCCGGCACAACAATCAAATCATCTGGATCCAACCGGACCCTTGCCGAAAACCAGGTGCCAGGGCCTGGAACAGATGCACGGCAGATCGGCTCCTGCCTTTCATCCAAACGTCGCTCAATCAACCAACCCTCCACCCGATCCAAGGGCTGAAACGCCGTTGACCCACGAGCAACAGGTGAAATCAGAGTGAGCAGCACCACACACAAAGCCTGCATCACAACCTTGAGGCGACGGAAGCCCACCCATCGTCACAGAGAACACCGGTTCAGTCGTGCCGTTGCGTTAGAAGGGGCTCCCTCGCGGAACCGTCGATGCCGTTATTTCGCTGTGAGGGGTGCTCAATGCGCATCGAACGCTCGATGGCGGCGTATAGACGTCATAAGGGCAAACTCCTGTGCTCGACTTGTCTTGACAAGCAACAGGCGTCTTCGGAGAAGGTGAAGAGCAAGGCCTTGTTACACAAATGTTTCACTTTTTTGGGGTTTGTTCCACTTCGCGATCGATCTCTGTGATCAGTACCTGATTGCGGATGTCCTGCCGTAGCTCCTGAGCGGCCACAGCATCCCGGGCCCGATCCCCTGCAGCGAAGCTTTCGGCGACGTCATAACCCGCGTACCAGCTCCACAGGTCTTGCCGTTCCTGCTCAACCTTCTGTTGGCGCTCCCATTCCAGGGCCTCTTGTTCCTGCTTCCGGCGTTGGCGACCACGCTCCATGGCCTCCTCTCGTTCACAGAGGACCTTGGCGTAATCAGGTCTTTGAATCTCGCTCCAGGTGTCAATCATCAGTGCCCCCGCAGATATTCACGGCAGGCTTCCAGAAGCTGCTTAGACAGTGAAATGCCAGCCAGTTCAGCCCGAGCTTTCAAAGCTCTGTAGACCTCGACGTCAGCATCACGAACACAGGTTGCGGAAAGGTAGTGCGGCCTACGCGCAGGAAAGACGTTCCTCATGACCGCCCCAGATCAAAGGCGAAGTTCGCCGGCATCTCGACGGGTGCAGCCTCGACATAGCGAACGGCCTCAATGGACTTGGCCCGTACGTTCACCGTCAGACCACCGGGGACCGAAAGCTTGATCCAGCCGTCCTCTAGTTCGACAGCGGAACCAATCGCGGTCCACTTGCCGCCAATAAGAACGCTTCGGGCTTTCTGTAAGTCAGGTATGGGCACAGGTCTCGGTCAGCTACACAAGGGTTCCGAAAGGGCCCGGGCGAACCTGCCGAAAGGGTGCTAAGCCATAGGAAGAGAGCGGGCTCTGGCTATGAAGTCACGCATTTCAACAACCGAACTCAGCCATGTACAGCGGCTGATTTGTTGGCTTGAAACAGTCTTGATCCAAGTTCTGCTGAGCCTGACGCTCTGGCCTCTGAAGCTGATTTATCACCGCCCCCTGGAGCCCTGGTGGGTTTGGGATACCAATCGAAAACTATGCAATCTTGACCAACGCTTCTGCTAGTTACCAGGAGCAAAAAAAAGACCCCGAGGCGCCCCCCGAGGTCACAAGAATTTCGTCAGCCAAGGTTGCCGAGATCCGTCATTGGCGGCTTCCTGGGTGATGGTTCAACCCAACCGTTCACCTCATCGCAGAAGCTGTTGATTGCGCCCTGGAGGTCACCTTCAAGCTCGAAGTCGCGAAAGAACCGGCCGCCGAAGTTATTGCCGGTCTCCCAATACTCCTCCCACAGAGTCAGCAGCCGTTGATATCGGGCTCCCTGCTCCGGGGTCATTTTCTGCTCAGCATCACGGCAATTCGGCTTCACCCTTCAGTTCCTCAAGGTGAATAGCCAGTCGCCTCTCCGCTGATGCCAGGCACTTCTCCCACAGCCACAACATGCAGGAGTCTTCGGCCTTGGCCTTTTCGACCATGCCGGTGAAACGCTCGACGTTCCGGCGGAAATACTCTTCGTGTGTAATCACCGCAGCCTCTCCCTCAGCTCTGCAACGTTGTCCAGGGCGTAGTTGGCGGACTCTTTGAGGAGCTTGCTGATGCTTACTCCGAGGGTGTCGCTGGCCACCTCGATACGGCTACGGAAGAGCTTGTCTTCAGTGCTATCGCCGAGATACAGGGCCAGACGTTTGTCAGTCTTGAAGCTCATAAACGCTGTACAGAACTGCCAATAGGCTTCCGCCCCGATTGACGTAGTTACTGGGATCTCAGCCTTTACAGGTACGGGTTACCGCTGTTCAGGAATTGGAAACCTAGGGAGTCACCTGGAGATCCACATTTGTGGGTCCTAGTTTTTTTGTAGGGCCATCCAAGGTCCGGCCAACCATCTACATAACGGAGGCAAGCTTCATGGCTACAGAGACTTTTTACAACGAGTCAGGCACCAGCCCGCCAGCAGTTACTGGGTACAAATTGGGCTTCACGCCTTGGGCTCAGCCGCTCATGGCAGTCACCGATGACTACGAGGTGATCGTCCTCGGGTTTAAGCGGAGCAAGTTCAACGGAATCAGTTATGTAGCAGTCGACGGCCGCATCGTTCCCGCTGAGGGCACCTCTCTCTTCGCGCTGGGGGCTCAGTGATGAGGGACACCATCGAGTTGGCCAACGTGACGTGCATCCACTGCGGCAACCACGTACTGCATGACGCAAACATCCTGGTAAATGACGACGGGCGCACTGCTGTCGGGGCAAGGTGCGAGTACTGCGAAGAGATCACCTTTGTTGAGGTGTGCTTTGACGGTGATGGCGGACTGAGCGTCAGTGCATGTCGGGTTGATTGACCATGGAGGACCTCAATCTCCAACTGGTCAAAGATCACGGCATCGATCACACCCTGTTCGCAGACGGTTTCATCACAACCGGTGCAGACGAGGGTTGGGAGGACGCGATTCATCGTCACGCTGAGGCCAAGAAAGAGCAAGCCAAAAACAACAGCGAGCTACGGCCTAACGAGGTTGCGCAGACTGAACGCAGCCTGAACCGGATGGCATCCAGGACGCTGAAGGCAACCCCTTCGATCAACTGGAACCTCTATTCCGCGGTGATCACCGACCGGGGCACCATCAAGCCTGGACTGGAGTGGGCTGGACAACGGTTACACCCCTCCCTTCGCAACGGTGCGGACGGGCAGATCAAGTTCGATTGCCGCTCAACACGGGTGAAGGTTTTTCTTCCTCCCCTGAGTTGGTCTGGAGCCATGGAGCTTCTGGATCACTACGGCTTCGATTGCCCGGAAGATCAATACAGCGTCGAGAAGGCTTGGCGGTTCGTCTTCGATAGCCCTGAGGTCCCCATCCACGTTGAGGAGTCAGCCCTGAAGGCGTTGGCATCCACATCGATTGGGCAACTTGCAGTCGGCCTGAATGGCATCAACTCCGCCGGACAGAAGTCGCGCTCTGATCGCCTCCGTAAGCCGTTGCAGATGCTGGCCGCAGGTGGTCGCCGGATCACGGTTCGATTCGACGCAGGTAACTCCTCTGTGCAGGAGGCTCAGAAACTCCATATCAAGCTTTCAAAAGCCGGTGCTGATGCTCGCTGGTACTCCTGGGTCGGTAGCCATGCCAAGACGGATGACTATGTCGCCGCGAAGTTGCGTGGAATGGAGGTGCCTGCCACCCTCCCCATCCTTGGCCACCAAGAGGATCTAGGCGTCCGTGGCCTCTTCAGCCAAGACCCTTACAGCCGTCTCTGTAAGCAGTGGTCAACCATCACCATCGACAGGGAATTTGAACCGGAGGACATACAGAAGGCATCCATCGACAGCCGGGTGATCGCTTTGGTTGGTGCGACCGGTACCGCCAAGACGAAAGCCTCGGTGGCTGCTGTGGACCTACTGGAGAGAGAGCTGGGTCATCGGATGGTTGTGCTGGGCCTGTATCACCGGGCCTCGCTTGTCCATAAGGGCGCTGCTGAGTTCGGCGTCCGCGACATGTCGGCAGCACGCAACACCGTGGAACGCACCCATGGCCTGCATGAGGGAGTCATCAACAGAGATGGGCTGTTTTGCTGCTGTGAGTCGATCAAGAAAACCTCAGGCAATGAGTGGGACATGTGGCGCTGGAGTCATGAGCTGGAGGAGAACCCTCGGCCCACGATCCTGTTCATGGATGAGACCTCTCAGACCGGGATGCACCTTCTGGTCGGTGGCACTGAACGGATGCCAGAGGTTCGCCGTGAAGCCGTCAAAGCACTTGAACGTCTCCTGAAGAACCCCTGCGTCACCGTGATCGCCGCTGAATCCGGCCTGGGTGACATTGAGCTGGAGTGGCTGAAACAGACAACCGGAACAACACCCCGCGTCATTCAGACCACCTTCACCAGGGAGCGTGTTCTGTACGTGGGAGCAGCCAACAAGGAGAACATCGACTTCCTGCAACAGCTTTCGGCCAAGGCCCTGGAAGAGGGGCACAAGGTCTGGGCATCGTTCGGGGAAGCCAAGTCAATGATCGAGTTCTCGGCTCCCTTTACTGATGAGAAGAACATCCTTCAGATCAGCGCAGAAAACTCCTCCTCTCAGGCAGTGTCTGAGTTCATGGGGAACACGGAAGAGGTTGGTCCGGCCTACGACATGGTGGCGATGTCTCCCTCAGTCATCTCCGGCATCTCGATGGCTCAGACATCTGTGGGTCTTGCTGCCTGTGTTCAGCAGTACGCCATGGGTCCCGAGGATGCTCTCCAGGCTCTTGATCGGGCTCGCAGTGCTCAGGTCCGGGTGTTGTTAATGCCCTCGGTTGTTCCAGCGGCAATGGAAGGCACCGGCAAAACAAATCTCGAAGCAGTTCAACGGGCGAAATCAAAGGCGGCCAGTCACGGTGATCCTGATGCCTATATGGACTTCGCTAGAGCAATTTCAACCGGCTCACTTTTTTATTCCCACAAATTAGAGGCTCGGAATAATTATGAGGCCATCGCTAATGAACACGTGCTTAAGTGCCGTCTCCAGGAACAGGGTTACACGCTAAAGCCATTCCTTGAGTTGTTGGCACAGAACCCCGATAAGGGAGCCACAACATCACGCAAGGTACGGGTTAAGCGACAACGCGATAATGCAAAGTCATTCCGCCAGGGCCTGCTCAAGCAACTCTGCAAAGGGGAAATCCTTCTGGGTGAAGCACGGTCAATAGCCCAGAAAGCCTCCGTAACCGGCCTTGCTGCTGATTACGAACAAAGGGAGCCCAGCCATGCTTTCTACTGGCTACAGAGGCTCTCAGTGGTCTCTCTGATTGATGCTGGGATGTTCCATGAAGGCACCCAGGAATTTGTGGCCGTAGCCTCCCTTGTACAGGGACTGGATAAGCCTGAAGCTCAGGAACTGAAACAGCTACTTGGCGGCAAGATCACCATCCCAGGTCCAGACGATGTGGTGAAGGCAACCTTCATCAAGGCTCTGGTTCAGATGGCTGGTTTCGATGTCACCAGGGGGAATCAGGTCTCCATCCAAGGCGGTCGAGTCTGGTCATACACGATCTCCTGAACTGCACAAAAATAGAAGTGGGTGTTAATGCCTTTAAGGACCCACTTCAGAAATTGTGCAATCACCTTCGCAACCCTATAGAAACTTTTTTTATCCGAATGATTAGCGTATTTGTCGCAGAAGCCTGGGAGGAATTGTCGCGCAAGGGCTACAAGATCACCCAGCCCTTCCCTGGTTTTCTCCATGTCACCACTCCTACAGGGTTCATCTCAAAGATGCGTTTGAAGCGTTTGCCTTCCTACGCTCGTTATCTGAGGTGAAATTTATTTTTCAAATTATTTTTTCCCAGTTTATTTTTTTATTTCTTGCCTGCCTCTGGATGCCCCTAGAAGGCGTTTAAGGGGTTTGCAGTGCATATATAAGTGCGATGGAGTCCAGGGCTGCCACAGCGTCTCCTGAGTGTGTCTGAGGGAGATATCAGTGGTGGTGGTGAATGTTCTCGGATAAATGTGGGTGTTCCGCGATTTTTCGGACCTTTTGTCAACCCTTTTGGCCAATCTTTACATCGGAAATACTTATCTTAATCCCAGCAATCATGACCACTTTTTAGCCCGTCTGGCGACCTAATCGCCCCTGCCTGCAACCCGGAAAAGGTGCCAATTTGCTGCACGGTGCCAACTACGCATGTACCAGCCTGGCTATCACTTAGCTCTGACCCAGTCGGTACCAGTTGGTGTACCAGAAACCCTGTTCAGCACTGGCTTTTGCTCCCTCATGGGTAGCATATTGACACTAAAAAGTCTACCCCCAGGCAGGCGGACATGATGCACGGCAGAGCGTGAAGAACTGCGGCCCGCAAAAGTTTTGGTGCAGGGGCCCCGTGATAGTGAATAGGGCGGGTGGGGTCTGCGGCTGCCCTCAGGATTTGATGATACTTTCTGAAAATTTCTTGGCCACTAAATAATACTGGGAAAGAGCCCCAGTGAATAACACTGAAGCCCCTGCGATTATGCGCAATTTATTAGTGGAACTCATGAGTGCAGCTATTAACAACAATGCTGATCACTTGCTCCACCTTGAATGATCTCCACTGTCGGATTTCTGCATCCACTACAGTGAACATATCTTCGGGTGATTTGCGTCCTATTCCTTTCGTTGGCAGGTAGTCATCTGGCCTGAATTTGAGTGTGCGAATCTCGCCCGATTTCTTGGTGAACTTAACGCTGACTTGTCGGCCGTGGTTGGCGTCAAGAATGGCGCGGATCTGGTCGGTCTTCATGGCATTGCGAGTGGCAACAATCTTCAGTACTTGTTGTCAACGTCGATCTCATTACGCTCGGCAATACTGATAGCTTCACGCAAACGTTTGGCATCGCAGGTGTTGCCCCTGATTAGCAGATCTGTGTAGAGATTCCACATAGCGCGGAGGTGGTTGTGACTGGTGGTTGGCATTGGTGGTGATGGGGTGAGGTCTGGGGAAAGAGTCGGTGCAGGATTCGCAGTCGACGCATTCGTGATGGAGGGTCCGTCCTACTCTCTCCCATGCACATATTGTAGCCGCTTGCATGGCATACAGCTACACACGGCTACGGAATTTCGATGAGATTTTTCTGAGTGTTTGCCGCCCCATTCGTTCTCACTTAGCGGCCACTATTGCGAAACACCGAAAACTGAGAAGACCTCCCAAAAACCAGAAATCGGGCAGTAACTCAGCGCACTCAGCGGAGAAGCCAGCAGCACCCCCCACACCCGCACTCAGCCACACGCACGGCTCAGAGAGTGCCCAAAAAAATGCGCACCAAATTGTTTCCAGTACCATCGCCACATGGCAAAGAATTCAGTCCCGTTCTCATTACGTTTGCCAGAAGACCTGCTCCAAGCGGTCGACAAGCTGGCGGAGGAAGCGGGAGTTCCACGCGCTCAAATCATCCGCTGGTCAGTGGAGCGGTATCTACAGAACCCTTCCCAGAGGCCCTCTGAAGCGGCTACAAGCGGCTCTGATGTCCTATCTCGCCTGGATGCCCTCGAAGCAGCAGTAAAGGCTCTACAAGCTGCCAAATAAAAACCCCGCCATTGCTGACGGGGTGATGAAGAGCTGGTGTTGCTCTAGATGCAGGGCTGACTCCAGTACTAATATCTGGACTGAATATTTGAACACTACTCCTAATTTAGATCAGTCCAAACTTTTGATTAATGGTGGTATATACGTGATTGATTTAACTTAATTATTATCGACTTTTCGTTAACTCAATGATTGGCGATCAGAAGGGATAGCTATTTACTTTGATGGCATCGTCACTGTCATGATTCCATCCACGGAAAACACGCAGAACTTTTCCATTGTATTCCCAATCGCTTCCGTCTACCCTTTTTGGCCACCATTCTGGAGCGGGATACAAGCCCTGGTGCTGATAGCCAACATATGCAGTTGTTTCATAATCAAAATTACAGCTTCTTAGCAAGATTGGCATCATATATAAATACACGACTTTGCCAGCATGTTTATGCCCTTTGGGAAATTCAGAGTCACTCTCGTAACTCGTGGGGTTGTCTATATGGGTAGCTGATGAAACGAAAATAGTTTCTCCCTCAGCGGCCCATCGTTCGCAAGCGCGCTTTGCTGCGCCCTGAGAATCGTACAAGCTAGTATTTGCATTGACTGGCAAAATTAACGAGGTTGCTGCTACTAATAAGGCAGCATATCTTGGAAGATTAGATTGCATGTTTGCGCAATTAGCTTGTCTTTGTTAGCATCATGCACGGACCACTGTCAAGGCATATATGATTCGCCGCCTGGTCGATACTCTCTCTTGGCTAACAGAAACCCTCCTATTGATTTAGTGTGCTACCAATTGTCTGTTGCAATATTCAGCATTAAGTCTCTACTCTCGAGGCTATGACCGTGGTAGAAAGTCCATTTAGGCAATAAAAAACCCCGCCATTGCTGACGGGGTGAATGTTCTGTCGGGAGATAGATAGCGACAATCACAACGCCCCCTGCTTTTCCCTTGCGGGTTTTGTATTGCTTTCAGCCAATAGGCATCAGGCTTCCCGATAGATGGTCAGAATCCCCCTCAGCAATGTCGGGGAAATCAGCTAGGGATCTTTATCAGGCTGGAACCCCCATGGTCATTTGGCTGAGCTGATCTACGCCTAGATTGTCGCCTGTATAGAGACCTTCGATAAATCCATCTGCGTAGATTCCAATGCCCGACTGCTGTCCTGATGGCGTCGCAAGGTTTGAGACATAACCAAAGCTCAGTTGATCCGTTTCTACACCTTGAATCATGATTTGATCAAAGCTATCAAGCTCTTCAATGATGTCTACTTTCTGACCATCGGCATTGTTGCCAGCCTTGTCGTAAACGTAGTTGTAGGCAAATTGATCGCTCTTGAAGAAAAGCTTGTCGACTTCACCATCTAATGCATCTTTAAAGGTGTTGTGGCCAAATCCTCCATACATGTCATCGGCACCTTCTCCACCAATTATGGTATCCCTCCCATTTCCTGCACGAAGCTCATCGTTTCCTTCAAATCCGTTTAGGTAATCACGACCTCTGAGACCAACAAGCTCGTCATCACCTCTACCGCCGAGTAGATCTTCATTTCCATTTGTGCCGCGAAGGTTTGTTGGTAATGGAAAATCTCTTTCAAGTGGTTCTAGAGTAAAGTATGTATCATTAAAATAGATCGCATCAATGTTGGTCAACTCTAAACTCCCGTAATTATATAAGCCTGTGGGCTCAATGTAGGTAATTCCTGCAGATGTCTCGAATATCTCATATTCCGACGAGTTCGCATTGATAACAATTCCCTCCATGCGGGAAGTGGTCCCTTGAATAACGTCATCGCCGCCTCTGTAAAAATAATTATGCCACGTATCCTTTGACTCGTCTTGGTAGGCGCCAAGCCCTACGTTATCGTCAAATTTTGAACTACCGAGTTCATCACGGTAAGTCACTATTGACCGATAATTAATTGAGTCAAGCTCAATAGTCTTGTCTCTAAATTCGATTGCATCAAGAGACGATGCCACGATAGATCCTCGATCAAAAAGGCTGGTAGGATTTACGCTTGTGAAATTTGTCCCAAATATTGAATTGATTTCATAATCACTGCTTTCCGCATTGATGATCAGTACATCATAGTCATTTGACCCAAAGAAATAGTCTTCGCCTCCCTCATAGAGATAGTTCACATCACCTGTGGAACCATCTGACACGAAATATGTCATTTCATATGTACTTGAATCACGTACGGTTGTTGCCATCTTTTTGTGTGTTGCGGAGGTCATCCCTCCAGGACCTCTTCACCATCTCCGTTCCAGCTGGGAATCACCTCCCCTAAAAGGACGATCTTTCAGCCCGATTTCAGGGGTCTCTATCCCTCAACTGGGTAGGCAGTGAAATGCCCCCAGCTCGCGCCAGAGCCAGGGGAAGTAAACACGTCAATAAAGGATGCCAATCAGCTCGTCTCAGCAGACGGCGGAGAAGTCAGCGCGAATGTCGGTAGCGGTCGAAGACAGGCCCACCCTTGCGGCAGTGATGCCATAGCCGCGAACGTAAGCAGCGAGCCTGTAAGGACCAGCAAGGAAGGCAGGTGAATCAGGAACTTGGAAGTCAGACCAGCCGTAGGTGAGGTTCTTGGTCTGGCCGTTCTTCTGGACCTGAATGATCACCTCATCGGTTTCGGACGACAGGGTGGCAACGATGTTGAGCTGAGCAGTTTTGGCTGATTGCAGTCCCACGATGGGCTGGAAGCTGGTAGTCAGCAGACCCGCGTCATCGTCAGTCGATGCAGTGTTGGGAAAGAGGCCGTAGGAGCGTCTGGAGCTAGCCATGAGTTGTTGAAGGCTTAGGTACTGACTAGGTTTCCGTTGTGAGACGTCTATCCGATGGCTGAATACGGCAAGCCCTATGAGCCTGCAAAAGCAAAGCCCGCTGCTCCCAAAGATCAAGCGCTATTAAATACTTCTCAGGCGATTGAACAGCTTCTTATACCTGGTGAGACTGTTATTTATCGTGGCCGAGTGGCTCCACAGTTCATTAAATATTTGAAGTGGTGGTATCCCTTTCTTTGCGTTGTCCTTTCCTTTGCGTTTATTGGTATCGTATTGGCGCCGATCGCGATTGCACACTGGAATTACCTTAATCGGATAAGGTGGTACATCACGGACAAGCGATTGATATACGCTCATGGATTAATTGGGCTAAAGACCGAAGAGATAGGATTTAATCGAATTGGTGAGGCCAATATGACTCAAGGGTTATTCAGCCGTATATTCAATACTGGCACTATTGTTGTCAACGACATCGGCTCCAACAAAATTACTTTGGAGTTCGTGGACAATCCGCTCGCAATCAAGAAACTACTCTCCGACAAGGCGTATGAGGCGAAGCAACGCTGAATGATGCATCTATTGAGTTGGATCTAGCTAAGTCATGGCTCAGTACGGCGAGGATAAAAATCAGAAGCAAGAGCTGGCAGAAGCTCGGGCTGAGATTGAACGACTGCGGCAAAAGCTTGGCCAACAAAACGATGATCAAGCTGCTGAACGTGGCAGATGGCTGATTGAGCGAAGCAATCAAAAGGGATCGTCGCTAGGTATATCCGCTGCCAAGACGCTCGTCTTTCTCCTGCTGCCACTGAGCTTCTTTATCGCGCTGTTCTTCCCACTCGCTTGGCTTTTTGTGGTGGTGCTCTTACTGGTGTTGCTGGTACTCAAATGACTCTGCGGCCCTAGCTGAGAAGGGCTGATCGCAAAGCCGAACCAATCCGTACGGCTCTCCACCTATCGAAATCTGGAAGGCGAGAGCAGTCTTTAGAGGCGTCAAACGAGGGGCGCGGACCTCTGGAGGTGGGCAAGCTCTGGGGGTCTTTTTTTGTACTCAGCTAAACCCTGGAATCTGGACCCGCTCCACTCCGTCCAGACCGCGCCGAACAACACTTGCATCACCTCGCCCCCATACGCATTGAGTGGTTCCAGGGGTGCCGCCCGAGTGCCCCCAGGTGACATTGCTCTGGCCATAGCCGCTCTTCACGTAGAAGTTCCAACAGGCGTAGAGGAGATGCAGCACGCAGTCACCAGCGTCATCTGTACGGTGCGTTTTGCCTTTGGTGATGGCAATCAGCCGCAGTTGTTGCTGTAGGTCCTCGTATAGCTCCAGACCCTTGCGGATAAAGAACTTCTGATTGGCTGCAGGTCCAAGCACCTCATTGAGCCTGGCTCCTTTATTCAAACCACGGTGTGAGATCGGCTTGACCTGGTAGGTGCGTTCCCCGATACGGCCAGACAGTGAGTTGAGCACCGAATGACCAGCGGCGGCTTTTTCGACATAGACCACGAAAGCGTTGTAGCGGTGGGCGTAGTCAGCAATCTGCGCCAACTGTTCTTCCAGTCCTCCCTGGAGGTAATGCAGCCCCAGCACGATCACGTTCCCGTCCTGCACCCCACCAACGGCCAGTGCGGATTTATCTGACCGCTTGTCCCCGCCCGCCATGTTTAGGTCTACAGCGATCACGGTCTGGCTGATGTTGATGTCGGCCTCCTCGATCTCCTGCAGGTAGTGCCGTCTCCACGCGCAATACTCCGAGTCCACCTCGGTGTTGAGTTCGTACATCGCGGCCCAGTCCCGCTCGGACATGTTTGAACGCAACGTGTCACCGAACGCCTTGGTGAACCTGCTGCAAACGGGCTCACCCACCTGACCGAACCGGGGCCAAACGAGCTGCCAAGAGGCAGGGTAGGAATCAACGATGCGGGCCTTCTCCTCAAGCGTCGGCACCAAGAAAGGAGACACCACTACGCGCCACGGGGTTACCTGCAGCCCCTGTTCCTCATTGCGACGTTCACGGGCCACCATCTCGGCCACCAAGTCGGTGTTCGAGATCCTTTGGGCGATAAAGCAGAGGCCAGCACCCTTCCCGTAGTTGTCGTTGGTCAGACGGGTGAAGAGGTCAGTCGTCATGGTCCGGACCGCCTGGCTCATGATCTCCGTCGACTCCACTTCTGCCGTGGACGAAACCAGGTCATCGCAGAGGATGCGACACCCCGAGAGACCCATCAACTGGCCTCCTCTACTGGCGGCATAGACCAAGCCCGCACCCTGCCAGTCACCCCTAAAGGCCAGCTTGGAGTTCTCTGCTTTCGACAGCTCGAAGTCCTCGGGCAATGCTGCCTCGATCAACGTCTTCAGCCGTTGGTTGGCCATCGACGACAGACGTCCCGATGCACTGATCAGGATCTGGTCGCGGGTGGGATAGCGAAGGTAGCTGTATGCCATGGCCAGCCCTGCAGCCAGTGACTTGCCCGAACGCGGATGCGGGGAGATCTGCAGGAAGTTGTGTTCCCCCTCCACCCAGCGTTCCAACTCATCGAGGAAGAGCCCCATCAGGGAGTCGATCTCAAAGTTGGGGGCGACCATGGGCCCGTACTGCAAAGCGAAATTCCTCAGCCCACGCTTGATCGGTGCCGGAGGTCTCGACAGATTTGAGCCCCTGACAGCGGGTGTACGCGTGTCGTACTTCTGCTCTTGCTTGATCTCGTCTTCGAGGGTGACAACCTCAGCGAGCTTGGCCTGGCCCTCAATCAGTACCTTCCTCACCTCCCAGCAGCACGCCTCTTTGAGCTTCGAGATCTGGGACGGCGAAACGTCCGCAAGCTCAGCCAGTTCCCTGCCGGTGGTGCCCGTCAGCCACAGGGTAAACAGCTTGTAACCGAGGTCATTTTCCCCACGCATCTTCCTGGCCGGATTCTCACGATCCAGGCTGAACATTTTGGGGATTCTGAATTGCCCCTTTGGTGTACTTGCCATCAGTACACCCGGCTAATGACCAGGGCGGACCAGTCGCGGCAGAGCATCCCGATGTGCTCGACCCTGATCACACCTGGCTCGTCCACCGTGAAGTCCACCTTGTCCCCCATTCCTGGAAGGATCGTTTTGTGGATGCCGGTGCCAATGGTGATCTCGTAGCCCCCGCAAGATCCGACCTGAGCACACTGAACCCGCCAGCCGGTTTGCCTAACGAGTGGCCGCATCCAGCCGCCGTCGTTTGCGATGTGATGGGGTGACGTAGGGGCCGAGGGCGGGATAGCGCCTTTGTGTTGATAGGGAACCTGGATCCCGTTCACGTTGAGGCCGAGTTGTTTGTTGGTGGCGTAGGTCTTGCGGATACTCATTCCTGGTCAGCTCCCTCACGCGTTTGCTGATTTGCCCGACGGGTGAGTTCGGCCTGGAGCACTTCTGCGGATACTTCTTTCAACCCATTGCTGGTTTCCGCTTGCATTGCGTTGATGGCCTCTTGTGCAGCGCGAATCTCCTCGGCCACTGACTGACCCTTGGCTTGCTCAGCCTCTGCAATGGCAGCCGCTTTGGCCTCAGCAGCTTGGACCTGGAGCTTGGCGGCGAAGTATTCAGCAGCCTTGGGGGACTCCTCCTTGAGCGCTTCAATTACTTGCTCCTGGCCGTAGCGCTTGATCGTTGATGCCAGCTCGTAGTCCAGGGCAGGGGAGTCGCGCAGGATCTCTTTCTCGGACATAACTGCCAGGGCACCGACATCAGCAGCGAACTGGTTAAAGACGCTGTTGCGCTCGGATTGCGTCAGGCCAGTCTCCTCAAACTGCGCCTTCTGGTAACGCTTCTCGGCAGCGGTGGGCTCGGCATAGCCACCATCAATCACCCAGTCAGGAAGGTTGCGGTAGGCGACGTCCTGCAGGTCTTGGAGCTGATACAGCTCACCAAATGACAGGCCCCTGGTCTTCTGGACGTTGATGCGCCAGTTCTGGCCAAGGTGTGGACGGGGAGCCTCTGTCCTCTCGTGGCCGAAGCCATCTTGGAACAGTTCTGCCCGCTCATCATTCGTAAGATATTTGGCTCCTTTGCTCACCTCTCGGGCTTGCTTACTTGATTCGCCACCGAAGGCATCGAGGAACAGATTTTCGCTGGAGGGCATCACGCGTGGCTCCGAATTTATTTGCGCCCTAGTCTTCCTATTCTAAAAAAAGCTAGCTCACTGAAATACCGCTTTGGAACTATAGATAGAACCGAGCTGTGTTGCTCTCTGCCGCATTTATCGTGGCTAGACCTATCATTTGTGACCTGAGTTGTGTAGACCGCGATCCACTCGCTACCAGTATTTTTAAGTCAGAAAAGATCCTCGGCATAAGCTACGAATTCGAGGGTGGCTCTATTGATTCACAGGACGAGATCGTCCTCTCAAATGGCCTCGGCAAGACCGAATTAGTGAAGCGCAGTACTGACGGAAAGTCTGGCTACGTGAGCTTCGGCAACCATGGCTTTCCCTGCGGCAAGGCCCGACTGCGGTTCTATACCCAGGACCATGAAATGCGCAGAGCCAGGGTGATCGTCTGGGTCACTGGCCAGCGGGTCGAGATCGAATCAATTTAAGCGGCAACCTTTTACCGATGGAATTAGAAAAATGCACTACACGCAGGAATCAATTACCCAGACCAAAGAGGGGCTCTACTTCTCAGACCACTTCCTCCAGCAACTCCTCGACCGAGTGGATGTTCTGGACCGGGCTGGACGCGAGAAGGACACGAAGGCCCTCTTTCAGGAGTTCAACGTCTTTCGCTGAGCAGGTCGACTAGGCGGAGCATCACTTCCATTGAATCAGCTCTCCATCGGTCCGTCTCCTCGCGGTCCATCTCGTAAATGGCGATGAATCCATCAATCCTTTTCCTCTGTTCAAGCAGCTCAGCTTTGATGTCGATCTGACCGCCATCGAGACCGTTGACCTTTCGATCAATGATCTGGAAGTGACCCTGTTCGTTTCTGTTCTGATGGATCAGGTTCCGGGTGATGCCTTCAATCCTGCGGCTATCGACTTCGCGCTGATGTTGCTTTGACTTCTCAGAGGTGCGTGTTGACCAGAAGTCTTTTTCTTCCTGCGTCTTCAGGCTCCGGTCAATTGCCTCAGGGCGCTGGGGCAATGCGGGGTAGGTGTTCGCGGAAACGTCGAGGCGGC
>Ga0189289_10420_pt1 | contig 16147 bp, 12 predicted proteins | sample UW106minimetaG_FD_130313 | JGI IMG/M metagenome (GOLD analysis project Ga0189289, IMG submission 130313) | Marine microbial communities from the Costa Rica Dome - UW106 mini metaG | ecosystem: Environmental > Aquatic > Marine > Oceanic > Photic zone | place: Costa Rica: the Eastern Pacific...
AAAGAAGCTTTGGATAGACCGTCGTACCTCATCTATGTGGATACTATCGCTAGTTTATTCGATGAATATAAAAAAAATGTCTGTCATTATCGAGCTGTATTGGAAGAGAAAATTTTAGCAACCTAGGACTTTGTTTTTTATGATTTATTTGGGAACGGACTCATTTTTTATCGAGATCTTTAAAGAAATTTTTTAATGTACTATGAAGAATAACTTTTTTGTATGCTTATTTGTTTTAATTGCAGGTCTCTTTTCTTATGGCCAGAACTCAAAAGAAATATTATGTAAGGTTTTAGATATCGAAACAAAAGTTCCAGTATCATTTGCAACCATAAAATTTGAACGGATCCAGAATGGAGTCATTGCTGACGAAGATGGCGAATTTAGACTTCCTCAAGATTATAAAGTTTCAAATAAAAATATAGTTATTTCTTCTATAGGTTTTGAAACGTTAAAGGTATCTGTAATTACGCTTAAAGATAGTATAGTTAATATTATTTATTTAAAACCAAAAGTTGAAGCGCTTAGTGCTGTTTTAGTTACGGGCAATTCAAAGTTGGGTGAAAATTCTAAGGGTCTAACGGCAAAAACAATTGTAAAGAATGCCATTGGAAGAATACTTACCAATTACCCAAATTCAGCACATTCCTATATTTCTTACTATCGAGATTATCAGCTTATAAAAAATAATTACTATAATCTTAATGAAGCTATATTAGAAAGTTTTGATGCTGGGTTTGACACAGACAAGTATTCAAATAGACAAAATGTAACTGCGTTATATTCCTACAATTTAAATAGAGAGTTTTATCAAGACTCTTTGTTGCTGAATAGTATATATGGAAAATCAAAGTCAATTTCTGAGGGAGATTTTGCCAAATTAGGCACTGAGATTCAGAATGAGTTAGAGATTTTAAACATCCACAATCCAATTCGTAATTTTAATAAAAGTAGCTTTTCTTTTATTTATATTTTTAGGGATAACTTCGTTAATAATCATCTGTTTAAACTATCTAATATCACTTATGTAGAGGATATTCCTTTGTATGAGATTGATTTTGTGACGCGAGATGATCCAGGAATGCGGTATATGGGATCAGGAAAAATTTATGTATCTAAATTGAATTATGCAATTCATAGGATAGAATACCGTGTTTATGCCAACAGAAATTACAGATCCACAAGAACGCAAGGAAATACCTTTGCCAATGTAATGAGTAAACCGAAAAATATTCTTTTTGAGGTAAAGGTCGAATACAAGTCCAAGAATAATAAGATGTATCTTAATTACATGACCTTCAATAATCTTTTTGTAATAAAGAAGCCCAATCCTTTTAAAGTCGATGATTTTTTATTCAATCCTAAGACAAGGAACTTTATTCTCACATTTAATACGCCTCTAGATATGTCTACAATTGAACGGAAAAGTAATTTTAGATTACGATATAAAGACAAGAAGCTTATCATTAAAGAGATAAAGGCTATGGATGATAAAACAGTAAAAATTAAGGTCGTGGATTGGTCAGCTGGACTTAATGATGATATCACGACCATTGATTCAATGGACTTTAGTTATAAACTAAAGCGCATAAAAAACACTTTTGGTGCTACCATAAATCAGGTGAATAAAATTTCCGGATACCAGTTTCGAGAATATTTTACCCAAGAGATTTTTGAAAATAAAAGTCCTGATGAAGATTTGATTTATGTAGACAAGACATTGCCAATATCAGCAACCAGAACAAACAAACCGAGTTTTGATCTTGGTAAATATTGGGTTAATTCTCCATTAAAAAAGACAAAAGAGGCTAACAATTAGTCTTGGTTTTGTCTTTGTTTGCGTTTTTAAGTCAAATGTATCAATGCACTAGCCTAATGCCTAGATGTGCAAATAGAATAAACGCAAAACCATCACTAGGTCAAGTCCACTTATTATTCTTTAATAACTCTTATTCCAATATGTTGACTAGAAACTTCACTATCGTTATTGGCGTCGTAATAATCATAAGCACTATACCCATAGACACCGCCTTGGTAAAGTTCAGCAACATTTCCACCTAAATCGTAAATATTTGCATCTCCAACTTTGGAGGCTTTAAAGCTACCGACAGGTTTTAATAGAGAGTATTGAAGTGCGCTTATTTTGGACTTTAATTTTTGGTAATCGCTTGGTACGAGTTGGTATCCAGCCCAAAGATTAAATGTGTTCTCTTTTGGAGCCGCTTTTACAGCTAATTGATGAAGGGATTTAGCCTCTTTTGAATTAGGCATTCTATAAACCTTACCTGTGAGATTGGATAACCAAGAGAGATAGTCTTTTGCATTTTCAATTGAGACAACTATCGGGTAATTGTCTTGTCCTGCTGGATAGGTAAAATCGCTTTTAAATGATTTATACTGAGCATTTGTTACTTCAAATCGTCCTATTGAGGTCGAGTCTTTCTTAATCTGAACCGTCTCTGGAATAAGTTTATCATTAAGGGGTTCTCCGTACAATCCATTGACTGATTTTACGGATTGTAATTTTAAAATATGGGCAAGTGGACTATCTTTTTTAAATGCAGAATTTTCGATTGAAGGCTTATTAAGTAAATAAGTTTCTATCCATTTAATTTCCTCTTTCATTTTACGCAACTGGTGAGTGATTTTTTGTAAGCCGTGCGGCTGATCTGGAAACCATAAAAAGCGGACAGGTGCTTGTCCTACCTGTTGTAATCCTCGATAATATTCCCAGCCTTGATCTCTTGGTACAGCTCTATCTGCACTACCGTGAAAAATTATAGTTGGAGTCTTAATTTTTTCAATTTCAAATAAAGGGGATTTTAAAATATAGTTTTCGTTATATGGTTTACCGTTAGTGTCATCCCAAGGAGCACCACCAAAATAATGTTGGTCAAAACTAACACCAAAACGACAAGTTCCGTAATCTGAAGTCCAATTGACATCTCCAGCTCCTGGTGCGGCAACTTTAAACATATCAGGGTATCTCACCGTAAGCATTGTTGTAATAATAGCACCATTGGACCAGCCCATAGTACCGAGTTGATTCATATCAATTTTACCGTCTTTATCAAGCTTAGTTATTCCCTTAATGATGTCTTCCATTTCTGGCTCATAGTAATTTTCTTTGATGGCTTCAACATAAGCCAAACCATGGTTTGCTGAGCCATGATAATTTGGTTTTAGAACAAACATACCTTTCTGAGCAAGTAGATTTGGATAAGTACTCCAACGTTCTGACCATAAGTCCAAATCCTGACTCGCAGGACCACCATGTATGGATAACATTAGCGGGTAACGCTTTCCTTCCTCATAGTTTTCAGGATAGTATAAAATTCCAGTGACCTCTTCATCTTTATAACCTTTCCATACCATGATCTCACTTTTAGTTATAGATTTCTTTGAAAGGTTCTTATTGAGTTTAATTAACGCTTTGTCATCAGAGATTTTGTGTTCTTTTAAATTGCCTATATAATAACTTGGTAAACGTGATGCTGTTGAATAGTTGTAAATGATCTTACTGCCATCATCTGAAACAACATTTACTCTTACATGGTCATTTTTATCGCTAAAATTAACCTTACGCTTTGTCCAAGAATTAGCATTCTTTTTATAGTATGCTATGCGTCGTGTAGCACGATTAGCCAATGAAATTATAATATCATTGCCAACCACATTATAACCTCCAGCATGGCCTAAATCCCAATTTAAATTGACCTTAGTGTGTGTTTTGGAACTTAAGTCGAAATAATATAATTCGTTTATTCCTGATCCGTTGTATGTTGGATTAGAACCATATTCCGAAGCGAAATAGAAACCTTCACTGTCACTAGTAAATTGAAAACCGTACGTCGGATAACCAAAGCCTGTTAAAATTCTTTGTATTACGCCAGTTTCAAGGTTTTTTAAATATTGATAAGGATCTAATTGTGCATCAGATGCATAACTTCGACTTCTCTGTTCGCCATAAATAAGCCATTTCCCATCTTTTGAAACGGTATATCCGGCCAGTGGTTTTTTATTATCTGTTAAACGAGATATGGTCTTATTTTTAATGCTAAAAGCGTAGACGTGATTTGGTCTCCAATTCAAAGAATCTTCTACAACAATGACATTATCCTTCTGTTCTGCTTTTTGCTGTTCATAAAGGGTTTTTCCATCGTTTGATTGAAATAAAAGTGTATTGTTATCTTTCCATTGCAGATTAGAAATTCCATTTTTAAATTCTTTTACTTCCTGAGCTTCACCACCATAAATACTTAATTTCCATAATTTTTTCCCCTTATTTCTAGATGATAGGAAATAGACGTATTCACCATCTTTAGAAAAGATTGGACTATAATCGTTCTCATCTCCATTTGTAAGTTGAATGGTTTTAAACATGCCATCGTCATTGATATCTAATCGCGTTAGATAGATGTCAGAAACAAAACGATCTTTCTTTTTTACAGCTTTTCGCTTGGTCCAAACCACCATAGAATTGTTCGGTGAAATGGATGCTGAACTCATGTATTCTGTATTGATGATATCATTAGGTGTCCAACGTGTTGGATCCAAGTCTTGTGAAAAACAGAAGCCTAATGAAAGGGTGAGCACTATGAAAAATGAATAAACTTTTAAACGCATTTTAGCCGGAATTAATTTAAGATTGATGATTAATTTATGTTTGTAAAGTTACAAATAACTGAGCCACCATTTGCCTTTATTGTCACCTTTGTAGCGCATGTATTTTTTACAAATTGGGTAGAGAATAAGTATAACTAAAAACCACACTAGGTAGGATACCCAAAGGTCAAAGCCAACATTGAGTAAATACCCAGTTTTAAAGCGTGCAACGGTTAAAACAAGTTCTTGCCAATCTTCACCGAGAATTACTAAACCAATCATGCCAAGTATATGAATTAGATATAGGTGTAAGATATAGTAAAAAAAAGGTACGCGACCAAAAACTAACATAATGTCAGTGAATTTATTTTTTACAGATTCAATGCCAAATAGGAATAAGAGCGCTGGTCCAATTGTCATCAAAGTAAATATTAATGATGGCGGATATTTTGTAACATTAAAAAACGATAATATAGCATATGTAAAATTATCTTGAGTAGACCAAGGCTTTGGATCTCCATAGATATTGATAAATCGTAATACAAAAAACAGGATTATTGCGCCAAAACCTAATCCTAATAACCATTTTTTTCTAATGTTAAAATCAAACCCTTTTTGATAAAAATGACCAAAGCAATACCCAAGAATCATAATGCCTAACCATGGCATAAAGGGATAAGCTATTGCTAACATACCGTTTCCATCATTTATGACGTGAAAATTAAACTGATGCACGTAATACCATAATAGGGACATTGGCTCTGATCCTTGTTGCGTTATTCCATCGAGCAAATTATGACCAAATATTATTAATAGACCAATAATCAATAAAATCTTTTTCGGTAAATGAATAAGGGCAGCTAGGATGATCATACAAATACCAATGGCCCAAATAACTTGAAAGATGTGTACACTCAAAGTAAAGTCAAAGGTCCAAGCAAAATTTACAAGTGTTAGCTCAATAAAGACGAGCCAGAGTCCTCGGGTAAATAAAAATTTTGATAGATGATTTTTGGAGGCCTTTTTTTGTCCATATAAAAAAGCAGACGTTCCTGCTAGAAAAACAAAAATGGGAGCACAAAAATGAGTAATCCATCTGGTAAAGAATAATATCGGTGTGGTTGTCTCTAAATTTGTGGGATCTGCAAACATATATCCCGTATTTGTATAGTCTCTTGCATGATCTAAGGCCATAAGTATCATAACTAAGCCTCTTAGGATATCGATGGACTGTATTCTACTCGATTTGATTGGTTTCATTAGTCTTAAATAAAAGAAATTAAAAGACCTAGGAGGAGTAAAAGTATAAAAAAAGCATTGCAAAGAGCAATGCTTTTAATTTTAAATAGCAATTTCAAGCTGATTGTTAAGAATATCTTCAAAGGTTTCACGCTTTCTTATGAGGTGGGCTTCTCCTTTATAAACTAAAACCTCTGCAGGACGATAGCGCGAATTATAATTACTTGCCATAGAGTAACAGTATGCACCAGCATTTTTAAAACATAAAATATCACCTTGATTAATTTCATTAATCCGTCTGTTATTGGCAAAGGTGTCCGTTTCACAGATATAACCTACCACTGAATAGAAGCGTTCTCTTCCTTTTGGATTTGAAATGTTGAAAATGTCATGCTGCGAACCATAAAGCATTGGTCTAATGAGGTGGTTAAATCCAGAATCGACCTGAGCAAACACTGTAGATGTAGTTTGCTTAACCACATTTACTTTTGCTAGGAATACACCAGCTTCGCTCACTAAGAATTTACCAGGCTCGAAGGCTAAGGTCAAATCTTTTCCATAGGATTTGCAGAATTCATTAAACCTTTTAGATAGTTTTTTACCTAATTCTTCAATATTCGTTTCAATATCATCTGATTTATATGGTACTTTAAATCCAGAACCAAAGTCAATAAAATCTAAGTTTTTAAAGTTCTTGGCAGTTTCAAATAAAATTTCGCTCGCATAAAGAAAAACATCGATGTCTAAAATATCACTTCCTGTATGCATATGTATACCATTAATGTGCATACCTGTGTTTTCTACAATGCGCAGTAATAGTGGAATTTGGTGTATCGAAATACCAAATTTACTATCAATGTGACCAACCGAAATATTTGTATTTCCACCTGCCATTACATGCGGATTAATACGAATACAAACAGGTATATTTGGATACTTTGTCCCGAACTGCTCTAAAATTGAAAGATTATCTATGTTAATTTGAACTCCAAGTTTCGCTACATTTTCAATTTCTTCAAGAGAAACACCATTCGGTGTAAAGATGATATTTTCAGGTTTAAACCCAGCTCTAAGTCCTAACTGAACTTCTTGTATAGAGACGGTATCTATACCAGATCCTAGTGAATTGAATAATTTAAGAACTGAAATGTTAGATAAAGCCTTAACAGCATAGTTTATCTTTAGGTTGTTTACTTTGCTGAAAGCGCCGGTCAAACGCTTATATTGGTTTATAATGGTATCAGCGTCATAGACATAAACAGGGCTTCCAAATTCCTTAGCAATGTTTAAAAGAGTTCTGTTGTTCATTTTGTTGTGGGTTCCTTAATTGAGGTGCAAACTTAAGATGAAGCCTTAGGTTTAGAAATTATATAAACATAATTTACTAAATTTGCACATATTGTTAAATAATTAACAAAAGCCAATTATGAGAACGATTGCATCCTGTGTCGAAAATATTGTACTAGAACAGCCTTTTTTAGAAGAAGCCATTTCTAAGGAAATCATTAATTACTCAGCCTTAGCCAGTGTTTTGCAAAATGATGTGTCCGAGCAATTAGGCCGTCCTGTTAAAACAGGTGCTATTATGATGGCTTTACGAAGATACAAGGACAAATTAACCATAAGCAAGCCTTATTATAAATTAAATACACTTCTTGAACAGCTTGGTGATATTACCTTACGTTCAAATTTGAGTGATTTTACCTTTCGAAATTCAAATAGTTTAATCGATAGTCAAGCCAAAATATTGAATGAGATTAAAAACAAACCTCATATTTTCTACACTTTTACAAGAGGTATTCTAGAGAGTAATATAATTATATCAAGTAGTGAGAAAAAAAATGTGCTCGATTGCTTTCAAGGGGAAGAGTGTCTTCAGTTAAAAGAAAATTTGTCAGCGATAAGTTTAATTCTTCCAAAAAATAATACCAAAATTGCAGGTTTGTATTATCAGATTCTCAAACGATTAGCTTGGCAAAATGTGCCACTTTATGAGGTTATTTCTACTACAAATGAATTTACTATTGTTGTTGAGGATAATGTTGTAGATAGTGCTTTTTCAATCGTAAAGAACTTAAATAAAGTCTGAATTTATATAAGACCTAAGTTCTCAAAAAATCAAATTATTTTTATTGGTATAACGAAAGGGTATGTGTATTTTTGTGCCACAAAATAAACCAGAGTTTTCTATAACTCTATGGAACTAGAAATAGATTATTTATTATGAATTTACACGAATATCAAGGAAAAGAATTACTAAGCAGTTTTGGAGTTCGCATTCAGAGAGGTATTGTCGCTCAGAGTGCCGATGAAGCCGTTTCAGCAGCGAAACAATTAACTGAAGAAACTGGTACTGGCTGGCATGTCATTAAAGCGCAAGTTCATGCAGGTGGACGCGGAAAAGGTGGTGGAGTAAAGCTAGCTAAAAACCTTGATGAAGTAAAAGAACTAGCAGGTCAGATCATCGGAATGAATCTGGTTACACCTCAGACCTCTGCAGAAGGTAAAAAAGTACATCAAGTTTTAATTGCAGAAGATGTTTACTATCCAGGTGATAATGAACCGGAAGAATATTACATGTCTGTGCTATTAAATAGAGCTAATGGACGTAATATGATCATGTATTCGACTGAAGGTGGAATGGACATCGAGCAAGTAGCAGAGGAGACTCCACATTTGATCTTTACTGAAGAAATAGATCCAGCGTTAGGTTTGTTACCTTTCCAAGCGCGTCGTGTTGCCTTTAATTTAGGATTATCAGGTACAGCGTTTAAAGAAATGACTAAGTTTGTTTCTGCATTATATACAGCCTATGTAAAATCTGATGTATCGTTATTTGAAATTAATCCAGTATTAAAAACAAGTGATGACAAAATCATGGCTGTAGATTCTAAAGTAACTTTAGACGGTAATGCCTTATTTAGACATAAAGATTTAGCAGCCTTAAGAGATAAGCGTGAAGAAAATCCTATCGAAGTTGAAGCTGGTGAACTAGGCTTAAATTACGTAGACCTTGATGGTAACGTTGGGTGTATGGTAAATGGAGCTGGATTAGCCATGGCAACAATGGATTTAATTAAACAGGCTGGTGGTGAGCCTGCAAACTTCCTTGATGTAGGTGGTACAGCCGACGCTGCTAGAGTAGAGGCAGCCTTTAATATCATCTTAAAAGATCCTAACGTAAAAGCTATCCTTATTAATATATTTGGTGGTATTGTACGTTGTGATCGTGTTGCTCAAGGTGTTATAGATGCTTACAAAAATATTGGAGATATTAGTGTGCCAATCATTGTACGTTTACAAGGAACCAATGCAGATATCGCCAAAGAACTTATTGATAATTCTGGTTTAGATGTACTCAGTGCAACAGAATTCCAAGAAGCTGCAGATAAGGTACAAGAAGTATTAAGCTAAGGTTTTATATTATATAAAGTAAAAAAGCTCTCATGTTGAGAGCTTTTTTTATACACTGACTTTTTTAAGATTAATAGTTAATAAATGTTATGGTGCATATTGAACGTCAGAGTGACCTTCGGTTATATTTATGGTTTCACATCCTTCAACAACTGTGGAAAATTCAAAAGTTCCTGAGATTATGTAATTAGTTTCATCAAAATTTGTAATAGTCATAGAACCCTCATATGTGTCTTCTATATCATAGAAACAGTTACTAGATTCGTAAGTGTGTACTACAAATGAATTATTTATAAGTGTATATTCAGTATCAGTAATCAACGGTCCATTAGCAAGTAAGCTAATCGACAAATTTCCATTTTCATGACCAAAATCCGGCCCAATCTGCAATTGTAGTTGTTGATAAAAAGCCCCAATTTCATTTGAATTAGTAATGGATATTGGAATACCATTAATTAGATAGCCAATCGTATTTTCACCAGTCTATGTTGGCGGTGGCAATTGGTCTATTGGATTAGTAGAACCATTATCGTCATCATTATTATTGCAACTTGTAGTAATTAATAGGGATAAGACGCATAAGGATAAGAATTTCTTTTTCATAATATTAGATTTGGTTTTTGTTTTTTATAAAGTTAAGGTTTAGGTAATGGGCTTATATACCTAACCTTACGTATTAAGGTTTTTATAACTATTGGATAAACATGCTATGTTACTTGGGATTAGTCGCAGCAGTGTTAAATTTTCCCAACCAACGTTAAACAGTGTTAACTCTTGTAACTCCTGAGTGTAATAGTCGTCTTTTAAGTGTCAATCATTAAAAACGATTAATTATGAAGAATTTAAAAATTTTAGTTTTAGTTGTAGCCATGGCTTTTGCAAGTATTGTTTCTGCAACTACAAATCCGGTTAAAACTGCAGCGTCTACATCTATTAGTAAGTCCGTTGGTGAATTATTGAAAAATCCAGATTTTCAGTTAGACCAAGAAGTTGATGCTGTTGTTGATATTTTTATCAATAGCGATGACGAAATGGTAGTATTATCTGTAGACACAGATAATGAAAAGGTTGAGCAGTACATAAAAAGCCGCCTTAACTACAAGAAAGTTGAAAATTCAACTTTAGGGAATAAAAAATCTTTCAAAGTACCAGTGAAGATGGTAAAATCTAATTAGATAGATTTTGATTATAGTGTTTTAGAGCAACAATTACTGTTGCTCTTTTTTTTGTTTTTTTGGTTGCTTTGGTAATGGACCTCTTAGGTGAATGATTAATCCGTTTAAGAAATTACGTAGAATCTGATCACCACATTCCATATATTTTGGATGATCTTCTCTTCTAAAAAAAGCATTAAGTTCGCTTTTTGATATTCTGAAATCTACGAGTTCAAGAATTTTTACAATATCATCATCTCTTAATTTGTGAGCAACTCTTAGCTTTTTAAAAATATCATTATTTGTCATAGTCAACTCTTTTTGGTCATTTCTTAGTATTTCAACTTTCTAGAATTTTGAGATTTTTTTAATAAAACTCAAAAATTCATGATTCTCGTCATTTAAAGAATGTGAACATTCTAAAAACTCATAACTTCTTTATTGGCAGTGCTTTGCGTAAAATATTAAAGCGAAATAAGTCATTGATATTTGATTAATTTTAGCATGAAAGGCCTGTTCTTATTGGCTTGTTGAATTGATAAACGTTTAAAAATTCCGACTAAGTACCACTTATTTTTCGACAAGATACATTATATCAACGACAATAAAATAAAGTACCTCTTTAACTTTATACTATAAATTTAACTCCCTATCAACAATGATTAACCGTGCTGAAAAATTGAGCTTATTATCAGAGATGATTGCTTTCGCTCAGACAGATGATAATATAAAATCTATTGAGTATAATTTTTTATTTAGTATAGCTAAGCAATTGGATATTTCTAAAGAAGATTTCGATCATCTATTTGAGCATCCAGTATCTTACGTACACTTAAAGTCACATAGTGAACGCATTGTTCAGTTCCATAGGTTAGTACTATTAATGAATCTGGATCACAAGGTATCTCCTAAACAATTGGTTAAGATTCACAACTTTGGTTTACGAATGGGATTAAGTCATGAATCTATTAATAGAGTCCTTGATTTAATGGATAGTTTTCCTAATAAAGTAGTACCACCAGATTTTTTAATTGATATTTTTAAAGTTCAGTATAATTAATAAGGCGTTAAATTACTTAACTTTTAATTTTTCCAGTTTTTCTTGATAAGCTGTTATTTCATCTCTAAAACGCGCAGCTTCCATAAAATCTAAAGCTTTCGCAGCTTGTTCCATTTGCTTACGCTTTTCCCGAATCTTTTTTTCCAGTTGAGATTTGGTGAGGTACTCACTTTCAGGCTCTGCGGCTAGTTTTGCTTCCAATTCTGTTTTATAGGTACTGACGGAATTTTTAGCTAATGCACTATCTAGACTTTTATTTAATGCCTTAGGAGTAATGTTGTGTTGTGTGTTATAGGCGATCTGCTTTTCACGACGATAATTCGTTTCGTCTATGGTTTTCTGCATACTTTGTGTAATGGTGTCCGCATACATAATGGCTTTACCATTTAAATTTCTTGCAGCTCTTCCAACAGTTTGAGTTAGTGATCTATTTGAACGTAAAAAGCCTTCTTTATCAGCATCTAAAATGGCGACTAAGGATACTTCTGGTAAATCAAGACCTTCTCGTAACAAATTTACACCAACCAAAACATCGAAAATACCCTTTCGCAAGTCTTGCATTATTTCCACACGTTCTAAAGTATCCACATCACTATGGATATAACGACATCGTATGGAGATTCTCGTTAAATATTTAACAAGTTCTTCGGCCATTCTTTTTGTAAGGGTCGTTACTAAAGTGCGTTCGTCTTTTTCAACACGCCCTTGAATTTCTTCTATAAGATCATCAATTTGATTGAGACTAGGTCTTACATCGATAATAGGATCTAACAGTCCCGTCGGTCGTATAACTTGTTCCACATAAACACCATCTGTTTTTTGCATTTCGTAGTCTGCAGGAGTCGCCGAAACGTAAATGACCTGATTTTGAAGCGCCTCGAACTCCTCAAATTTTAGCGGTCGATTGTCCATCGCAGCAGGAAGTCTAAAGCCGTATTCTACCAAGTTTTCTTTTCTACTACGGTCTCCACCATACATAGCATGTACTTGAGAAATGGTAACATGACTCTCGTCTACAACCATAAGGTAATCATCAGGAAAATAATCGAGTAAACAGAATGGTCGCGTTCCTGGTGATCTTCCGTCGAGGTAGCGTGAGTAATTTTCTATGCCAGAGCAGTATCCTAATTCTCGTATCATTTCTAAATCAAACTCTGTACGCTCTTTAAGTCGTTTGGCTTCAAGATGTTTCCCAATATCTTTGAAATAATCATGTTGCACGACTAAATCATCTTGAATATCTCTGATCGCATTTTGGAGCACATCTGGAGACGTTACAAACATATTTGCAGGATATATATTTAAGCGATCATAGCGCTCTAGAATTTCATTTGTATGCGCATCAAAAGCTTCGATTTCTTCAATTTCATCACCAAAAAAATGGATACGAAAAGCGTTATTGGCATAGCCAGGAAAAACATCAACTGTATCTCCTTTAATTCTAAAGTTTCCGTTTTTAAAGTCGGCTTCTGTTCTTGAGTATAATCCTTGTACTAACTGATGTAATAGTTTTGTTCTGGAAATAACTTGATCACGCTCTACAGTAATGACATTTTTTTGAAATTCAACCGGATTTCCAATACCATATAAACACGATACTGAAGCCACAACAAGAACATCTCTGCGACCTGAAAGTAATGATGAGGTGGTACTCAAGCGCATTTTTTCGATCTCTTCATTGATTGAAAGATCCTTTTCAATATAAACACCAGACACAGGGATGTAGGCCTCTGGCTGATAGTAATCATAATAAGATACAAAATACTCGACGGCGTTGTCAGGAAAAAACTGTTTAAACTCTGAATATAATTGTGCCGCAAGGGTTTTGTTATGTGCTAAAACAAGGGTTGGTCGTTGCACCTCTTGAATCACATTTGCGACTGTAAAGGTCTTACCAGAACCAGTTACACCGAGTAAGGTTTGGTAGCGTTCTCCTTCTGTTATTCCATTAGAAAGTTGTTGAATTGCCTCTGGTTGATCTCCAGTAGGTTTAAAGTCTGATTCTATCTTAAACCGCATGTTACAAATTTACGATAAAGATTAGCTTTAATCAATTAACGTTTTAAAGCAAAATGGCCTGTAAAATTTCTGCCATCTAAAAATTCTGCTATAAACCAATAATCATTACTAGGCAGTTTTTCACCATTAAAAGTACCATCCCAAGCTAAGTTTGTTGTATCTAATTTTGTAATTAGTTTGCCGTAACGATTAAAAATAGTCACATGTCTTAATTGGACCAATTGTTCTCCTAGTCCTATAATTTGCCACACATCGTTAATGTCATCTCCATTAGGTGTAAAGAATTTAGGGAGCCCTAATACTGAAATAATATTTTCTGTAATACCACATCCATTTTTGTCCTTTACATAGATAATATGCTCACCGGCAGAAATATTGGTAAAGACATTACTTTCTTGATAAAAACCATCCATGTCATCTATAGCATATTCATATGTACCACTCCCAAATGCATTAACTGTTATGGTATTATTGGGTGCAACACCTTCTACCAAAACACTGTCAATTAATGCTGTCTGTGAGGGATTAACTATAATAGTGCGACTTGAAGAACAACCGTTTGGGTCTGTAACTGTTACAGAATAATTACCAGTTTCGTTAATGTTAATGAATGATGTATTTATATTTGTTTGAGTTCCATTAAAATACCATTCATAATAATAATTGTTAGGTAAGTCATCTATTATACCTCCTTGGAGTGTTATGAATTCTGGAAAGGTGTTTAAACAATAAATTACTGTTTCATCAGCTTCTAAAATTGGCGTGTAAAGAACTTTTAGATTCACTGTAGAAATACTAAAGCATTGATTATTAGTTTCTATTTTAACAAATATGGTCTGCGTATCAATTACTGTATTGACAAAGCTATTAGGTAATGGATTCGCCTCATTAAAGGCATCCTCCTCGTTTTCAAAGTAACTAACTTCAGCCCCTGTAGGTATTTGGTTAATTATAGATGCCTCGATAAATTCTAAATCAAAGGTTGCAAAACCATCTATTTCTTCACCATCACAGGAATTTAAGTCAGGAATATTAATAAAGTTGTTGCTTGTCTGTAATTCTAATTGAGCAATAGATGTGCAGTTTCCAGGATTAATTATTCTTGCATAAATAATCTGAAATGGAGTGCTATTTTCAAAATTAGTCGCATTACTAATAGGGTTTATATTTGCTATAGCGTCGTCTTCTGAAGTGAAAAAGTCAGTTATCACGAGATTCTCATTACCATTAGTTAAATCACTTTCAGCCTCAAAAAGATTATAAATAGTTAAACCATCTGTATTACTATCGCACTCAGTTAAAATGGCATCTTGAGTAATAGGTAATTGCACATATTCAATAATTACTTCTCCATACGATATACAATCATCTGAAAGAATAACTTCAACATTGTAAGTACCTGGTTCAGTTACGTCAAAGAATCCACAATTGGCGCAATTCGTTTCTTCTTGCAAAATACCATCTTTAAACCAACGATATGTGCTAAAAGCTGGATTATTAGCATTTAAAGTCAGAGTTTCTCCTTCGCATAAAGCATTTCCCGTAGCTATAAGTCTATTTGGACCTAAATCTGTTGATAATTGAAAGCTACCAGCTTCTAGAAATACTGCAGAATCAAATCTGTGATTTTGTTCGTCTGCAATTACCAATTTAACATGATAACTAATATTTGGTTCTATATTGGCTGTGGCTGTTAAAACCGCTGTTTGTCCATTAAAGTTTATAGGGGAACTGATACCATTATAAGAACCAAAGTAAGTTTCATTTTGTGGAGGGCATGAGCCTGGAACACCAGGGGTTACTGTTGTCGCTTTTACTGGAATATTAGTGTCTGGTACAAGTGCTATATTTTCATATTGATTTTGCCCATCTGTTGGTCGGATTAAAAATCCAAATAAATCTGAAAATTGACAACTGTTGGGATTGTTCTCTTGGTATTCTTCCGAAGCAAAAATATATCTAAAACTTACCTGAGGGGCAATTGAAGTGAAATCAAACTCTAAAATCGTTGCATTGAACGTATTAGTTTCATTTAGAGCTAATTCCAAATCTTGATCACCAATCCAATTAGGGGCATCATCGTCACTTAAATTATTATTGGGTCCAGGTACATTTGCTAATCGACCTGTGCTCATTACTAGTCCACTGGTGAAGGGAAATGAAGTACCTGTGGCATCAAAAAAGCCATAGCTAAAGTCAGCACCATTAAAGTTACCGCCAATAATATTAGTGACATTTATATTAGTAATACAATCACTGTCAATTAAAATATCTTCAATTAGTTGCTGAGGTGTAAAGGTCTGGCTATCAACTAAAATATTCTGAGAATAATTAAATAGGCAGAACAAAGTGGTAGTAAATGTTAATATTCGTTTCATATTTTAATGAAGGAATGCAAAGATAAGCATCAATTAGTCTTAAAGTGTTAAGCTTAGGTTATAACTATCGTTTTAAAGCAAAATGGCCTTTAATTTGAAAGTGTTTTCCGTTTTGAATAACATTTGCAACATACCAGTAATCTCCTGCGGGCATGAGATTTCCATTAAAGGTACCGTCCCATCCAGGTGTATTAGAACGAATTTCTTTAATTAGTTTCCCATACCGATCAAAAATATGAATTACAGTGCCTGGAAGCGTTTGAACTCCTACAATATGC
>Ga0189289_10421_pt1 | contig 16128 bp, 14 predicted proteins | sample UW106minimetaG_FD_130313 | JGI IMG/M metagenome (GOLD analysis project Ga0189289, IMG submission 130313) | Marine microbial communities from the Costa Rica Dome - UW106 mini metaG | ecosystem: Environmental > Aquatic > Marine > Oceanic > Photic zone | place: Costa Rica: the Eastern Pacific...
CAGTCACCTATTCTGATGCACGTTTCGCATACGAAGAAGCACAAGCTATTATAGAGAATAATCCTTCTGTCACGCTGAGCGCAGTCGAGGCGTCTCAACTGAACACAACCATTCCAGAAGAAGTCTCACTAACCGGAAAAGTATATAATACCCAAGCGGAAATAGCTGAAGCTGTTTTAGTGTTAGACCGACTCGCAAAAAAAATGCGCTCTAAACGTATGGGTTCTGGTGCAATTTCCTTTGATAAGGTTGAGGTTAAATTTAATTTAGACGAAGCTGCTAATCCAACAGGAGTTTTCTTTAAAACGAGTAAAGATGCCAATAAATTAATCGAAGAGTTTATGCTTTTAGCAAACAGAAAGGTCTCAGAATTTATAGGTAAACAAAACCCAAAAAAGACCTTTGTGTATCGTGTACATGATGAACCAGACGAAGCAAAGCTTGCGCAATTACAGAATGTAGTCAGTCGTTTTGGTCATAAACTCAATTTTAAAGATCGCAATAGCGTAGCTGCTTCTTTAAATAAATTATTGACCGATGTTGTTGGTAAAAAAGAACAAAATCTCGTTGATACTTTAGCTATAAGAACCATGTCCAAAGCAGAATATACCACTCATAATATTGGGCATTACGGATTAGCTTTTGATTATTACAGTCATTTCACCTCTCCAATTCGTCGTTATCCAGATGTTATGGCGCATCGTTTATTACAACATTATCTCGATGGAGGTAAATCAGCTAATGAAGAGATTTACGAAGAGAAGTGTAAGCATTCTAGTGATATGGAATACTTAGCCACAAAGGCAGAGCGCGATTCTATTAAGTATATGCAAATTCGTTTTATGCAAGACCATCAAGATGAAGAATTCTTAGGTGTAATTTCTGGCGTAACCGATTGGGGAATTTATGTGGAGATTATAAGTAATAAATGTGAAGGTATGGTAAGTGTAAGAGATATGAAGGATGACACTTATGATTTTGATGAAAGCCATTATGCTATGATTGGTAGACATAATCACAAGATGTATCAACTAGGTGATGAGGTTATTGTAAAAGTAAAAGCCACGGATTTAGTTAAGAAACATTTAGACTTCTACTTAGTTGGAAAACCTGTATCAGAAGATTAAATTTGTAGTATACACTGCTATAAATTTAAATTATGATTCTTACTACGACCAATTCAATAGAAAATTTCAAAATTGTTGATTATTTAGGTATTGTCACAGGTGTGGCAATTAATGAAGAAAAGCTTGCTATGGGCTTTAGTATGTCAAAATACTTTAGTGCCGTTAGAGATAGTATTGATGTTGTAAAAGAAAAAGCATTTCGTCAACTTCAAGAAAATGCTAGGCAATTAAATGCAAATGCCGTAGTTGGCATAAAAGTTGAAATAGAATTAACAACACATAACTATGCCATGGTCTCTGTGACAGGAACAGCAGTAAAAGTGGCTGAATAATTAAAATTAAAAACAAATGAAAAAATTCATCTTTTTATTAAGTATAGCATTAAGTTTTAGCCTTTCTGCTCAAGACACCATAGAAAAATCTGTTGGAGAATTCTCTACACTAAAGGTTTATGATCTTATTAATGTTAAAATGATAAAGTCAGATGAAAATAGAGCTGTAATTGTAGGTGATAACAGAAAAGAAGTACAGATCATTAATAAAAATGGTAAACTCAAGGTTAGGATGAATCTTGAAGAGAGCTATGATGGTAATAATACAGTTGTAAAATTATATTACACATCAGTAGAAGTTATTGATGCTAATGAAGGAGCTAAAATTACTGTAGAAGATCCTATTGAGCAATTTGAAATTGATTTAAAAACCCAAGAAGGAAGTGAAATAACAGCTCAATTAAAAACAACCTATGCAAATATGAGGGCTGTAACAGGAGGTATTATTAATGTGTCAGGAAGCTCTAAAAATCAAGATATTTCAATTTATACTGGAGGTGTTTTTAATGGAGAAGATTTTCAAACTCAACAAACAGAAGTAAGCATTAACGCCGCAGGTGAAGCATATCTCAATGCTTCTGAATACGTTGACGTAAGAATTAAAGCTGGTGGCGATGTTTATATTTATGGTAATCCAAAAAAGGTGGACGAAAGCAAAGTTTTAGGTGGTCGGATTAAGCGTATGTAATTTCGGCTTAGTTTTTTACTTTTGTGTAAACCGCAAGTTTACATGTTAGATGATATCTTAACAGCCATTCCTTTCGGAATAATTTTAGCCTTTACCATTGGTCCAGTATTTTTTGTTTTACTTGAAACTAGTGCTACCAAAGGTTTTACAAGTGCTCTTATTTTTGATCTTGGTGTAATCCTTGCTGATATTGTTTTTATCCTGCTCATTTTTATGAGTACAGATACCCTTCTAGAGAAAATTAAAGACGATCCCAAGCTATTAGTTTTTGGTGGGGTTTTACTCATAGTTTATGGTCTTATTTCTTTTATTAAGATTTCAAAGTCCTTTCGGTCTATTGTAAGAGAACATCATAGAATTGAACTTCCTAAAAAGGATTACGGAAAATTGTTTGCTAAAGGATTCCTTCTCAATTTTATAAACATTGGTGTACTATTAGGTTGGTTAGGTTTCATTGTTATTGGGACGTCTATAACAACATCAGAAAATGGTGTAACCGTTTTTATTATTTCAATGCTAGTTGCCTATTTTGTTACTGATCTTTTTAAAATAGCAGCAGCAAAACGCTTAAAAAATAAACTAACTCCAAAACGAATTTTTAAAACTAAGAAAATCGTAGCTCTAGTAATTTTAGGTTTTGGTATGTTACTCTTATCTCAAGGCTTATTTCCAGAACTCTACGAAAAAGGTAAAGAACAGATTGATAAGGTAAATCCAATAAATTAGAGGATTATATGTCATTTGAATATCCTACAATTCAAATTAGAATTAAGGCAGCAGTAAAAGATGTTGTAATTCTTTTATTTGCTATGTATTGTACTTCAGAATTATTAAATACGTTTGAAAATGTTCCAGATCAGCTTCGCATGTATTTGTTTATTTTCTTCTTCATTTTATACGAGCCGATAATGCTAAGTTGTTTTGGAAATACCCTAGAGCATTATTTTTCGGATATTAAGGTTAAACGTGAGTCTAATTATGAGAAGAATATTTCTCTTATTCAGGCAATTATTCGCTTTCTATTTAAGTTTTTTCTAGGTTGGTTATCTTTATTAAGTATTACCTCCACTGAGAAACGGCAAGCGATCCACGATTCAGTTACGAAGTCTGTTGTAATTCTAGACAAATAATTAATTTAACTTTTATTATCCTATATTTAAGTATGAAAATTAATCACATCCTTAAGTACACTTTAATTGTATTCGTCTTTAATCTAGGCTTTTCTCAAAACAACAAAAAAGAGTCACACTACGTTCTACCGGACTTTGTTGAAGGACGAATATTAATGAAGGACGGAACTGAGCTTACAAGGGCTTTAAACTATAATTCATTATCTGAAAATTTTGCTTTTAAAGATGACGGAAAGATTTTAGCAATGTCAGAATCTGATATAAGTAGAATAGATACCATTTATGTAGCTAACCGTAAATTTTTTAGGAAAGACAATGTATTTCTAGAGCTATTGAAAACATCAAGTACTCCACTTTATTTAGAGCACAAATGCAATTTAGAATCCTCAACAGCAGCGAGTGGTGGATATGGAGGTACATCTCAGACAACATCAGGCAGAACAGTTTCCTCAATAGAAAATCGAGGTAATTTTTATGAAATAGAACTTCCCGGTATTTATAAGATAAATCCTTATAAACAGTATTGGATTATTAAAGAGGGTACAACAACAATTTTTAAAACCTTAGGTCAATTAAAGAAGTTATATCAGGATAAGAAGAAGCAAATTAAAATCTATAGAAAAACTAATAAAGTTGATGTAAAAACACCATCTAGTGTAGTTAAATTAATTGAACATTTAGAGGCTTGAATCATCAAATAAAAAAAGCCTTTAGAACTAACTAAAGACTTTTTAAATTGTTGAGGTGTCGAGCGGATTCGAACCGCTGTAGATGGTGTTGCAGACCACTGCCTAGCCACTCGGCCACGACACCCAATAAATGGACAGCAAATATATAAATATTTAGCGTTTTAGCCTATCTAGGCTTACTTTTTTCGTTTTTGAGAGAGTTGAATTGTAACCATCTCAACATCACCACCAATCGGAGGATTTATTTTGCTAACAGAAACAGTTGCTTTTGATATTAGTTTATCCTCGTCAAAAAAACGATTTAATATGCGTTGTGCTACAGTTTCCAATAGCTTAGAGGGTCTAGCCATCTCTTCTCTCACCACATTATTTAAAAACACATAATCTACTGTGTCTTCTAATGCATCAGAATTAGATGATGGTTTTAGATTAGCTTTAACCTCAACATCAACTCTGTAATCACTACCAATAATGGTTTCTTCTTTTAAGCAACCATGATTGGCATAAACTCTAATGTTTTCAACTTTAATAATTCCCATGGTGCAAAAATACTAGATTCTTGTCGTAAAGGAACATCAATTAATTAATTCGTAAAAAAGTCGAAAACATTGCTAATTGCGCTTGTTTTGGCTTTAAAGAACTCTGTATAAGTACACTGTTTACAGGTTACAGAGGTAAACTTTTTATTTTGTACATCAAAAATTTTTGACAAGGTACCACCTGTTGCTCTCATTTCACTAATTTCATATGTGGTGTTGCCACATTTTGGACATTTGTAATTCATATAATTTTTGGTTTTAGTTACGTATATCTATTCGTAGGTCATAGTGCATTAATGTTACAATTTGTGTAATTTTACCCTTTAAAATTTAGCGATGTCAGAAGATTCAAAATCACTCAATTTTATTGAGCACATCATAGAAGAAGATTTGGTAAACGGACTTTCCAAAGACAAGTTGCGTTTTCGTTTTCCTCCAGAACCAAACGGCTATTTACATATTGGGCATACCAAGGCTATAGGTATCAGTTTCGGACTGGGAGAGACCTATAACGCTCCGGTTAATTTGAGATTTGACGATACAAATCCTGCAAAAGAAGAGCAGGAGTATGTAGATGCTATAAAACGTGATATTGCTTGGTTAGGTTATCAATGGGCTAATGAGTTATATTCGTCAGACTACTTTGAAATGCTTTATAGTTGGGCGGTTCAAATGATTAAGGATGGATTGGCTTATGTAGATAGTCAAACATCTGAGGAAATGGCAGAGCAGAAGGGAACACCAACACAACTAGGTACTAATAGCCCTTATAGAAATAGAACGGTTGAAGAGAATTTGGACCTTTTTACTAGAATGAAAAGTGGCGAATTCCCAGCTGGAACACATGTGTTACGCGCTAAGATTGATATGGAAGATCCTAATATGTTAATGCGTGATCCGATTATGTATCGAATTCTCTATGCACATCACCACAGAACAGGAGATGATTGGTGTATTTATCCAATGTATGATTGGACGCATGGCGAAAGTGATTACATAGAACAAATTTCACACTCATTATGTTCTTTAGAATTTAAACCTCATAGAAAGCTCTATAATTGGTTTAGAGACCATGTTTACGAATACAATAAGTATACCTTACCACTACCACCAAAACAGCGAGAATTTGCACGCTTAAACCTCTCATATACTATAATGAGTAAGCGTAAGCTACTTAAGCTTGTAGAAGAGAAAGTGGTTTCGGGTTGGGACGATCCAAGAATGCCCACTATTTCTGGACTAAGGCGTCGTGGTTATACACCTGCGGCCATAAGAAAGTTTGTAGAAACAGTTGGAGTGGCTAAGCGTGAAAATGTGATTGATGTGTCTTTGCTTGAGTTTTGTATTCGTGAAGATTTAAATAAAATGGCAAATCGAGTCATGGCTGTTTTAGACCCTGTAAAAGTGGTAATTACTAATTATCCTCAGGATAAAGAGGAGTGGTTAGAAGCTGAAAATAATCAGGAGGATGCATCAGCCGGTTTTAGACAAGTTCCATTTTCAAAAGAGTTATATATTGAGAAAGAGGATTTTAAAGAAGAAGCTGGAAATAAGTTTTTTAGATTGAAGTTGGGAGGCGAAGTTCGATTAAAGAATGCTTACATAATCAAAGCTAATGCTGTTGTTAAAGATGATAGTGGTAACATTACGGAAATCCATTGTACCTATGACACAGATACCTCAAAGAAGGTAAAAGGAACATTACATTGGGTATCTATTAATCATGCTATTACTGCCGAAATAAGAGAATACGATCGCTTGTTTATGCACGAGGCTCCAGATAGTGACAAAGAAAAAGATTTTATGGAGTTTCTAAATCCAAATTCTTTGACTGTAAAAACAGGTTATTTAGAGCCAAGCTTAGTAGACGTTAAAGAAGGAGAGCGGTTCCAGTTTCAGCGCTTAGGTTATTTTGTTGTTGATGAAGATTCAACGGCAGATAAAATTGTATTTAATAAAACGGTAGGGTTAAGAGATAGTTGGGCCAAGCAAAAGCCAAAACCTCAGAATAATAATCAAAACAAACCGAAGCAACCGCAACAAAAACGACCTGCAATAAGTGTGATTCAGCAATTAGGAAAGAAATACACCAATTACCCTGAAGAGAAACAACTAAAAGTAAAAGCTGAAATACAAAAGCTTGCTAATACGGTATCTTACGATGAATTAGAGCCTTTGTTTGCTACAGCGATTAAAAAGGCTGGCACACGCATTGCTGTTATAATTACGTTAAAAGAACTCCTTAAAAACGGTTTAGAACGTAATAACGAGATCAACGATTTTATAACTAAAGCCCTTGAGGACAAGAATGAGATTTTAGTAGGTGAAGCCTCGGAAATTTGAGAAAAAGATGTAGTTATAAAATTTAAGAAAGAACCTCTAGATTATTTTTCTAGAGGTTTTTTATGGTACAATCCCGTGTTATTTGAAAATATATGATTCCGTGATTCTGGAATGACAGAAGCAAGAATGAAAGTAGGAAATATAACAGTTATCATTGTTGTTATCCTTCTTTACCTAGTTTTTAATTATACATCAATAAGGTGCCATTTACGCTGCCATGGATGATGTTTTGTGGTGTTACCAATTTTAGAAATTAATGGTTCTTTAGGCAAATAAAATAGCCCCAGTGTTCAAAAGTTCTGAGGCTTTTTTATTGAAATAAACGGCGTTTATTCGTCGCCTTTCTTTTTGTTATTAGCGTTTTTCATGGCTTCTCCAATTTGATTACTAGCTGTAAAACTAGCCACCATATTATTAAGCATATCACTACCAGCTTGTGGTGAATTAGGTAATAAGATAAGGTTACTATTAGTCTCCTCTCCAATAGATTGAAGGGTGTCATAATGTTGCGTCACCACAATTAATGCTGAGGCCTCCTGAGAATTTATACCTACGTTATTAAGAACCTCAACTGACTCTTCTAATCCGCGAGCAATTTCACGACGCTGATCGGCAATACCTTGACCTTGTAAACGTTTACTCTCAGCTTCAGCTTTTGCTTTTTCTACAATTAAGATACGTTGTGCATCCCCTTCAAATTGTGCAGCTATTTTCTCTCTTTCAGAAGCATTAATACGGTTCATTGCTGCTTTTACCTGAGCATCAGGATCAATATCAGTAACTAAGGTTTTAATGATATCATAACCATATTCAGACATATACTCTTGAAGCTCGCGCTTTACAGCAATGGCGATGTCATCTTTCTTAACAAAGACGTCGTCTAATTTCATTTTAGGCACTTCGGCACGTACCACATCAAATACAAATGAAGTAATTTGATCGTGAGGATATTCTAGTTTATAAAAAGCATCGTATACCTTCTCTCTAATCACAACGTACTGTACAGAGACTTTAAGCTTTACAAATACATCATCCAATGTTTTCGTTTCTATGATTACATCCAATTGTTGAATCTTAAGGCTTAGTTTACCAGCAATACGGTCTACCAACGGTATTTTTATTTGTAGGCCCGAGTGTCTGATACTGTGGTAACGGCCAAATCGTTCAATCACAGCAGCGGTTTGTTGTTTTACAATGAAAAAAGCAGAAATAAGGATAATTAGTCCAAAAAATATAATCGGTATAATAACAAATTGACCCATAACAAGTTTTTTAATGGTTAGTGAATACGAATACTAAATGTAAATAATTTTACTTAGGTTTGTTTCTATTAGCTCTAAAATCGCATGAAAAAACCTAATCTTCTTTTATTAGTAGTTCTAAGTATCACTTTTGTTACACTTAGTAATGCACAGCACAAGCGTTATGCTATTAAAAACGGTATTGGACTTCAGGGAGGAATAACACAGTTTGATATTCTTACAGATAACTTTACAACCAATAGCAATACGGGTTGGATTGCTGGTTTATCTGCCACAGTAGATATACCACACAAATGGTACACCGTTAGCTATAATATAACTTTATCAGAGAATAATGTCGATATTGCCGCAATATCTTTGACCAATCCAACAGCTCAGTTTATTGAGTATAAGCTTCTAACAGCTCAGTTATCATTTCTATTTCACACGAAATTAATAGGTAGCAACCTTACCCTAGATTTAGGACCAATGCTTCAATATAATGGAGATTTAGAATTAAAGGATGATTCAAATGAAGGTTTGATAATAGCCAATTATGACACTCTATTGACAGAAGACATTTCTAAAGTCTCCAACTTTAATGTTAATGGAGTAGTTGGTTTATCCGCTGGTTTTGGAAGCTTTAAATTAAAAGGTCATTACGTTTATGGTTTCACAAATATGTTGTCAAACCTAAATAACGAAGACTTAAATGTCGGCAATAATCAAGGGTTTAAAGGCAATCAGTCTATGCTTATGTTTACGGCGCAGTTAACCTTTTAATTGTGGTTTATTAACGCTTCAACACGCTTAACAGTTTCAGTCTTACCTATTAAATACATTATATCAAAAACATCAGGACCCTGTAAAGCACCAACAAGCGCTAAACGTAATGGCATCATTACTTTTCCAAATCCAATGCCATTATCGGTAATCCAGCCTTTGATATTGGATTGAAGCTGCTCAATGGTAAAATCTTCTGTTTTGTTAATCAATTCTATAACCGTTTTAAGGAGATCGTTAGTGCCGTCTTTTAATGCTTTTTTAGAAGCCTTTTCGTCGTAGGTGGAAGGAGCCTTAAAAAAGAAATGACTAAGTTCCCAAAAATCACTGATAAAAGTTGCACGTTCTTTGATTAACCCTACAACTAATGCAATAAAATTAACATCAATATCAGATAATTCAATTTGATTTTCTTTATATGTATGGGCTAAATCCAAATCGAGCTGTTGTTGCATATAATGATGATTAAACCACTTGGTTTTATCAGGATCAAAACGTGCACCAGCTTTATTTACGCGTTCAAGATCAAAGTCGGTTACTAATTGGTTAAGACTAAAAATTTCCTGTTCTGTACCAGGGTTCCACCCTAAAAATGCTAAGAAATTAACCATAGCCTCAGAGAAATAACCATCTTCCCTATAACCACGAGAAACATCTCCGGTTTTTGGGTCAGTCCATTCAAGCGGAAATACAGGAAACCCTAATTTATCACCATCCCGCTTACTTAATTTTCCTTTGCCTGTTGGTTTAAGAATTAAAGGTAAGTGTGCAAATTTTGGTGCTTCCCAACCGAATGCATCATATAATAATTGATGTAATGCCAATGAAGGTAACCACTCTTCACCACGAATAACGTGGGTTATTTGCATTAAATGGTCATCTACAATATTAGCTAGGTGATAGGTTGGCATGCCATCACTTTTAAATAGAATTTTATCGTCTAAGACATTAGTGTCTATAGAAATATCACCACGTATAATATCTTTTAGTTGTAAGGTTTCATCCTGAGGTGATTTAAATCTAACCACATAGTGCTCTCTTGCTTCAAGCCTTGAATTTGTTTCTTCTTCAGTTAGCACTAAAGAGTTAACTAAACGACCTTTTTCACGATTGTGCCAATTATATATAAAGGTCTTACCTTTTGCCTCATGATCTTTTCTGTGTGCATCCAATTCTTCTGCGGTATCGAAGGCATAATATGCTTTACCTTCTGCTATTAACTGGTCTGCGTATTGTTTGTAAAGGTGTTTACGCTCACTTTGTCTGTAGGGACCAAACGTTTCATTTTTATCAGGACCTTCATCAAAAGGAATACCACACCAATTTAAAGCGTTTACAATATAATTTTCAGCTCCTTCAACATAACGATTTTGGTCAGTATCCTCTATTCTTAACACAAAATCACCACCATGCTTTTTGGCGAATAGATAATTAAATAAAGCGGTTCTTACACCACCTATATGTAAAGGTCCTGTTGGACTTGGTGCAAAGCGCACACGTACATGTTTAGACATAGCTGATAAACTTCAAAGTTTGTCATCCTGAACTTGTTTCAAGATCTCGCGCAAAGATAGGATTATCACGACTATCTTAATAGGAAGATATAAGGATATTTGTGGCTAAAATTAAAACCAACTAGAGATAGCAAAGAAAAGTATCATAATAACAGACACTACTGCAAATGCTTGAAAAAATAATTTTGCAAATGACCAGAAGCCCGATTCTAATACTTCAGGATTAAATCGTTTAAAAAAGCGCTCACCAAAGTAGATTGCAAACTTGTTGAAGAAAAGCTAGTAAATTGTGACCAATGACAGAATGCTAATTGTCTCTATTATTTTTTCAGAAAAGCTCAAAATTAAATGACCATTTCCTCGGGCACACGCTTATTCATAATACTAAACCAAAGTGGAGGTACCATAGACAACACCATAGAAGTAGGATAGCCGTATGGCATTTGTGGACTTTCATCATGACAATCTAAAACTTGGTATTTTTTTGTGGATTTGAAATGATGATCACTGTGCCTAGTTAATTCGTATAATACAATACGGCCCACAACATGGTTTGAGTTCCAGGAGTGCATTTCTTTAACACGCTCATAACGCCCAGACTTGGTTTTGAGTCTTAGTAGGCCATAATGCTCAATGTAATTAACCGTTTCAAGTAATAAAAAGCCCACGACTCCAGCAGAAAAAGCAAATAGCAATGCTTTTGAGCCAAGTAGAAGACCAATAATCGTTAGGTAAGCAATTTGAATGACGGTATACCAAAACATATCATTTTTAACTGAGAAAAATGAATGTTCATTATTCTGCAACAGTTTTGTTTGAATGCGCCATGCATTAAAGTATTGTCTAACTGTTGAGGTTATCCAGAATGAGTAAACGGTTTGATTATATCGTGCGGTTGCGGGATCTTCTGGTGTCGCAGCATGTAAATGATGGCCATGATTATGTTCGATATAAAAGTGCATATACATGGATGGGAGTAGTAGAGCTTTACCAATAAATCGTTCGTTTGTAGATTGTCTGTGACCTAATTCGTGAGCGACATTAATACCATTTACACCTAACACAATCCCTACCGAAACTATAAGACCGATAAACTCGTATGTTTCTAGCGTTTGTGTTGTAACACTTTTTAAGGCGTACCAAATAAGACCGAAAACAATAGGTAGGTTGAAGTACAACAACCAATCAAAAACTTTTCGTTTTAGTTTACTGTCAACCTCATGATCTTTGAGATTATTGTTATCAATTGGAAAAATTAATTCTAAAATCGGAATGCAAACAAAAGCAAATATTGGAGTGGCCCAAACCCAATAATTTTGGAGAGTTAACCCCAAAAAAGCTGTTATTGGAATAGAAAAAGCAGCAAGATACTTAAAGTCTTTCATAGTTTGAGGACGTATTTAACAGTTAAAGTCCCTAAATTAACAGAATCTTACCAAATTTAGGGAAAAGACAGTTAAAATAAAATTGTAGCTTAGTCAGTTAATACATGTGATGAGCAATTTTGAAGCTATAATAAGTAAGTTACAAGAGTTCATAAAAAAGTACTACACTAATGAACTTTTAAAAGGTGCTATTCTATTTTTCGCCATTGGTTTGCTGTACCTTATCGTCACCTTGTTTATAGAATACATGCTTTGGCTTAGTTCAACAGCGCGAACCTTCTTATTTTGGGTTTTTGTAGTTTTTGAGTTAGCCTTATTCATTAAGTTTATTGCACTGCCGCTGGCACAATTATTCAATCTCAGAAAAGGAATTAACCACCAAACTGCTTCAAAACTTATCGGTTCACATTTTCCTGAGGTCAATGATAAATTATTAAATGTGCTGCAACTTAATCAAAGTACAGAACAGTCGGATCTATTAATAGCCAGTATAGAACAAAAGTCTAGAGAGCTACAACCAGTTCCGTTTAAATCAGCTATTAATTTTAAGTCCAATGTTAAGTATTTAAAGTATGCAGCAATTCCAATAGTAATTCTCTTCGTGTCTTATATCACTGGTAAAATAAATTGGTTTAGCGACAGCTATGAACGTGTTGTTAATTATCAGACCGCATATGAACCTCCTGCGCCATTTCAGTTTTTTGTTCTGAATGAATCTCTAGAGGCCATTGAAGGGAAAGACTTTAAATTAAATGTTTCTACGGCTGGTGATGTTATTCCAGAAAACGCTCAAATTCAATTTAATGGTCAATCCTTTTATTTACAGCAATTAGCCCCAGGTGAATTTCAGTACACATTTAGTTTACCAAAGGAAAGTATCGATTTTACGTTGTCGGCAAATGATGTTAATTCAAAAACTTATAAGCTTAACGTGGTTAATACGCCAAACTTGGTGAATTTTGAAATGGCTTTAGATTACCCATCATATACAAGAAAGCAAGATGAGGTTTTAAAAAGTACAGGATCAGCTATTGTGCCTGAAGGCACTAAAGTTACTTGGAAAGCACTTACTAAATCTACAAATGAAGTTAATATTTATGCTAATGACACACTCCCGTTTTTGCAAAATGAAGACGGTATATTCGAAGCAACAAAGCGTCTTTACAAAAATTATAGCTACAGTATTTCTACAAGCAATGAAGCTTTAAAAGATTATGAAAATCTAGCCTATAATATTAGTGTGGTTAAAGATCTTAGTCCTGAGTTAGATGTTAAGGTTCAAAAAGATTCTATAGATCAAAAGAGCTTATATTTCTATGGACAAGCCAGCGATGATTTTGGACTAACAAAGCTAAACCTTGTTTATTATCCTGTAGATGATGAAACAAAAAAAGTAGTGTCTCCAATAACAATTTCAAAATCAAATTTCAGTGAGTTTGTTAGTGCATTTCCAAACCAATTTTATTTAGAAGACGGTGTTAGCTACCAATTATATTTCGAGGTGTTTGATAATGATGCTTTACATAATTATAAGCGGACAAAAAGTACTGTGTTTAGTTATAGAAAGCTGACAAAAGAGGAAGAAGAACAAAAACAACTACAGGAGCAAAATAAAACGATTAAAGATATAGGGAATACATTTGAAAAGCTTCAAGAGCAAGACAAGAAACTCGAAGAATTTTCAAAAACTCAAAAGGAGAAATCAGAATTAAATTTTAACGACAAAAAGAAATTTGAAGACTTCTTAAAACGTCAGAAGCAACAAGAGCAACTGATGAAAAATTTCAACAAAAAACTTCAAGACAATTTAGAAGAGTTTCAAGAGGAAAAGAAAGAAGATCAGTTTAAAGAAGATTTAAAGGAGCGCTTAAAAGAAAATGAAGAGCAGTTAAAGCAAGATGAAAAACTTTTAGAGGAACTTGAAGAATTAAAAGACAAAATAAATAAAGAAGAGTTTACACAGAAGCTAGAGGAATTAGCAAAGCAAAATAAGAATAAGAAGCGCAGTATGAAACAGCTTCTTGAATTAACGAAACGCTTTTATGTAATGAAAAAAGCGGAGAAGATTGCTAACCAACTAGAAGACCTATCTAAAAAGCAAGAAGCGCTTTCTAATGAATCTGAAGAAAACACAAAGGAAAAACAAGACGAGTTAAATAAAGAATTTGAAAAGCTTCAAAAAGATATAGAAGATCTAAAACAAGAGGACAGGCGTTTGCAAAAACCTATGAAAGTACCTGTGGATGAATATTTGGAGGACGGTGTTAAGTTTGATCAAAAAGAGGCAAAAGAGGCTTTAGAGAATAAAGAAAAGAGTGATCAAAAGCAAGACTTGCAGCAAAGCCAAGAGCAACTTCAAAAAGCCCAAGAGAAACAAAAGAAAGCCGCAAAGAAGATGAAGCAAATGAGCGAAAAGATGATGCAGATGATGTCTGGTGGAGGTGGAGGCGGCGGAGATCAAATGTCTGAAGATATTGAGACGTTGCGCCAGATATTGGAGAATCTTTTACTCTATTCCTTTGATCAAGAGGAGCTTATGAATACGTTCGATGTAATTGACATTAACAATAATAAGTATGGTAATTATATTATTGAGCAAAGTAATCTCAGAGAGCACTTTGAACATATTGATGATAGTTTGTTTGCATTGTCTTTGCGTCAACCAAAGATTTCTGAGAAGGTAAATTCTCAAATCACTGAGGTTTATTTTAACATAGATAAAGCCTTAGATCAGTTAACCGAAAATCGTTTGTATCAAGGAGTTTCCTCACAGCAATATGCAATTACAGCTAGTAATGAACTGGCAAGCTTTTTAAGTGACGTATTAGATAATATGGAAATGTCTATGAATCCTTCTCCAGGATCAGGAAGTGGTGGTGGTCAGCAATTGCCTGATATAATTATGAGCCAAGAAGAGCTTAATAAGCAAATGGAGGAAGGGGTCAAAAAGAATGAAGAAGGCAAGGAAGGTCAGGACGGTGAAAAAGGCAAGGGGGAACAAGAAGGTGAGCAAGGAGAGGATGGCGAGAAAGGTAAAGGAGAAAAGGCAGGTGAACAAGGTCAGCAAGGTCAAGAAGGCGAAAATGGTGAATCAGGAGAACAAAGTGGAAAAGGAGGACAGAATGGAGGTGAGGGCCAACAAAACGGAGACGGAGATGAAAATGGCGAAGGGAATAACGGAAAACAAGATAAAAATGGTTCAGATGGTGGTGACGGGAAAGAAGATTCTAGAGATGGATATGGCGAAGGCGGAAGTGAAGAACAAAATGCTGAGTTATTTAAAATTTATCAAAGGCAACAACAGTTGCGTCAGGCATTAGAAGACCGATTTGCTAAAGAAGGTAATATTGAGTCTGCTGGCGAATTAATTAAACAAATGGAAGAGGTTGAATTGGACTTGTTGAATTATGGCTTCACTAATCAGACGTTACAAAAAATGATGGATTTACAACACCAATTACTTAAATTAGAGAATGCTACTTTTATGCAAGGTCAAGATACGAGGCGAGAGTCTGAAACTAATAAAGAGCAGTTCGATAATTCAAATCCAAGTCAAATCCCAACAGCTAAACAATATTTCAATACTACAGAAATTTTAAATCGTCAAGCACTACCTTTGCAGAATCATTTAAAGAAAAAGATTCAAGAGTATTTTAAAAAGACGAATGATAAGTTTTAATTATGAAATTGACTTTGAACTAAAGAATTCCGAGGAAGTAAAATCATGGATTTCAAAAGTTATTTTAGAGGAAAATTGTAACGAAGGAGATATTAATTATATCTTTTGTAGTGATGAATATTTACATAAAATCAATGTAAAGTTTTTGAATCATGACACCTTAACAGATATCATCAGCTTTGATTATTCTATAGGAAAAGAATTGCATGGCGATATCTATATTTCAGTTGATCGCGTAACAGAAAATGCATCTGACTATGGCATCAATTTTATTGACGAATTAGATCGTGTCATCATCCACGGTATTTTACATTACTGTGGGTACAAGGATAAAACTAATGATGATGAATTATTGATGCGTTCAAAGGAGGATTACTATCTATCTATCCGTTAGTTAATCTTTAATTTACATAGTATATTTGCAAATTGAATTTCAGGAATTAACCATTGTTCCACGTGGAACATAAGTAATAGTATTATGTTTAGTGATGTCTATGATGTGATTGTTGTTGGTGCAGGCCATGCGGGTAGTGAAGCTGCTGCTGCTGCTGCCAACATGGGAAGTAAGACATTGTTGATTACAATGAATCTACAAAACATTGCACAAATGTCTTGTAATCCTGCAATGGGTGGAATTGCTAAAGGACAAATTGTTAGAGAAATTGATGCGCTCGGTGG
>Ga0189289_10423_pt1 | contig 15879 bp, 17 predicted proteins | sample UW106minimetaG_FD_130313 | JGI IMG/M metagenome (GOLD analysis project Ga0189289, IMG submission 130313) | Marine microbial communities from the Costa Rica Dome - UW106 mini metaG | ecosystem: Environmental > Aquatic > Marine > Oceanic > Photic zone | place: Costa Rica: the Eastern Pacific...
GCCGTCTCCGGATCCGTGGCCTTATCGGATAGTTCCTGGCTGAACTGCTGACCATCCTTCTTCTGGCGGTTGCCCCAGCTCCAGTGCACACCGGATTCAGCAAAGTCGGGATTCGCCACCACATCTGCCACCCGTTCTCCGGCTAAAGCCTGGGAGACGTACCCGCCGGTGATGTTCTTTTGGAACCAAGGGAAGATCGTCTGAAAGGCCTTGGGCGTATTGCGGAACAACGGGGTATCCGCCACGCAGCCGGGGTAGAGCGAGGTGAAGGTGATTCCCGTATCTCCGTGCAGGCGGCGGTGCAGCTCCTGGGTGGTGATCATGTTGCAGAGCTTGCTGTCTTTGTAAGCCTTGCCGGGCTTGAACGGCTTGCCACTGGCCATGGCGATGGGGTCTTTGAAACCGCCCTCAAACCCGGAGAGATCCCCCAGATCCGCCGGTGCAGGGATGGGAATCTTGCCCCCCAGTTCCTTGGAGTTGGCGGTCACGGTGCCCAGGATCACCACCCGCTTGGAGGGGTGGGTGGACGTCTTGAGCCGACCCAACAGAAGCTGCACCAGCAGGAAATGACCAAAGTGGTTGGTGGCCATCGAGATCTCATACCCCTGGGGAGAGCGCTCCGGCTGCTTCAGTTTTGGTTTGTAGACCGCCGCATTGCAGACCAAGGCATCCAACCGCTCGGGCAAGGCATCAACCGCTCGGCGCACACTGTCGAGATCACCCAGATCCATCAACACGTGCTGAAGCCGCTCCTTGGGGAGGTCCAGCTCATCAGCGGCAGCCGCTGCTCGCTGCGGGCTGCGATTGGCAGTGATCACCGTCCAGCCCCGCTTCACCAGAGCGCGCGTGGCATTCAGGCCGACACCTGAAGTGGTGCCGGTGATCAGAACGGTGCCGGGCGTGGACATCAAGACAGGGCCAGGAAGATTCTCAGTCTGCCGGTCAGCACTCAATCCCAACGCCGCTGGTCACGAATCTCAGCGCCAGATCACACGTAAGCGATTGGGACCGATCCACTGATCCTGCTCGCTGATCAGGCGCTTCTCGCCTCCAATACTGAACAGACGATCGAGCCGCTGCTGCAGCGTGTCCAATTTGGCCGTCTCGATGGACACCACCGCCGAAATTTCACTGTGACGGTCCATCCGTTCCTGATAGGCCACGGACAAGCGGATCAAGCTCACACAGCCCAACAAAACGAGCCCTGCCTTGGCGGCCAGGGCGAGAAGGCTGCACTGCAGTTCTTGTTGGTCGGTCTGTCGCTGAATTGCTGCAGCCATGGTGGCTGCATCCGTGCGGGGAGCTGAACTTTGAGCCTGACTGGCGGTCACCGCATCAGCACGAACATCCGCTTTTAACGCAATCCGTTAACGGTGCCAAGACCAGCTCCACGCCCGTTGATATCACGAGCCGATTGAAATCAGGCTTCGTAGAGGCTGATGGAGAGACGCAGGGCCAGAACAGCGGCATGGGCAGCCACCACGAGGGCAATGAACACCTCAGGTGCAGAGAGAAGGGTTTCCATGGGAACCATGCATCAAACGCTCCCATTCTTCTCCGAGGGAGGGGCTGCAGGCCATCATTCGCAAAGGCCTGTCACACCAGCCCATGGATTCGGTTCTGATCGATGCCCCTGCAATCCGGTCGTTGGATCTGCGGCCGCTGGAGATTTGGAGCGATCAGCCGCTGAACACACTGCTCAGCCAAGGGCCAGTGCTCGAGCTCCGTTTCGACTGGCCCCGTGCCCAGGATGACCCGCGCGAACTACCGGAATGTCCGGAACCTCGCCTCTGGGCCCTGCGGGCGGATGCACGGTTCCCTTGGCTGCCACTGTTGCTTGAACGCGACCAGGGCAGCCTGATCCGCCATGTCGCCCTGGTGGTGCCCCACAGTTTCAGCCGCAGCGAAGGCCTGCGTTTTGATCCTGAGGCCTTGGAGCTCTGGGTGACGCATCGCTTGATGCTGCTGGACGACCTCTGCCAACAGCAGCTGGGACGGCCGATGCGAGGCAACCTCTCCCAGATGGCCGCAGCCCTGGGTTATGAGCTCGATACAGGGTTCTGGTCATTACTGAACTGTTGAACAGATGGCCATTCAGCTCAGCAAGAGCTGAATGGCCCGCCTTGAGCTGTCGATCGCCAGGATGATGGCGAGACCCTTAAGGCAGCGCACCAGAAGAGCTGCGTCAAATTGATCGAGACGGCTGGCTGCCCACTGGGCGGCAATGGCCGCCACCCCACCCAGCAGCAACCCCATGAGAGGAACACCGCGGCCCTCATGCAGGAACTGCAGAGACGCTGCGCTGGCTGAACAGAGCACCGCTACCGTGCTGAGCCGCACGGCCTGATGAATCGGCACGGATAACGGACCGCTCATCAGCGGCACCATCACCAGCCCCCCGCCTAGGCCCAACATCCCGGCGGTCCAGCCGGCGATGCAACCCACACCAGCCAACTGCGGTGCGCTGCTGTCATCGACGTCCTCGCTTGCGTCTTCCTCGGCCCGTTCCCGAACGCAGAACGCCAGCACGATGTACATCAATGTCTGCATCGCCAAGAGCATCCATCCCGCCGCAAAGCCAGCCAGGCCACCGAACAACAGGGCCGAGCCAAAAGCCGCCAAGCCGATGGCGAGCCCGGGCCGTGTCGGTACCCGCCCTTGGCGCAGGTGAGTGATGGTGCCCGCCAACGCCGTGGGAACAATGGCGAAACTGCTCGTGGCCAGGGCCTGATGGGGCGGGAGATCGAGCCAGAGCAGGAGCGGCGCAAAGATCAACCCGCCGCCAATGCCCAGCAGGCCGGCCAGCCCCCCCGCCAGCAGACCGAGGGCAATCAAGATCGGCACATCCCACCAGGGCACCATGGCGTGCGATCGATGCTTCCTTCCAGCATGCCCGCAACCGGGCGTCTGCTTCCCACCCAGCAAGCAGATGGACACACCCAGATGGCCTTGGATGCCTGGCTTCTGAAGCGGAGCAATGGTCCGGCGCTGCGTTTGTACCGCTGGGATGGGCCCTGGCTCTCACTTGGACGCCATCAACGCCAATGGCCTGACCACTGGAATGATTTGGCCCGTCGCGGCCGCCTCAGCCTGGTGCGACGACCCAGCGGCGGTCGGGCAGTGCTCCATGCCGGCGGTCTCACCTACGCCTTGATCTGGCCTGATGCACCACGACGTCGCCAGGAGGCCTACCGCCAGGCCTGTCAGTGGTTGGTCGATGGCTTCAAAGGACTCGGTCTACCGCTGCACTTCGGATCCGACCCGGCTGGAGCCGAAGCCAGCAACTGTTTCGCCAGTGCAACGGTGGCCGACCTGGTGGATGGATCCGGAGTCAAACGGGTTGGCAGCGCCCAGCGCTGGCAGAACGGTCGCTTGCTTCAGCACGGAGAAATCTTGCTGGATCCGCCCGCCGACCTTTGGTACGAGGTGTTTGGGGAATCGGCACCGGCAGCAGCCCCGACGCAGATCAGCCGACTGGATCTGGATCAGCAGCTGCGCCAGAGCCTGATTCAGTCGTGGCCTGACTTCTGTTGGCAAATGCAGCCCCTGAACACCAAAGAAGTTCAGGAGTTGGACGACGAACTGGCGTCCTGGTCGGAGCTCTGAGCCTGCATCGTCTGGACCATTTGAGGGAGCATCGCCAGCCCCAGGGGATAGCCATTGCGCTTGCGAGCCTCCTCAAGGATCGCGGAGGGGAGGCTCACCCCCAGACGCTTCAGCACTGCATCCCCCACATCCATACGATCGAGAGTGCCGGAGGGAAGCCCAGCAGCACTCATCACCAGAAGGCGTCCCTGGGATGCCGTCTCAACGGCCGGCACCGCTTCCACCAGAGAGGCGGAACACACGATTGAGGGCAGTTCAGAGAGGGGGCGCAGATGATCCTCGAGTCGCTGCTGGTCCCATTGCTGCACCGGCAAGAGCTTCAATGGCTGATCGTCAATCCAGCCCACCCAACGACCGCTCTTGCAGACGAGCACCCAATCGGCGGGTCCCTCCCCCTCGCTGGCGGTTAGCCGCAGCTGGCTGAGGCGCCGCAACGTCTGATCCGCCTCCAGCACGCGAAAGCGTCGGCCCGCCGCGGCCTCCACCTTCAACTCCCGCAGCACGTTCTGCAACTGCAGCATCTGGGTCTGACTGCGATTGGCACTCAGCCCGAACCAGCCGATCAACATCAGCAGGATCCCGTTCGCCAATACACCTCTCAACATGAAAAAGAGGCCGGCAAAGATCAGAAGCGTTGATAAAGCTCGTCCGGACGCCGACGCCACCTGAACACCCTTCTTCTGACTGCCACTGATCTGCCAGACCAAGGCCTTCAGGATCAGCCCGCCATCGAGAGGAAGACCTGGCAGGAGATTGAACAGACCCAGCATCAAGTTGAGCAACCCCACCTGGCTCAACAGCTGCGTCGCCAAGGGCTGGGTGTCGGAGAGAGCTGCAGCACCCACCAGCATCCCGAAGGCCAGCAAAAGGCTGACAATCGGACCAGCAGCAGCAATGCGCAGATTGCCCATCGCTGTGGGGCATTCCTTCTCAACCCGGGCAATACCGCCCAGATGAAACAGGGTGATGCTCAAGACCTTCACCCCTTCCCGCAGGGCCATCAGGGCATGACCCAGCTCATGCAGCAGCACGGAGCTAAACAGCAGCAAGGTTGTTAGAAAACCCAGACCCCAGCTGGCTGTTTCAGAGGTCGTGGCGGCATATCGAGATTGGAACAACGTGGTGAAAATCGCCACAGCGAACAACCAGCTGGGCTGGAGCCGCAGTGGAATTCCGCCGATCTTGAGCACCTGCCAGCCCTCTCCCACCGCCAATTCCGTCGTGTGCCGCTGTCGCGGGCTGTCATCCACGATCCTAGGGAGAGCAATCGATGCAGCCCTTGCGTGATCCCCGCCCCACTCCAGACCTCAAGATCTGTGGGATTACCGACCTTGAGCAAGCACTCGCCATTGCGCGCATGGGCGTACAGGCGATTGGCGTGATCGGCGTTGAAGACACCCCGCGCTACGTCGAACCATCCCAACGCAGGGCCTTGTTCAGTGTGCTTGAGGAGCAGCATCCGCCACTGCATCGGGTTTGGGTTGTCGCAGATCCCGACGATGCCGCTCTTGAGGAAGCGCTGAGCGGTGCAGGACAGCCCTCCGTGGTGCAGCTCCACGGCAGCGAATCAAGCGATCGCTGCCGGATCTTGAAACAGCGCTATCCCCAGCAGCAGTGGTGGAAAGCGTTGCGGGTGCGCGAGCCCGACGATCTCAAGCAGCTCAAGCACTACGACACCCATGTGGACGCCCTGCTCCTCGATGCCTGGAGCTCCGATCAACTGGGCGGCACCGGCCACCGGTTGCCCCTCGATTGGCTCAGTGAGACCGAGCTATTAGTGCCGTGGTGGCTAGCGGGGGGCGTGAGTGCTGAGTGGGTTCCAGAATTGCTCAGCAGAGTGAACCCTCAAGGCCTGGATGCCTCGAGCCGACTCGAAGAACGACCTGGATGGAAAAACCTCGGCAAGGTTCAGGCCCTTGTCGAGGCAGTACATCAGGGTTGATTCAGACCTGATCAGGTGCTGAGCAGCGCTTCTTGCTGACGCACTAGCTCGAAGAACTCCTGCTTGAGGCTTGGATCGTGGCGGAAATCACCGCGCACCACCGAGTTCACCATGCTGGTTTGGGGCTCCTTCACACCACGCCATTTCATGCAGTAGTGCTGAGCCTTGATGATGATGCCAAGTCCCTGAGGCTCGCAGAGCTTCTCAATTTCATCGGCAAGGATCATCACCGCTTCCTCCTGGATGTGCGGGCGAGAAAACACCCAGTCGGCGACACGCGTGAACTTGGAAAGACCGATCACCCGAGCTCCAGGCTTGATCCCGATCCAGCAGTTGCCCATGATCGGCACAAGATGATGGGAACAGGCGGAGCGCACCGTGATCGGTCCAACTGTGTAGATCTCATCCAGCTGCTTCACATTGGGGAAGCTGGCCACTTTGGGTTGCTGGTGGTAGCGCCCTTTGAACACTTCCTGCAGGTACATCTTGGCGACCCGCTCGGCCGTCTCATGGGTGTTGTGATCGTTATCGATATCGATCACGAGGCTGCGCAGCAGGTCGCGAACCTTGTCTGCAACTTCAACCTGCAACTGATCCAGCTCTCCGGGATGGAGGTGATCAGCAATGTTGTCGTTGGCCAGGAAGGAAACGCCAGATTCGACCAACCGTTCACGAATACGGGCTGAGACCTGGGGCTTTAAGAGCTTGTTGCCGTTGCCGTTGGAAACGCCGTTGGAAACGCCGTTGGAAACGAAAGGGACTGTAGTGGTCATGGTGTTCGTTTAAAAGGCGCCGGCGGCCGGCATAAGGGTGAGGTCTTCGATCAACTGGTTGCTGGGTTGCATCGCCAGATTCGCCAGTGTCTCTGCTGCCTGATCGACAGAGAGCATGGCACGACGATCGAAATCGCTTTGTACGGTTTCCGCGTCCCAAAGCGGTGTGTTGACGGCTCCGAGGGTGAGGGTGCAGGCACGAATGCCATGGCCTCGCTCCTCTTCTGCCAGACAGCGGGTGAAGCTGGCCAAAGCAGCCTTGGTCACGCAATACGCTCCCCATTGGGGGAAGGCATTGCGGGCCGCATGGCTGCTGATGTTGATCACCAGTCCGCCGTTCTCACGCATGGAGGGAACGACAGCAGAACAAACCTGCATCACGCTGGTGACATTCAGCTGTAGCAGCCATTGCCAACGATCCAGCGGCATGGACAGAAGTTCACCGGTGTAAGCAGCACCGGCGTTGTTGATCAACACGGAAGGGGTCGCCCCCCGCTGCAATAGATCAGCCATCGCCAAAGCGATCGCATCGGGCTGGGTCAGATCAATGGCTGCAGACGCCACAGAGACGCCCTGCTCACTGAGCTGTGCAGCGAGCTGATCAAGTTGATCAGCACTACGGGCCGTCAGCAGAAGGTCCCAACCCTGTTGAGCCAGAAGTTCGGCTGTGCGGCGACCAATGCCTCGGCTCGCACCCGTAATTAGAGCCGTTGGCAAAAACCGTTAGCAAACCGCGATACTTTAAGCCGCTTTCTCGACATCCTGTGACGTTTTTTCGAGAAAGCGCCCCATCGCCCTGAATTTGGAGTAGCGGGCATCGCGGAGCTCCTGTTCCGACAGGCTCAACAATTCATCGAGATGCCGGTCAATCGCCGCCCGCAGAGTTTCGCCGGCGTCCAACGGTGCCCAGTTGTTGCCACCGGATGGCTCCTCGAGCACCTCATCCACCACCCCCAGCTCCAATAAATCGCGGCCGGTGATTCGCAAAGCCGCCGCGGCATCAGGCGCCTTCGCTGCATCACGCCAGAGAATGGAGGCGCAGGCTTCAGGGCTGGCAACGGTGTAAACGCTGTGCTCGAACATCAGCAATCGGTCCGCAACCCCGATCCCCAACGCACCCCCGGAACCGCCTTCGCCGATCACAGTGGCGATCACCGGAACGCGTAAGCGGAACATTTCACGCAGGTTGACTGCGATTGCTTCACCCTGGCCCTGCTCCTCCGCTTCGAGTCCGGCATAGGCGCCAGGGGTATCGATAAAAGTGAGGATCGGCAAGCGAAAGCGATCGGCGTGGTCCATCAACCGCATTGCTTTGCGGTAGCCACCCGGAGCGGCCATCCCGAAATTGCGTGCGACGTTTTCCTTGGTGTCGCGTCCTTTCTGATGGCCGATCAACATGATCGGTCGATCACCCACCCTTCCGACGCCGCCAATCAACGCCTGATCGTCATTGCCACGACGGTCTCCATGCAGTTCGACCCAGTCGTCACAGAACATCTGAATGAAATCCAGCGTGCTCGGACGATGCGGGTGGCGTGCGACCTGAATCTTCTGGGCGGGAGTCAGACCCTGAAAGATCTCCTGACGCCGACGGGCTGCGAGGGTCTCCAGCTGCTGCAGCTGCTGCGACACGTCAACTTCCGAATCCCTGGCCAACTGGCGGATTTGCTCAATCTGCTGCTCCAGCTCGACAAGCGGTTTTTCGAACTCAAGCAGGGGGCGACGGGGCATGGCTCTCCGGGGGTCAGGCGGCAGTGGCCTGCAGGTTGGGATGGAGGTTCAGAGTGCTGAACCCATGGCGGACCGATGCCGCACCGATGAAATCCATCTTCTCGAGGGTGATGTTGTTGCGCCCCCAGCTGAAGTTGGTGTGACAGCGCTCGAACTCGAGCAGCATGGCCTCTGCGAAACAAGCAAACATCTGGCGCTGAGGTTTCTCCATCTCGGCGATGGCCATCATCGACCAACCAATGTCGCGGCAGAACTCAACGATTCCACCCTTCAGGACGTGAATGCCGCCACCAGCGACCTTGGTATTCAGATTCTTGGGGTAGCCCCCGTCAATCATCAAACAAGGCTTCTTCAAACTGTTGTGATCGATCTCAAGGGTCCGGGGCATGCTCGCCACCCAGACGACCACATCAGCTTCCGGCAGAGCCTCATCGAGCGTCAAGATCCTTCCACTGCCGAGTTCCTGTTGCAGGTCCAACAACGGTTTCTGCTGACGCGCCACTAATAACAGTTCTTCGACACCGGTACGCGCCTGCAGCCAACGGCAGACGGCGGAGCCAATGTCACCGGTCGCTCCAACAACGGCGACCTTGGCCTTACTTAGGTCGATACCGAGAGTTGGCGCGTTGTTCTCCACCTGGCGGCAGATCACCCAGGCCGTATGTGTGTTCCCTGTGGTGAAACGCTGCCAATCCAGGGTGGTACTGCGCACCGTCTGGTGCTGAAGCAGATTGAAATTCTCGAAAATGATCGAGGTGAAACCGCCCAGGGCGGTGATGTTGATGCCCTTCTTCTGGGCAAGTTCCATCGCGTTGAGCACCTTGCGCCGAGCCGTCTTAAAACGGCTCAGCATCTCGGGCACGAAGCAAGAGTCGATGTAGGCACCCTCAATGGTCGTGCCCGTTGGACTCGTGACTTCGACGTGCTCAACAAGCTGCGGAGGTGCGCTGCACCACACATCGAGATCTCCGTCCGAAATGTGATCGAAACCGAGTTCCATTGCCTTGCGGCGAGCGGCCTCAAAACTCGTTGAATGTCCGATCAGACCAAACATGTACTACCGCTGACGTCTCAAAGAACACCTCGAGGAACCATGCTCCCACGCCAACCGGTATCGACGGCAACGTGCCTGTCGAAAAACCGGCGTTAATTGGGTCCTCAACTGGCCTAAACGGCCAGAGCTGCCGCCGCCATCCGGGCGATGTCACGGGACGTGAAGCCGATTTCACCCAAAGCTTCCTGGTAGGCGATCAGGAAATCTTCGATCAGATCTTCTTTTTCCATATGGAGGACGGCAGCGTCAGCAGCCACGTCTTCCAGCATCGAGCGGATTAGGGGAAGGTTGGCCTTGTTTGCTTCGAAGAGCTCATCCTTGCTGGTTTCGAAGTTGGCCTTCAGCCATTCCTGGCCATAGTTCAGATGGGTGTACTCATCTTTGACAACACCTTCAGTGATCTTGCGAGCGAAGGGATCAGCAACGGGGATATAGATGTGATAAGCCGAAATGGCGAACGCTTCGATCAACAGAGCCTGGATCAACAGGCAAGTAACCACCTTGCCTTCCTTGAGCGCAGCTTGGAAGTTGCCGTGAAGCGGTTCGAAGAACTTCTTGGCAAAAGGAAGGTCAGCTTCAACGCCCAGGTTCCGGCCGCAGGAGGTGAAGCCCTTCATGTGCTTCATTTCCATCCGTGCCAGGCGCTTGAGCTCCTCAGCCTGGTCGGGGATCAGCGTCCCAAGAGAGATGTAGTTGTCGTGGGCTTCCTGCTCGCCCTCGATAACAATGGCGTTGATCCGGCTGTAGGCGTCCTTATAGGCAGCGGTTGTGAAATCGGGCAGTGCGTCTTGGCCCTCCAGCACAGGTGCTTCAGGTGCGTTGAGGGTCGTCATAGGACGCTTGCTACCGCTTCAGTGGGACCGACAATAACCAGTGCCCCAAGAGTTGGGGACACATGCGTCCAAAGTTCAGGACTTGAGCGCGCCGTTGGACGGGTTGGTGAGCAGGCTTTGGGAGGGGGGCCAGTCACTCGCCATAAGGGTCTGAAAACGCGCCTGCCAATGGCGGATAAGACGTTCCTCCAATCTGCGGCCCAGGTCTGTCGATGCCGGACGCGCATCCCCGATCACTCCCGACACGCTGAGATCGTCGGTGAGCCAAGCGCAGGGTGCCGCTCCTTCGAGGCTCCACCCCTCCGGCGGTTCCTGAGAGGAGCCAGACGATACAAGTCCATCCACAGGGCGGGCTGAACCGACCAGGTCTGGCTCGAGCTGCAACATCAAGCTGGTTTCGGCTTGGCCGGCATGCAAACCATGGAGCAACTCCTCTTCTGGCAGCAGATCAGCCAACCCTTCCACACCACTCCAAAGAAAACAGGGAAGAACAGCCAGCGATGGGCTGCGAGCCCGCAGCTGGCGGGCCGCAACCTGCAACAAACCGATTTGGCCGCCGTGAGCATTGAACAGAACGAGGCGTTGCATCCCCATCGCCGCCAATTGCATGCCCACCTGGTCGACCAATTCCAGAATGAGAGGAGCCGAAAGGCTGAGAGTGCCAGAGAAATTCTTGTGCTCGGGCGAAAAGCCAAGGGCCTGACAAGGCATCCGCCAAAGCGGCAGAGCTGGATCAAGCCCGAGCAGAACCGAATCAAGGATGCTTTCAGCGAATACTGCATCCGTCGACAACGGCAGATGAGGTCCGTGTTGCTCACAGGCTCCGAATGGCCAGATCACCGTGGCACCAGGCCGGGTGGCAGCATTTCTGGCCTCGGGCCATGTCAGCTGATCAAATCGCTTTCGGAGCTGGTCCATGGAGTTACACAGGCAGGAGGGTGCTGATCCCAGCCCAGCCTGTCAAAATGGTCGATCGATGACCCCGATGGTCCATGCCCGCAGCCGGCAGTCCGCAGCCCAACCGCCCCAAGGCACCAAAGCCGGCAGCGACCAAACCGCTGCAGGTAATGCAGATTAATCGCCGTGAAGAGCAGGAGCAGCTCGCACGGGAGGCAGCAGAAGCGCGCGCGGCAGCCGAGGCAGCGGCTGAAAAAGCACGAATCCTGGAGGAGCGGGCTGGTCTAGCCATGCCGCCAAAGCCGGCCCAACAAGACGGAAGAACGTCTCCCAGCACGGACGATGACGCCCGGTTCGACATGGGTGCCATGGAAGGCATGACCATGGCCGACTTGATGGGTGCGCCTGATCAGCAACCCAAGAAGGAGCAGCGCAATCAACCGCGCAGCGTTGATGATTTCGATTTCGATGAAGAAGCCTTCCTCGCCGCTCTGGACGAGAACGCTCCTGTGGGCACGACAGGGGAGGTGATCAAGGGCACGGTGATCGGTATCGAAAACGATGGCGTGTATGTCGATATCGGCGGTAAAGCCCCTGGCTACATGCCCAAGAGCGAGGCAGGCCTTGGCGTTGTGACCAACTTCCGGGAACGCTTCCCGAAAGGCCTGGAAGTCGAGGTTCTGGTGACCCGTGAGCAGAACGCTGATGGGATGGTCACGATCAGCTGCCGCGCCCTGGAGCTGCGCAAGAGCTGGGACCGGGTGAAGGAGATGGAGAAGCAGGGGAAAGTCGTTCAGGTCATTGTGAATGGCTTCAACCGCGGCGGTGTCACCTGCGATCTCGAAGGACTGCGCGGCTTTATCCCCCGCTCACAACTCCAAGACGGTGAAAACCATCAAGAGCTGGTGGGCAAGACCATGGGAGTGGCCTTCATCGAGGTCAATTCCGAGACACGCAAGCTGGTGCTATCCGAGAAACGTGCTGCCGTTGCTGAACGGTTCCAGGATTTGGAAGTGGGGCAACTGGTGGAAGGGCAGGTTGCAGCGGTCAAGCCCTATGGCCTGTTCATTGATCTCGGAGGCATCAGCGGTCTGTTGCATCAATCGGCGATCACCAATGGCAGCCTGCGCTCGATCCGTGAGGTCTTCGATCAGGGTGATCGGGTGTCGGCCCTGATCACAGAACTGGACCCGGGACGGGGACGCATCGGCCTCAACACAGCACTGCTGGAAGGCCCCCCCGGAGAGCTACTCATCGAAAAAGACAAAGTGATGGCTGAAGCAGCCGATCGCGCCAGCCGGGCACAAAGCGTTTTGAAGCAGCAGGAGCAATCCGCCGGATGAGCACTGCTGCCCTGACAGCCGCTGAGGACTGGGAACTTGATTTCTATTCCCGACCAATCCTGGAGGCCGATGGCCGAAAGCGCTGGGAACTTCTGATCACCTCCACCCCTGCTGTGAGCGGCGACGCACCACCGTTTCGCTTCGCCAAGGTTTGTCCCTCCGGTGAGGTGAATTCACTGTGGTTAAGCCAAGCCCTAGCGGAAGCCAAGGAGGCGTCCGCTAGTGGGGGCTGGGGATCCCCCGTGCGCCTGCGTTGCTGGCGCAGTTCGATGCGAACGATGGTGCAACGGGCCGCCACCGAACAAGATCTGGAAGTGATTCCAAGTCGCCGCACCTTCGCCCTGCTCGATTGGCTCCAGCAGCGCGAAAGGGAGGTGTACCCACAGGATGAGGGGTTCATGGCAGGACCACTCGCACCCCCACCGGCCCCTGTTACGACACCACCGGTGCCCCTGCCGGAAGAGGTTCAAGGGGATGCCTGGAGCTGGGCAGCCTTGCCGGCGAGCCTGCTGCTGGAGGCATCGGAATGGCCGATGAGTTTCAGCGGGCTTCTGCCGGTGCCCGATGGCATCGATCCCGATGCTTCCGTCCCGGGTTTACGCCTGTTCAGCCAAAGCCGCTCCCTCGCCATGGCGGGTTGGTTGGGGGGTCTCGAACCGGTGCGCATGGTCGTTGAAGACCGGCAGCTGGTGCTGGAAGCCGGTCAGGACGACCGCTGGCTGGTGAGTGACCTCGAATCGGGTGTTGCCACTGAAATCGCCGAAGCCCTGATGACCTCGCAACAGCAGGTGCGCGGCCTGCAATTCATCGCCATCCAGGCCAGCCCCGAGGAGCAAACCTTTGGCGGCTTCTGGATGCTGCGGGACATCCCGATGGCCTGATCGCAAGGCTGATGCACGACGGGCCTTTTGATCGACCAGACAGCAGCTTCAACACGTTGAAGAACTGGACCTGGATCGGTTGTTACGGGGGCTACTACCTCCAGAGCGATCTGCTGCACGAGCACGGCTTTGAGCACGGCTTCTTCACCCGGCTCTGGCAGGGCCGCGGGCCCGACCAACTGGCGGGCTACATCAGCGCGGGCATCAGCGTCCATCGTCCCCAGCAGGTCCATAGCGGAATCGTTCTGAAGGCCAGCGAAGCTCGTCAGGATCCCTGGCCCGAGGCCGACGGCCTGGTGAGTAATCGCGGAGGCCAGAGCCTCTGGGTGTGCGGTGCGGACTGCACTCCAGTTCTGATCGCCGATCCCGGCACCGGGCATGCCGCTGCCTGTCATGCCGGCTGGCGTGGGGTGGCCGCTGGAATCCTGATGACGGCCCTCGATCAGCTGTTGGAGCTGGGAGCCCGTCGAGAGGATCTGGTCATTGCCCTGGGCCCTGCTGTGAGCGGCAAGCGCTATCAGGTGGGAGAAGACGTGGTGGAGGCCATCACTGCCGCGATTCCAGGGGATGCTGATCTCCATGAGAGCGAAGCCCTCCTGCCGGATGAGCAGCCTGGAAGGCATCGCCTGGACATCCGCGCCGCTGCCAGGGTGCAACTCCAGAGCGCAGGAATCGCCGGCGAACGGATCGCCCACTGCCCGCTCTGCACCGTCAGTGAACCCGAGCTGTTCCATTCCTGGCGACGGGATCAGGTGAAAGCCGTGCAATGGAGCGGAATCGTGGCGCAAGCCCCAACCTGAGCCACGCCAGTCACGGCTATGGGGCTAAGGCTGACGAATTTCCAACTACGAGCCAATTTGAAGAAAGCATTTCAGCTTTCACGATGTTCCAATCGATCCTTCGCCTCGGTCTGGCGAGTGCAGTCTCCCTCGCCCCCCTGATCGCTTGTGCCGGTGCCGCTGATGCCAAGCCGTCGGTGATGTCGGAAACCATCAGCGTGGGTGAAGTAAAAGCTGCACAAGACACATGGTGTGGCGCTCTCGTTGCCATCAGCACAGCACACGCTGAAGGGGGTCTCGCTAAATCCAAGCCGCTGTCTAGCGACATCATTGACGCGGCCTATGCGTATCAATTTGGACCAGTCGCTTTTAAACCCACTTGGGCTTATGGAGACACGACCTTCCGTACAACCAAAGACGGTGCACTGTCGTATTTTATTGGTGACGATCCCAATTACACTGACCCTGGATTTGGGATTGGATCTCCCGGTGATGGGAATTACCCTAACTTGAGCAATAGGAGCCCTTGGGTCAAGTGCACACCAGAGATTTATGCCATCCAAGTATTTGGTAACACAGCCAATGCGATGGGCTGGGTGCATTTTGAAGCTGCAGACGGAACAACTTCTAAAGTCGACAAAACCTTTTCGTACGTTCGAGACGATGAAGGAAACCTACGCATAACAGTTCACCACTCATCAACACCCTATTCCTGGTAGATTTAAAATTTTTATTTGGCAAATCAAGAAACAAATTTCTACCCGTTGGCAACAACGGGTTTTTCTATATCAGCAAGTTAAACTCAGTAACTTCCTCGAATGAATGCAGAAGCTGAGAGTTCTGAACGAAACTTCGCACGCCTTAGCAGCTCTCAGCTTTGTCGATCAACAGCTGTAGAGCCACCGCTTCAGCGGCCCGAATGCCATCGATTCCGGCCGACAGGATGCCACCGGCGTACCCCGCCCCTTCACCCGCCGGCACCAGTCCTCTCACATTGAGCGATTCCAGCGCGTCATCCCTGGGTATGCGAACGGGAGATGACGTACGGGTTTCGACGCCCGTGAGTACGGCATCGGGGTGGTCGTAGCCCTTCAGCTTGCGGGCAAAGGCTGGCAGCGCCTCCCGCAAGGCCTCAACGATGGGAACCGGCAGCAGATCGTTCAGGTCGGCCGGGTGCACACCCGGTTGATAGGACGCTGGGATAGCACCAAGACGGGTTGACGGACGCTCAGCGAGAAAATCCTCCAGCCGCTGCGCCGGCGCGGCATAGCTTCTGCCCCCCAATCGAAAGGCTCGCTCTTCGAGCTCACGTTGAAGGGCAATCCCCGCCAACGGATCCCCGGGAAAACGTTCAAACGGTGCAAGGTCGTCTGCCTCCAAGGCCACGACCAAACCACTGTTGGCGTTGCGTTCGTTGCGGGAATGCTGGCTCATGCCGTTGGTCACGACCCTGCCCTCTTCCGAGGTCGCACCCACGACAAATCCACCGGGACACATGCAGAAGCTGTAAACGCAGCGTCCGTTCTCTGCATGGTGGACCAACTTGTACTCGGCGGCCCCGAGGCGAGGATGGCCGGCCGCCTCCCCCCATCGGGCTGCATCGATCAAGTGCTGCGGATGCTCAATCCGCACGCCGACCGAAAACGGTTTGCGCTGCAGTTGCACGCCGATCTCTTCCAGCATTTCGAAGCAGTCCCGCGCCGAATGACCGGGAGCCAGCACCAGATGGCGGCAGGGGATCTCCATGCCATCCGCCAGCACCAATCCCTCAAGTTGATGCGGCTTGTCAGCGACGCTGGAACTGAGCAGGAGACGTGTCACGCGACTGTCGAACCGCACCTCGCCTCCCAGAGCTTCAATGCGAGCCCGAAGGCCGCGCACCACGGTGGCGAGTTTGAACGTACCGATATGGGGCCGATGCAGCGTCAAGATCTCCTCGCTGGCACCACAGGCCACCAGCTCCTCCAGCACCTTGCGGCCGTAGTGCTCAGGATCGCTCACCTGGCTGTAGAGCTTGCCGTCCGAGAAGGTGCCAGCGCC
>Ga0189289_10425_pt1 | contig 15615 bp, 18 predicted proteins | sample UW106minimetaG_FD_130313 | JGI IMG/M metagenome (GOLD analysis project Ga0189289, IMG submission 130313) | Marine microbial communities from the Costa Rica Dome - UW106 mini metaG | ecosystem: Environmental > Aquatic > Marine > Oceanic > Photic zone | place: Costa Rica: the Eastern Pacific...
GATATGGCCCGCCTTATCATCACGAATACAGCGGCCCGTAGTGTCAACGAGCTCACAATAATCTTTCAGTGAGTAGGGGATACCTTTGGGCATATTTTCACGAGGGTTTCCCACAAAGGGTGTAAAAACTTATAGATAAAAACTTATAGAGACACCCATAATAAAAATAGCGTATAGATAATCTCTAGTTTCATGGCGGAATTATCGCTCAATAAGCATTACGGAGCTTTGCTCTGACTGATTGAACGCTTTAATGGAACAGTGAGTGGTGAAGGACGAAAACGGTGAGTAAGGTCAGTGTTTGGACAGGCATGAACGTTACAATCTAGGTATCCCACACAAAAAGGAGCGTCGCACACACCGGGAAACACGATGACAAATTCATCGGGAATAAAATTTGAACAGCTTTAGCTGGCTTCGAAGAAGTGAACGACATGGATGTTGTGAACAAAATAGGGCGTATCAATTAAACTAATTTGGCTTTTTCGCGGTTGAGGCATAATCCATCTACCTGACAGAATGAAACACAAATTAAGTGTAGTTCAGCCCTAAAAATTGACCATTCTTATCATGGGTGTCTTTTTTTTTAAGAAGTGAACGACATGGATGTTGTGAATAAAATAGGGCGTATCAATTAAACTAATTTGGCTTTTTCGCGGTTGAGGCATAATCCATCTACCTGACAGAATGAAACACAAATTAAGTGTAATTCAGCCCTGAAAATTGACTATTTTTATCATGGGTGTCTTTCTTTTTGTGTCATATCACGGGGCGTGATGTGCTGCCACAAAATAGTTGGCAAATAGCGACATAAATAAAAGGGGCTTCGCTAAGCAGATTGGGGTTTGAAAGCAAACGGTCAGCACGTTTGATTCGATGCTTCTCAAATGCTCTAGTGTTAATACCTCGGCCGATGCTTGTGGCAGTCGCAGCGCTTCCATTGAGCAAGCTCTTAACACAAGCAATAACTGCTTTTTGCCGAGTCTTGTGCATTTTAAAGCTGACAAGCGATACGACTTTGTTCACAATAGACAGGGCATTCATGGTTATTAGGTCTCAGTGATGTTTGGCGATTGATCTGATCACCAAACGCCATGAATGTTCCCTTCTTTTTTATCTCACTGATTTTGCTATATTATTTGTGGGGATGCCTCAGACTCTGACCCCTTTGTTTTTACTTTGTCAGCTTATTTTACATTGGTTTACTTTATTTAAGTTTGTAATTAATTGTTTTTTAATAAATTTAACCAAATCAATGGGTTGGGTTTTTGGCCTGAAATTTGCTTATTGACGTGCATTGTGTTATTAATTGAGAATCTAAATCATGAATAAATTTCTATGTGTTATCGCGTTACTTTTCACAGGTGTTGCAAATGCCACTATTATTTCTGGTGATTTTCGCACAGAAAGTGACCTTCCTTATTGCTGCGGTTCATTCGGACCTTTGGTTTATGAAAACCTTAACGCAACAGTCGGTGCTGGTGACGAATTAACAGGTGCTAATTTTGTAAGCAATCCTGATAACTGGAATGGGGGGTTGGTATTCATCGATTTAGACCCAACGACAAATATTATCACCCTAAATTCACAAGATGATTTTGATTTTGAGACTTTTACTGCTTCAATCTCGAATATCATTTTTGATGCCGGTGAAGTGATTACTGGTTTGTCATGGATATCGGGTAACCTTACAGATTTAGGTATTCCTGAAATATTATCTTTTACAGGAAATAGTGTTTCAGTTAGTTATGATGTCGGAAGTGGTAACGACGCATTTAATTTCAATTTAACTCAGGCACAATTTCAGATAGAAACACAATCTGATTCTGTTGCAGTACCTGCTCCAGCATCGATTCTTTTGGTTAGCTTAGGTCTACTTGTGTTAGTCGGTAGAAAAAGATTTAACGCGTAATCGATATAGAGTTTTAAAGGCCCCGATTTATTATCGGGGCCTTTTTATGTCTGCTAGGAAGTGATGGTTGTTCCGACTTAGGGGCTATTTTAAATTACCGGGTTTATTAAACAGTAATTTAGTGGGTGCCTTTTTCGGTCTGGCGGCCGATACCCTCCAGTTTGATAGATGGTGGGCATAATCGAAGAGTGATAGCGGTCAAACATTCTGGCGATATCATACAACGAATCGCCCTTTTTATATCTGTCCCAAATAAGTGCTTTTTGTTCAGGTGAATAATAGATGCGTTTTCTTTGTTTCATGGAACGTTCCTCGTTAAATAAGGATAGTGTTGCATTCACCAATTAAACTCAAGACCTGAAGCAGTCGCTTAATACCTACAAGGGTAGTGAAGCGGCTATGAAGTATGTTTCTACAAACTATCTGCCATCCACACAAAACTGTCTAGTAAATGCGTTCTTTAGCTTCGCTAACGCTTTCATGTATTTGAAATAAAATAATCATTAATAAAGCATATAATCGAATAAATAATAAACCCGACACTTTTAAAAATTGAACAGGTTATTAATAAGCGCTGTTTTTCACTTTAAGCTATTAAATCATCACGAACATGAGATTCATTTATTATGTGGATTGTTTATGCGTTACTCGCAACATTTTTCTTTGGTTTGCGAGGGATCTTGTATCAATGGACATCGCAGAAAAACTTAAATCGAGATCTACTACTATTTGGTGTTTTCTGTATAGGTTTTATCATCAGCGTAGTAGGGGCAACTTATCTAGACACCCATATTAAAAAAATCGTGAAGATAATATCTAGTTTCATGGCGGAATTATCGCTCAATAAGCGTCAAAGTACTTTTGATCTCAATGATTGGGGATTTTTATTGGAATATTAAGCGTTGAGGAAGAAAACGGCGTGTAAGGTCGATTTTTAGGTAAACGCCTACGTTACAAGAGATGCATTAGATGTGTTAGTTGTAATGTCTTATGCGCGTTTTAACAACGCTTTCGCTTTGGTCATTCCCCGCAGCCGTTGATGATGGGTATGGTGTTTGAATGCATTCGTCATTTGCTTGGCACCTGCTACGTAGCAAAAGTGTTTTTCGAACTCAGTGGTAAGCGTAAACCACTGAGCTGAATCTAAGCCTAGTCCCAAAGTAATAAAGCACTCAATCGCAGCCTAATCAACCAACATAAAGTGTTCGGTTTATTTAGCTTTGGGTGTCTAGATTGTTGTTGAATTGATTACGATCACTAAAAGACTTTTTAATACTGACTATACTCAACCCGCTGAGATGGCGACGAGTCTATTTTGGTGAAGCTGGTAATGTCATTGCAAAAACACTTTTTACATTGTGAAGGAGAGTAATATGCGCACACGTAATATTTTATGGCCTACAGATTTTTCCGATACTGCATCACATGCGTTGCAATATGCCATTGAAATGGCGAATTTATATCAAGTGGGCATTCGTATTTTACACGTTGTCGAGCAGCCTTCAGGTGATGAGAATTATATGCTCCTTGCGATAACGCCCCAAGAATTAGCAGAGAATATGGAAGACGCTGCGGCGAGTAAAATGCACGAATTATTAAGTCAATTGAATACTAATTTAATGGTTGAAACGGTAATTCGACATGGTGACGCCATCAATGAAATTTTGGCCGAGAGCAACAGCGGCGATATTGGCATGGTGGTTATTGCTAGTCACGGAAGAACCGGACTTTCTCATTTTTTAAATGCTAACGTGGCAGAATCGATTGTCAGAAAATCTGATTGCCCAGTGTTAGTGGTCAAATGAAATCTGCGTTTGTCTCTTGTCTCGTTGTGGTTTTAGACGGGATGGACGTGTACACCGAGTTAGTTAAAAAATGAGTGCTCAGCAACGGTAGACACGGAGCGTAGCAGCGCTAAGGTGATAGCTTTTTAGCTATACCATTATGTAACTTTTGGGCTTTTCCTCTTGAATTGAGACAATGATGAATGCCTGCAAGTGGTACAAAGGCGACCTAACAAAGGTCGCCTCTATGATACCTTCGACTACTAGCGTAAATTCAAATACTTACGCTTTATCAAAGGTTTCACGTAGTGCTTTGGCGCCGCTCAACATAAAGCCGTGGTCTGAGCTAAGTAAAAACAAAGATACGCCTTTTTCTTTCCAGTACGTCAGTTCGTTTAAATTGCCCACGAACATGCCTGTGGCCTTTCCGGCTTTGTGGCTTACTTCAACTAAATGCTCTACCGCCTGTTTAACCGCTGGGGCATCGGCACTGGTTTCGCCTAGCGCTACGGTTAAATCCATGCGGCCTATAAACAAACAATCAACGCCGTCAACCTGCGCAATTGCTTCGATATTTTCAATGGCATCTAAGTCTTCAAGCTGGGCAATGACGGATATATTTTTGCCCGTTTGCAAATTTTGGCTTAACGATTTGGTTGTATATCCTGCAAATCGGCTTGAACCAGCATAGCCTCTGCCGCCTGCACCATAGTGACAATGCTTTACAATATCGCTTAATTGCTCGGCTGTTTTAACATGGGGCACAACCACGCCATCTGCGCCCATGTCTAATACATTTAACAGTGTTTCTGGCGCATCGTTAGGGGTTCTTACTAACACTGGCATACTACCAGCTCGCGCAGCAAGGATGCAGGTATCTAGATCGTGGCGAGAAAACGGCGCGTGTTCTGCATCTAGGCAAATCGCGTCCATGTCACTATGGGCAAGTACTTCAATTACATTGTAATGGGGGGTTTTAACGAAGGTGCCTAACAGGCTTTGTTTATTTTTGAGCTGCTGCTTAAGCATGGGCGGCGCCTCCAAAAAAGTTGTACAGATGCAAATTTACCTTGTCACTTTGTTCAAGCGAGGCAAAATGGCCGGCTTTTTCAATTAACACAAGCTCGCTGTTTGCTGCTAACTGGTGCATTCTTTGTTGCTCTGAGGGAGGGCAAAGCACGTCATCACAACCACCCATAAACAACATACGATGATCGCAATTGGCTAATAGCTCACTCGCATCCGGTCTTGTGGCAAGTATTTCTAACTGCGCTTTATAGCGCGCAATGCCCGTATCTTCCGCCATTTGCGCTATTAATCGCATAATTTCATCATTTGGTGAGCTTAAGTAAACCGAGCTGAAATAATCGTGTATTAACCTATCTAAGCCATGCTCAATTGCATAGTTTAGGTGCTCGTTTCTCACGGTTCGGCCTTGCGGTTTATCGGCGTGCGCGTTGCTGTCTAACAGCGCTATTCTGTCAATTCGTTCAGGACAGCGAGTTAAAAGTTCGAATGCAACCATGCCTCCCATCGAGAAAGCACAAATGTTGAATCGCTCGTCTGCTTTGAAACGGCTAAGTGCGTAGTCTGCCGTTTCGCTTAGGTTGTCGTGCTGGTCATACTCCAAGGTTATGCAGTTGTGACCAGCTCTGCTTAAGGTGGTAATTTGGTCCGAGAAAACGGCCTTATTACAAAGTGTTCCGGGTATAAATAGTAAGTTAGTCATCGTCTCTTGGCGCGGCGGCAACCGAATTACCTTCTATGAGCTTGCCCGGCCAATACCGTGTTTCTGGCGGTACTTCGGGGTTCTCAATCAGGTTAATTAAGGTTTCTACTGCTGCTTTTGTCATAAAATAGGTTGGCTGACTTACGGTAGTCAGCTGGTAGCTGTGCCAACATGAGGCACTGATACCATCAAACCCAACAACTGAAATATCTTCTGGTACCCGCAGGCCCAGATTTTGTCGAATTTCATCAATAGCACCGATCGCCATTGAGTCGTTGGAACATATAATTGCAGTAGGAAGTGGGTTCTTTTGTGCGTAGGCACTTAAACACTCTCTGGCAGAGTCATAGCTGTAGTCACCGTAAATTACAGTGGTGTCAGTGAAGCCATGGGCCAGTAACGCATTTCTAGCACCATTCAATCGGGCGCGAGCCACGTCAGAATCTTTTGGCCCTGCCATGATTAGAAAGTGTTGGTGGTGATGGCTAACCAAAATATCGATCAACATGCGAAGCCCTTGGTCGTGGTTACAACACACTGAGCTTACGCTGTGATCTGGAAGCTCGCGGTTGTACAACACCACAGGGATATTGTGCTTGGCGAACTGTGTCACACTGTCTGGCTCAAAATGTGCGGTCAGCGCTATTACGCCATCGACTTGATAGGCGAATATTTGCTCCATAACCATTTCTAGCTGATCAGCATCATCAAGCGTAAATAAAAGTACCCGTTTATTTTTGACAGCAATGTGCTTGTTTAACTGTGCTAACACCTCGGGAAAGTTCACATTCGCTCGAGATGAGATGATCACAGCCACCATACCTGTGCTTCGATTTATCAGCATGCGCGCGATAGCGTTCGGCTTATAACCTAAGTCTTCGGCGGCTTTTATGACCTTATCTCGGGTTTTTTTAGATACACTAACGCCTGGGCGATACACCCGCGACACTGCCGATTGTGAAACTCCTGCTGCATGGGCGACGTCATAAGACGTCACCCTAGTTTTTTTATTCAATTATTTTTTTCCATAACGACGTAACCGAATGTCAGCCTGTTCTTTGTGACCTGCAAAACCTTCAATGGCACATAAGCGTGAGCAGTATTCGCCAACCATGACTGACGCTTCCTCGGTAACACGCTGATATGTACAGGTTTTCAAGAACTTACCAACCCATAGACCACCAGTATAACGACCTGCGCCCTTCGTGGGTAGAGTATGATTTGTTCCAATACATTTATCACCGTAAGAAACGTTTGTTTCAGGCCCTAAGAACAACGCCCCGAAGTTGCGCATATTTTTCTGGAAGTAGGGGACGTCTTTGGTCATTATTTGCACATGCTCAAATGCCAAATCGTTGGCTACTTGCAACATTTCATCGTAGGTATCACATACGATAACTTCGCCATAGTCTCGCCATGCCACAGCGGCAACGTCGGCAGTAGGTAGGATAGTGAGCTGGCGCTCTACTTCAGCCATTGTGTCTTTTCCGAGTTGTTCACTATTGGTCAACAGTATCGCGGGAGAGTTAAGGCCATGCTCAGCTTGACCAAGCAAGTCGGCGGCGCACAGTTCACCATCAACACTGTCATCAGCAATTACCAGGGTTTCTGTTGGGCCGGCAAATAGGTCGATACCTATGCGCCCGAACAATTGGCGCTTTGCCTCTGCAACAAACGCATTACCTGGCCCTACAATCATACTTACCGGCTCGATGGTATCGGTACCTACCGCCATAGCAGCAATGGCTTGTACGCCACCAAAGGTATAAATTTCATCCGCCCCGGCTAAATCCATCGCAACAATTACTGCCGGTGCAGGTTTACCGTGAAATGGAGGCGTAGCTGCCACAACGCGTTTAACCCCAGCTACTTTTGCGGTTACAATACTCATGTGCGCTGAGGCAACTAACGGGTATTTTCCGCCAGGCACATAGCAACCTACGCTATCTACTGGAATATTTTTATGGCCCAGTACAACACCAGGAAGCGTTTCAACTTCTACATCTTTCATTGACTCACGTTGAATAGTGGCGAAATTGCGCACTTGCTTCTGCGCCCACTTAATATCGCTTATTTCTTGTTCACTAAGTTGTTCATAACACGCATTAATTTCTTCTTTGCTTAACCTGAAAGACTCCGGAGTCCATTTGTCAAATTGACCAGAATATTCTGATACAGCGGCATCTCCACGCTGCTCAATGTCGCTAATTATATTTTCGACAATTGTTTTAACTTTCTGATTATCAATAGCTTTTTCGTCTTCTTGCTTACCTTTCTTCAAGTGCTTGATCATGGTCTATTCCTCTACATTGGTGAATGGGGTGTTACATTAATCGTACAAATATTTAGCTTGATCTTTACTGAGAATTACATAAAAATGACTTCGAATGCAATTATTATTTTGAGGTGATGTGTGGCTTTCTCTAATGACCTGTTAAAAGACAAGACCATTTTGATCACAGGGGCGGGCAAAGGCATTGGCAAAGCGTGTGCTTTGTTAGCTGATAAGTGCGGTGCAACTGTGATAGCAGTGGCGCGCACCGAAACCGATCTTATTGATTTGAAAAATGAGAGTTCCCAGCGCTTGAGTTATTGGGTAGGCGACGTACAAGATGCGGCGCTTTATGAAAAGATCCGTTCATTACCGTCTCTGCATGGATTAATTAATAACGCTGGAACCAACCGTGTCGCCCCCATGGCAGAGCAAAGCGATGAAAACATCGACGATATTTTAAATTTAAATATTCGTTCGGCATACAAGGTTGCACAGGCCGCTATCACACCCATGCTTAATAGCGATGCGCCATCTATGGTGCACATGTCTTCTCAAATGGGGTTTGTCGGCTCGCCTGGACGAACGCTGTATTGCTTAAGCAAGCATGCGATTGAAGGTTTGACCAAGGCAATGGCTGTTGAGTTGGCGCCCAATAACATTCGCGTTAATAGTGTTGCCCCCACATTCATCAAAACACCGATGACCGAACCCATGCTTAAAGAGCCTGCGTTTGCCGAAATGGTTATGAACAACATTCCCTTACAGCGCTTAGGTAGCGTTGAAGATGTAGCGAATGCATGCATATTTCTACTCAGTGAATTGTCTATGACCACCACGGGTAGTTGTCTTAAAGTCGATGGCGGTTGGACCGCCCATTAAATACGAGGTATCACTGTGTCAGTATTATCCGAACGTTTAGTCCGTTATGAAGAATTAATCCCGTGTCGCAATGCGTTTATTGATACGCGCTCGCCTGGCAGTGATCAAAAAGAAAACTTTACGATTATTGGCCCAGGGGTAGCAGAAAATCCCGACCAGCATGTACATATCGCTATTCCTCACGGTTTTAACATAGGGGGTGCACGACAACCGCCTGGGTGTTTGAACTCGCAGCACAGCCATTTAACGGAAGAAGTTTTTGTTATTTCGCAAGGCAGCTGGCACTTTTCGACAGGAGTAGATGGCTCCGACGCTGTTGTCCGCTTGGAAGAAGGCGATGTTATATCTATCCCTATGGATTTATTTCGTGGCTTCGAAAATGTAGGGGAAGGGTCAGGGTATCTTTACGCCGTATTAGGCCAAGATGACCCAGGCCGCGTGCTTTGGGCGCCGCAAGTTTTCGATATGGCAAGCGATTACGGGTTGGTACTTCTTGAAAATGGCGGCTTAGTTGACACAACCTTAGGACAGAAAATTCCTGACGGTGTGGCCCCAATGCCAAAGACCTCAGCAGAACAGATTGCCCAGCATCGGGTAATCGATGATAAAACCCTTGAGCAGTGCGTAGTACGCGTCAGCGATTTCTCATTTAGCAATGACACCGCGCTCACGAAAGGCACTGATGTGTTAGAAGCGCCACTCATTGGCCCAGCAAGCCCTGATGAGAAGCTTGGTGAAACAAAATTAAATTGGTCTCATGGGTTTTGTGTTCGTGCACTGAAATTCCAAGCCGGCTCGTTCATCGCCGGGCATAAACGCCAAGAAGAAGAAGTTGTCTATGTGCAGGAAGGCAGTATCAAAATGCACATTGATGGCGAAGCACTTATCTTAGGCAAGGGCGACACATTTACCACGCCCATTGGCGCGACACGCAGTTTTGCGCAACACGGCGATGATATAGCATTGGTGTATGTTACACGTCGGGGAGATACTGCAAAGGCCCCAGAGTTTTTAGACTAGAAGGCAAAAGCGATGTCTACGTATACAAATATTCAACTAAAAAAGACGTTTCTACCGTTTCGGCAAGCTCAGTACGACTTTGATTTAGAAAAGCTAAAAGCGCTAGGTGATGATCTTTTCTCAAACGATGCCGCGATTAAGTTTTGTGTCCCGTTTGACGATATGGTCGGTCACCGAGAAATGCTTGATACGGTATACGCGCCGCTATTGGAAGCGGTCCCCGATCTTGAACGTCGAGACACCATTGTTATGGTGGGCGAAGACGACAAACAGCTTCGTTGGCTCGGGTGCTGTGGCTACTACACAGGGCGTTTGGCAAAACCTTGGTTAGATATTCCAGCCACGGGCGATCAGATACATATGCGCTTTCATGAGTTTTATCGCTTCGACGGCGAGAAAATTGTGGAAGTACAGGCCATTTGGGATTTGCCAGAAGTGATGATGCAGGCAAAGTGCTGGCCCTTTAGCCCAAGCTTAGGTACTGAGTGGCATGTACCTGGCCCTTCTACTCAAGATGGCATTCACCTACTTGAAGAAGACAAGTCACTGACCGCGCAGAGCCAACAGCTTGTGCTAGACATGCTAAATAGTTTAGGCAATTTTGCTGAAGGTGGCGTTGAGGCAATGAATCTAGACAAATATTGGCATGCTAAGTCAAATTGGTATGGCCCGTCAGGGATAGGTACCGGCCGCGGTATTCAAGGTTTTCGCAATACACACCAAGAAGCGTTTTTAAACGGTATGCCGAATCGCGTGGGTGACCCAGCGAATGGCCATTTATTTTCTGAAAACAACTATGTTGGGTTTACTGGCTGGCCGGGTATGAGCATGACGATTTCGGGTGACGGATGGCTTGGTATTGTACCTAACGATAAACCCATCACGATGCGCAGCTTAGATTTTTGGCGAAACGAAAACGGCATGATCAGAGAAAACTGGGTGTTGGTAGACTTGCTTCATGTTTACCGCCAATTGGGTGTCGATGTGTTCGCTCGAGTAAAACAGTTGACTCGTAATAAATATCGATAGCGCCCGTTAGGGTTATTGAAACCATAAGGTTTTATTAAAAACGAGTGGGAAATAGGGCTGCTGCAGTCGCTTCTTTGAGTCATTGCGATCAATCCGCTTGATAACAAGTTAAGTAGCATAGATTCGCCGAGCAGCATCATTTTTGACGTGTTTGTTTTTAAAATTTATATCGTCAACCACAGTACTAATGTTTAGATTCACTTAAGGAATTTACAAATGAGCAATATTACCCAGACAGCCGAGTTGTTTTTTGATGCTTGTGAAACAGGAAAAGGCTGGGATGCGTGCAAAGCATATTGCCATCCTAATGCTACCTTTTCTGCACAGGCAGGCGCTTTGTCCGATATAGGGGATGTAGAAAGTTACACAGCATGGATGCAGTGGCTTTTAACTGCGGTTCCCGATGGTCATTATGAATTGAAAAGTTTTTCAACCGATGAGAAGCGCAATTGTGTCACGGCTTTTGGTGTACTTCATGGTACTCAAACCGGCCCCAGCGTTGCTGGTGAGCCAACTGGTAACGTTATTGCGGCTGACTACGTTTATGCCATGCAATTTGAAGGTGGGTTAATAAGCCATGTGACAAAGATATGGAATGATTCAGTTAGCCTTCAACAGCTAGGGTGGGCATAATTGCCCATCAAGGTTTTATAGGTCAGCCAAAAGGCCAAATTTAGCTAATAGATAAACAGCCAACGGACCTTGTGGTTGGTTTTTAGTCACCACTTTGCAGTCGTAGAGATATGCTGATCCTCGATTTTCAAGGATGCCGCTCTGCGATTCAGGTCCGGTTTTATTCGAGCGTGCGTTTGACTTATTTAAACAAATATACACTCGATTCAAAACCATCACTGAAACAGGTTTTGTGTATTTAAACCAGCCCTTAGATGCTTTTAATTATCGCCACGATAGTGCATTAGTTACTTATCCAGTGCAGCCCAAGTCATGTGAGGGTGGATATATGGATGGGGTTTGGCCTGCAAATCTAGAATCTGCCTTACTGTTTTATTAACTCGTTTAATATTAATTACCCAGGTAAAGCAACAAACTGCCTACAGCGTAATGGTTAAACTAATGAAAAATTTACTATTTATTTACCGCCTAAAGTGGTGAAATAGAAAAATAGTACCCACATAAACCTGAGCTATGCTCTCATTAGAAAAGGGCATTAAATGAGAATTAAATTAATAGCTATCTTATTAACTTCAGTGATTTCATCAGGATGTGCTAGCACTTCAGACAAAGTAGCAAAGGACTTTTTCGATGGTGCTAATTCGAATGCGAAAAGCAGGCAGCTAGAAGAAGCTAACTCGGTATATAGCAAAAAGCGTGACTACAAAAACGAGGCAATAGAAGACTCTATGTCAGGAGTACTTACTGCTCTTTTTCGTGGCATATTTAGCTCAGGTAAAGCTAGCGATAACTCGTATTAGCCTGTTTGGGAATGTGTTTAACAAATTCATAAAACCACTTGTCCCGCTTTTTGGCAGCCAATTGGCAACCAATACGCGCAATCAGGGCGACTTAGCTCACTTTACCACCCAGTGTTACGCTCGGTTATTACTGCGCGGTGAGCAATTCAAGGAATGAAAATGTACGTTAAATTAATGACAGGCTCAAAGTTTGGTAAATTTAAGCTTTGCACAACACTGTCGCTGCTTACCTTCGTCACTATGTTTGTATGTATCAATACATACGCTGCAGATAGCGATATCGACGAAATCCATAAGTTAGTCTCTGGAAATTCTCTAAGGATCGTGAATTATGCCGCAGAGAGTATTATCTATTTTGATTCAGATGGCTCATTTAGCCACCTTGCCGTGCAAGGTGAAACGAGTCAGGGGAAATGGCGGACAACGAAAGATAGTATGTGCGCAACTGTACTTCCACAGCCATATAATCCACCCAAAGAGTTTTGCCTTTACCTGAAAGGTCGTAAATTCGGTGAAACTTGGACTGAAATAGATGAGCATAACGGGGAGATAAAGCGAACGTTGCTTAATGGGCATCCCCCTCAAAAGTAAACAACGCGCTAAGTCATATAGTTTTGAACAACGCGCTGTGCTTGGACTTTATTGTTCCCTCTGAGGGTTAGTAAGGAGCAGTGAGGTTTTTACTATTCGTCTACCAGTACTTCAAAACCACCGTAAATCATACGCTTTCCATCAAATGGCATTGGCGCGGTCGCCGGGTCAAAGCGGGGATCGTCCATACATTTTTGCATGCCTTGGTCTCTGATTTCTTTTGACGGCCACGTTATCCAAGAAAACACGATAGTTTCATCGGCTTTCGCCTTTACAGCCATTGGAAATGACGTGACTTCGCCATCTGGTACATCGCTGCCCCAGCACTCTGTGCAGGAGATAGCGCCGTATTCTTGCTTAAAAATATTAATGCAGTACTTGGCGTATGCTTTGTACTCTTCTTTATTGGCGGTGGGGACTGCGACTACAAAACCATCGATATAAGACATATGTCACCTCATTAACTGGCTCGTTGATTGGTTATCGTAAACCGTTGGGATTATTAGCCTACTGGTATTTTACCGATTTGGGTAGTGCATTCATCATACACACTAGGGATTTATACCATTCCACGTTAATAAGCAGATAGAAAAGCATTAAAAAAGGCGCAATATGTGCGCCTGTTTTAAATTGACTGGCCAGGGTTAATACGCCTGCTGAGATTTGAAATTCCTGACCAGAGTAGAGCGCTGTTAAGCGCTTTTTGCTTGTTTAAATAAGCTAGGGCCTGCGGCAACCAGTGACTTACCATTGTCGGTATCAGTGAATTTATCGAAGTTATCTACAAATAAGCTCGCTAAATCAGTGGCCTTTGTGGTCCATTGGTTTTCATTGCTGTAGGTTTTACGTGGGTCAAGAATATCGCTGTTCAATTCACCTAGTTGCTGGGGAATTTCTAAATTGAAGATGGGTAAGACGGTGGTCTTCGCATCATCTAACGAGTCATCTAAAATTGCATCAATAATCGCCCGCGTTGCTTTAATTGAAATACGCTTGCCTGTGCCATTCCAGCCTGTGTTAACCAAGTAAGCTTGAGCACCCGCGTCTTGCATGCGATTTTTAAGCACTTTGGCATATTGAGTGGGGTGCAAGCTTAAAAACGCCGCACCAAAACAGCTTGAGAACGTAGGCGTGGGCTCGGTTATTCCTCTTTCTGTACCTGCTAATTTAGCGGTGAAGCCAGACAAGAAGTAGTACTGGGCTTGCTCGGGCGTTAGCTTAGACACTGCTGGCAATACGCCAAACGCATCTGCAGTTAAGAAAATGACTTTATTAGCATGCCCAGCCCGAGAGACAGGTTTTACAATGTTGTCAATGTGATGAATCGGGTAAGAGACACGGGTGTTTTCAGTTTTGCTGTTATCATCAAAATCGATTTTGCCGTCGGCATCGACCGTCACATTTTCAAGTAGGGCATCACGGCGTATTGCGTTGTAGATATCCGGTTCGTTTTCTTTGCTTAAATTTATGGTCTTTGCGTAACAGCCACCTTCGAAATTGAACACGCCGTTGTCATCCCAACCGTGTTCGTCGTCACCGATTAACTCACGATTTGGGTCGGTAGATAGGGTAGTTTTACCGGTACCAGACAAACCAAAGAACACAGCCACATCACCGTCTTTTCCTACATTGGCGCTGCAATGCATAGAGGCAATGTTTCTAAGGGGAAGCAAGTAGTTCATCATAGAGAACATGCCTTTTTTCATCTCGCCGCCGTACCAAGTGCCGCCAATAAGCTGTACTTTTTCGGTTAAATTAAAGGCGACAAAATTCTCAGAGTTCAGCCCTTGCGCTTGCCAGTTAGGGTTAGTTGTTTTCGCGCCATTCATGACAACAAAGTCAGGCTCGTAATCGTTTAACTCAGCGTCAGTAGGGCGTATAAACATGTTTTTAACGAAATGCGCTTGCCACGCGACTTCGGTAATAAAGCGTACTTTTAAACGGGTATCTTCATTTGCACCGCAGTAGGTATCTACCACGAACAAACGTTTGCCGCTGAGCTGCTTGGTGACTAGCGCTTTAAGTTCATCCCAAATTTTTGGGGTGATAGGTTTGTTATCGTTTTTGCCTTGATCAGACCACCACACCGTATCTTTGCTAACATCATCGCGCACTATGTATTTGTCTTTTGGTGAGCGGCCGGTGAATTTCCCTGTGTTGACGTTAACGGCACCTAATTCAGTCACAACACCTTTCTCATATCCTTCAAGATCTAACTTGGTTGTTTCTTCAAATAACGTTTCATACGAGGGGTTGTGTAAAATTTCGCTAACATCGTTAATACCGATTTTGGCTAAATCAGCCAACAATTTTTGTACATTCATAAACTAACCCTTCATTTAATAGTGGCGGTGGATCTTATCGAGCTGCGATGGCGATCACTCAGTAAGTGCATTTTAAACACTTTCAGGCTTGTTTTGAAAGTCAGTATGTAATGAAACATTGTTTATTTCATAATTTGGAAATAAATAATCATAAAACCATTTGTTTCGTCAGTTTCAGGCGGGAGTCTGAGGAAATAGCTGACTATAAAGGTGCGAAAAAGGCTATGCCATTGGAAGTTAAGCTAATTTCAGTTGGTCTTATAACTATATGATTAATAGTATTAAATTCATGTTAGGCGTATTTTGTAAACGCGACGTTAACAGATAAGCAGGTTATTCCGTTCCCGATACGCTGATTTGGCCGCTAACATGCACTCAGCATGATAATGATTATTTTTGTAATCAATTGTGAAAGCTTACAGATTGATGCTGTTTTATAGCGATTTGGCGATTTTTTAGGAAAAGGAAAAATTCCGCTAGGGATAAACAAAACGCTCAAAGCGCTAGGCGTAACATTAATACCATTCCACTTTAATAAGTGATCACTCAGCGAGAGTTTAAAAGGGCTTAAACAAGGCGCATGACTGAATGAATAGTTGTTCTCTTTCGAAGTCATGCAAAGCAGTGTAAGCCCTTTTA
>Ga0189289_10427_pt1 | contig 15465 bp, 14 predicted proteins | sample UW106minimetaG_FD_130313 | JGI IMG/M metagenome (GOLD analysis project Ga0189289, IMG submission 130313) | Marine microbial communities from the Costa Rica Dome - UW106 mini metaG | ecosystem: Environmental > Aquatic > Marine > Oceanic > Photic zone | place: Costa Rica: the Eastern Pacific...
CTCGCAAAAAGTTATCTTCCTTGCGAGCCAAATTGATGTGAAAAATTCTCTTATTCTTCTTCCTGACTTACCATATTACTGGCAAAGTGTGCCTCTAACTCTTTTAATGTTGTTGGATTGGTTTCTAAGTCTTTTACAATATTGCCTTTTTCTAAAACCACAATACGTTCACATACATCTGTAACATGCATTAAATCGTGACTAGACACTAATATTGTTACTCCTTGTTTTTCGGCCAAATCTTTTAAGATCTGCTTTAATCTAATCTGAGTTGTTGGATCTAGATTAGCAAAAGGCTCGTCCAAGATGATCACCTCAGGATTACCAATTAAAGCCGCGACGATACCTGCTTTCTTTTGATTACCCTTACTAAGGTCTCTTAAATACTTCTTCTTCCCAATAATTTCTCCATTAAAGAAATCTTCAAAGCTCGCTGTAAGTTTATCAACGTCGGCTTTATTTTGCCCTCTTAAATCACCGATAAAATAGAAATATTCTTCTGGAGTGAGGTATCCAATTAAAAAGCTTTCATCAATAAAAGCCGATGTAAAAGGTTTCCAACCTTCACTTTGATCTACAATTACCTCATTGCTTGTAATATTTCCTGTAGAGGGTTTAATAAGGTCTAGTAATAAGCTAAAATAGGTTGTTTTTCCAGCACCATTATTACCAACTAAGCCAAAGCTTTGGCCTTTAGGGATGCTTAATTCCTCTATATTAAGAACTGTAGTTCCGCTATATGTTTTTGAAAGGTCTTTAGTATATATCATAAGGTTGGTCTGTTTTATTAATTATCTTGACTGAAAGCGTCAATCATTTTATATTTTGAATCAAGGTATTTCTGGGTAATAAATCGCATAAGTTTCTTGTGAAGTATAATTCCTGAAACTCCAAGAACAATAAGTGTAGCAATAGCTATTTCGAAACCTAATAACCAGTTGATTAGTGCGAACAATCCCATTGGTACTAGCATTAATGGTATACCTATTAACCATTGTACGGCACCTGTTCCTTGGTAATTAAATGCTGCTTTTTTATCTAAGTCTATCTTTTTTCTATTGAAAGATCCACCCCAAAGAATGACGTGGGAGTTAACACCAATATTATAGATAGCTGCTGCAAAATGAGCGATTAATATTTTCCATCCAAAATAAACGTATGGAATGCCTAATACAAATAGAATAACAACACTCATTATCATAAGGATAAATTTTGAACGCAAGTATTGTTCATACTTAATGTTTTGACTCATTAACATTTTATAATAACTACTATCCCAAGCAGGAATGAACTGGCCGAAATTAATGAGAAAGAATCCGGTTGAAAATATCCCAATAAATGCAAACATGAACTCCATTTCTCTATACATTGGCTGTGGATAAAAAAACAAACCATACAGCACACCGATAATTAATAGCATCGTCATTGATTTGGTTCGCTTATTTCTCCAAATGAGTTTTAAATCTAATTGCATAAAGGGAGCAATATCCCCGAATCTGTTGGTCCAAGATAAATCCGCCACTTTTACTTCAGCAACTTTAGATTTTAATGAGCTATCTAAAAAGAGTTTTTCTTTTAATATCTTGAAATTATAGACATAGACTATAGCCAATATTCCCAAAGGAATTAATATAAACACAGGGTTGTTTGCGATATAAATAAGTCCGTCACCAACAAGAGACCTCATTGGTAGAATATTAAAATAATCTAGCCCAAATAATACCCCAACTAGAGCTATTACCGGAAGAAATGACAACTCGGTTTCTGCTGAAAAGGCTTCAACAATAAAATTGATAAAGTTAATTATCAATATGATCATTACCATGGCTGCTAACCATGTTAAAACTAAAGATGATGCATATCCATTTTTTAATAATGAAATACTAAATGGGATAATTGCAAATAAGGGTAAAAAATTAAAGAAGTTTAGCGCTGACTTACCCAATACAAAATTTACTATAGTAGAACGTTTAATTGGAAGTGTTAATAATGGTTTTACACTCATTACAGGTAACTTCTGTAGAAAGAATCGCATTAATACATCACCAATAAACCAGTAAAAAATGTAGTTGTTTACGACTAAAAATGGATCTTCATCAGGAGTTGCTTTTCCTATAATTTTAAAAAGAAATGCACCCATAAATAAAAAGATCCCAACAAAATATAGTGCAAAAAAAATGAGCAGTATATTTATTACGATACTTTTCTGCCAATAAGAAGAACGGAAATACTGCTTCCATTCTAAATTAAGAAAATGCTTTATCATAGCTTATGGTTAGTTTTTCGTATTAGTACTAACAATTGTTAATTTGTTACAAACAAATTTAAGTTTAAATTTTTGCTTCCTTATTTTTACAAAAAATTTATTGCTATGTCTCAATTCCATAAACTCAACATAAAATCCATAGAAAAAGTTACAAGTAAATCCGTTGCTGTAACATTTGCAATTCCTGACGCCTTAACCGAGGCATTTGCATTTAAAGCAGGACAATACATCACCCTTAAGACAGCAATTAATGGAGAGGAAGTACGTAGAGATTATTCTATCTGTTCTTCACCAACACAAACAGATATCGCTGTTGGTATAAAAGCAGTTGATGGTGGTAAATTCTCAGTATACGCAAATGAAAGCCTCAGTGCAGGCGATGTCATTGAAGTTGCTGAACCAAATGGCCGTTTTGTGTTTGAAGCTAACGATGTTAAAACAAGGACTATCGCAGCCTTTGCCGCTGGTAGTGGCATTACGCCTATTTTAAGTATTGTAAAAACATTATTAGAAGGTGAGCCTTTTAGCAACTTTATTCTAGTATATGGAAACAAAACTGTTGAAGATAGCATGTTTCTCAAGGATGTAATGGAGCTTAAGGAAACTTACGGAAATAGATTTCATGTCCATTTTATTTACAGCCAATCTAATGAGCAAGACGCGCTTTTTGGTAGAATAGAAAAAAGCACAGTTAATCTTATCATTAAAAATAAATATAAGGGTGTAAACATCGAGAAGTTTTATTTGTGCGGACCAGAACAAATGATTTACACGGTTAAAGATGTACTTTTAGAAAATAACGTAAGAGAAAAAGATATTTTATTTGAGTTATTTACAGCACCTACAGAAACTGAAAATAATACCAATACTGAAGTGCTAGATGGTAATTCTAAAATTAAAGTTATTGTCGATGAAGAAGAGTTTGAATTTACCATGTCTCAAGATCAATCTGTTCTTGAAGCCGCTTTAAAAGAGGATATTGACGCGCCTTATTCTTGTCAAGGTGGAATTTGCAGCAGTTGTATTGCCAGAGTAACTGATGGTAATGCAACCATGAGACAAAATAATATTTTAACAGATAGTGAAGTCGCTGAAGGATTAATTCTTACTTGTCAAGCACACCCTACCTCAGCTTCAATTGAGGTCGATTATGATGATGTTTAGACCTTCTTTAAAGGTATAATGGACTTAATTTTATTTACGATAGTATCAACTGAAATACTTCCTGCGGCCTGTAAATAGCCCTCTGGAAATTTATTCCCGTAAACTGAGGTCGGAATTAAAGGAAATTGATCTCTATCGGCTAATAAAGCATAATCCTCAGGTTGATTAAAAGGTGAGAATCCAGCATAAGGATGTGTTACTCCCCAGATGGTTATGACCTTTACTCCAAACATTGCTGCTAGATGTGCATTTCCGGAATCCATAGATAACATCAGATCCAAATTAGAAATTAAGTGTAGCTCATTTTCAAAACTTAATTTACCAGCAACAGACGCAACTCCATCAAATTTTTCTGCCAAAGCAGTCAAGTAGTTTATTTCTTTTTTACCCCCTCCAAACAATACAATGTTATAATCAATTGCTAATTCCGATATTACCAATTCCATCTTTTCTAATGGATACATTTTACTTTCATGTGCTGCAAAAGGAGCAATGCCAATAGTTTTATTTGAGGGATTGAAAATGAAGAGCCTCAATTCTTGTGATAAGGAAGCCTTTTTAGGAAAAGACGGTTCAGTTAATTTTATTTGATAACCCAATTTTGCAAAGACATCAGTATAACGCTGGTGTGTGGTCTTTAACTGCTGAAATTGCTTACCTCCGATTAAATTCTTTTTTTCTAATCTCCCTTTATTGATTTGAACAAGCTTTTTACCTGAGAAAAAAAATTTTAAAATTTTAGTTCTCAAAACGTTGTGTAAATCTGCAACCTCATCAAATTCAAGTTGCTTCAATTCTTTTGCTAGAGTATAAAGTCCAAAGAGTCCTTTATGTTTCCCTTTAAAGTCAGCCACATAAATTTCTGTATTCCTTAAACCTTTAAACATTGGTTTAAAAAAAGCTCTGGTTACTACGGTAATTTTTACATCTGGATATTGCTCTGTAAAAGCTCTCAATACAGGTACTGTCATTGCGACATCTCCCATAGCAGAAAACCTTAAGACCAGTATATGTTTTGAATTTGGCATTAATTTCAGAATATAAGATTCTGAAAATCTATAATCTGAGTTATTTCTGTCCTCTTAAAACAGGATTTAACTCATCATCATTGTACATTTTCATTTGCTTATAGACTTTCATGTACTTATCACCATTAGCAATATCTTTAAGTAGGTCATCAATAGCGGTGCTTAAATCAACACGTTGCTCAAGTAAAACATCCAACTTCTTCTGACAAGCTGCCTTGTGAGCATCTGAAGCATCTTCTCTGACAGTTTCTAGATGCATATGATAAATTTTTAACGCTAGTATTGATAATCTATCGATTGCCCAAGCAGGACTTTCAGAATTAATCTTTGCGTCAGACTTTACGTCTACGTCTTTATATTTATCTAAAAAATAACTGTCAATAAACTCCACAGTATCCGTTCTATCCTGATTTGACGCATCAATCATTCGCTTTAGTTTTAATGCTGCAGGGGGATCGATATTTGGATCTCTTATAATATCTTCATAAGCCCACTGTACAGTATCGATCCAACACTTTCTATATAATAAATGAGCAATTAAATCTTCATCCTTATCATACTTGTTTGTGAATGATTGATCAACGGTGTTTAAAACCTTATAGGTTTTAATAACGTCTTGAAAAATAGTATTCGCTTTTTCTGAAAACATATTGAATTTCTTTAATGCTGCAAATATACTTTGAATTATTAACTTAGCCATTAGTTTAAAGGTCATTCTATGCACATTCATAACCTCTCTAATACCCCTTCTGTTTTAAATTCCTTTGTGTCTGAAATTAGAGACAAATCCATTCAAAAGGATAGTCTGCGATTTCGAAGAAATATTGAAAGAATTGGTGAAATATTAGGTTACGAATTAAGTAAATCCCTTCAATTTGAAACTCATAAAACAGAAACTCCTTTAGGTGTTTCAGAAACGACCTTGCATAAGAAAGATATTGTGCTTTGTTCAATACTAAGAGCTGGTGTTCCTTTACATAATGGCTTATTAAATTATTTTGATGCTGCTGAGAACGCCTTTATCTCAGCTTACAGACATCATAAACACGATCCGGAAAGCTTTGAAATTGTGGTTGAGTATTTGGCTTGTCCAAGTTTAGAAAATAAAACGTTAATTCTCGCCGACCCAATGTTAGCTACAGGACAATCCATGGTTGCAACATTTGAAGCCCTTAAACCTTTTGGTAATCCAAAGGAGGTACACTTAGTTAGTGTCATCGGAGCACAACAAGGGGTTGATTTAATTTCAAAAGCATTTTCAAACAATTCCCATCTCTGGATCGCTGCCATTGATGAGACCTTAAATGATAAAGGGTATATTATTCCTGGCTTGGGTGACGCTGGCGACCTTGCGTTTGGCAACAAATTACAGCAGTAAAGAAATTATGGGTGTTACAATTAAAAGTACCACAAAAATTTCCTTAAACCACTTTTCTGAGACTACCTCGATATAATTAGCCATGATTATTGAAAATGGAGCAAATAAAAACAAGAATTCACTCCCATTTTTCAAAGGAGAAATTATAGCTATTAATAAGGCAATTATAGATGACCACGCTACTAAGAAGTAGGATGGTCTTAATATTTTATTCTTATCAGGTAGGGTTCTAAAAAAGTAAATTAAAATCCATAGGTAAGCTGTAAATAGTATTGTGATTTTGAGAATACTTTCTTTATTATTATAGGATGTATAATCTAAACTAGCGTAGCGTTCAAAATTGGAAGGTTTAAAATACGTGTCGAAAAAATAAATATTATAAATCACTAACAAAACAATAACCGTAAGCACACCAATAAAGGGAATTATGGTGTTTTTGACATCATTTTGAGTATGGTAAATCAACGCTACAATAACTAAGGCAAAGAACAAAATTGACCAAAAATAGAAAAGTGTTGCCAGCATTATCCAAAACCCTGCATCAAATAGTTTCTTTTTTACATGGAGATTTGATTGTAAACTAATAAGGCGCCTTAGGGCAAAAAGGACAAATAAATTAGCGCATAACAGGTCTAAATAATTTAAAGCTTCAGGGAACATTCCGAACATTAAGCCAAATGTCATGATGCTGTAGCTGTTATTCTTGGCCAAGTTGTTTTTAGAGATTATGAAATCCAGGAGAAATACTAAAAACAACGTAAAGAGTAGCTTTAATACGGCCTTAAAACCTACTTGCCAGTCGTTAAAAAGATACCTGTAGGTTGATAGCATAAATAACAAAATGATAAAACCAACAACAATGATGAAGTTAATTGGTCTGGATTTACTAAAAATGCTTGTAATCATTAACTGTTTTTGTATTTTTGCATGCAGCCAAAGAAATGAATTCTATTTTTTATATTAAGATTCACTTCCTGCCTAAAATTATAAAGTTATGAAAGATTTCTTTTACGGAATACAGGATTTATTTGTTGATGTCTTATTTGCTCCATTAGACTATTTACGTGAATTAGAACTAACCTCTTGGTTTGGTGCTAACACGATGTCTTGGGTTTTTATGCTTATAGGCTTTGTTGCTTTTACCTATTGGATGATGCAGCTTTCTAAGTACAACGCCAATAACGAAGAAGACAAGAGCGTTTCTGCACACTCTTATCTATAATAGTCAGAGGTCAAAACCTAAATCTTTACGATAATACATCTTATCAAAATGTAGTTTCTCTATACTTTGGTAAGATTTTTTTATGGCCTCTTCGTAGGTGTTTCCGTATGATGTTACTGCCATAACTCGTCCACCTGAAGTAATAACTTTTCCATCGCTCTTTTTTGCTCCGGCATGAAATAATATAGAGTCATTAACCTCATCAATTCCTCTTATCGCTTTTCCTTTTTCATAAGCTTCAGGATACCCACCAGATACTAGCACCACTGTGGTTGCTGCTCGTTCATCAATATCAATATTAACTTCAGATAAAGATTGATTAGACATAGCATTAAAAATTTCAACCAAGTCTGTTTTTAATCGTGGTAAAACTACTTCTGTCTCAGGATCTCCCATTCTTACATTGTATTCAATCACCTTGGGTTGATCACCAACCTTAATGAGGCCGATAAAGATGAATCCTACATATGGTAAACTGTCCTTTTGTAATCCTTCAACCGTTGGTTTAACAATTTGGCGTTCTACTTTTTCTAAGAATTCATTTGTTGCAAAAGGTACTGGCGAAATAGCGCCCATACCTCCAGTATTTAAACCCGTATCTCCCTCACCTATTCTTTTATAGTCTTTAGCCGTTGGAAGAATTTTGTAATCCTTGCCATCCGTTAAAACAAAACAACTTAATTCTATACCATCAAGAAATTCTTCGATAACCACCTTAGCACTGGCTTCTCCAAACTTAGCATCTAAAAGCATGCTTTTGAGTTCGGACTTAGCTTCTTCTAAATCATTCAAGATTAAAACACCCTTACCTGCCGCAAGTCCATCTGCCTTTAAAACGTATGGTGGATTTAAAGATTCAAGAAATTGATAGCCTTCTTCAACATTTTCCTTGGTAAAGCTCTGATAAGCGGCTGTTGGAATATTGTGACGTGACATAAAAGCCTTTGCAAACTCCTTACTTCCTTCTAATTCGGCAGCGGCTTTTTGAGGGCCAATGACAGAGACATGTTTAATGACTTCATCGGCTAAAAAGAAATCGTGAATACCTTGAACCAATGGATCTTCAGGACCTACCACAACAAGAGAAATATCGTTTTCTAAAACAGCAGCTTTAATAGCACCAAAATCAGTAACATTAATACTTAAGTTTGTTGCAATTTTTTCGGTTCCAGAATTACCTGGAGCTACAAATAGTTTATTACATTCTTCACTTTGTGCAATTTTCCATGCGAATGTATGCTCTCTACCACCAGATCCCAGTACTAAAATATTCATGATTAGAATTTGTTTGCGCAAAAATAATTGGTTTTAAGATGAAAAAACAATTAATTTACGTAAACCTTTATTGGCGATTATAGATCTTGAAATTATTTGATTTTTCTTTAAAACTTAACGGCTTTGATATAGACAAAGCTAGGTCTACGTTAGAACACATTCAATCATTAAGTACTGCGGAATATGAGACCTACATTTACGAAAAGCGAAGAGAAATTGTTACGTACCATCTAGCACATAATAGTTTCTTTAAACAGTTTGGCAACAACATAAATTTAGAGAATTGGAACAGTGTTCCGATAATGACAAAACGCCACTTACAACAACCATTAAAAACGCGATTAAGCAATGATTTTTCATCAAAAGATATCTATGTTAATAAAACATCTGGAAGTTCTGGGGATCCGTTTATTTTTGGCAAAGACAAGTGGTGCCATGCCTTAACTTGGGCAGTAATTATAAATCGATTTAATTGGTATAATATTGATTTTAACAAGTCCCGTCAAGGCCGTTTTTATGGAATTCCGCTTAATAAAAAAGGCTATTATAAAGAACGATTAAAAGACTATTTTAGCAATAGATTTCGATTTTCTGTTTTTGACCTTAGTGATAAAGCCTTTGAAAAAACACTGACTAAATTTAAAAACTCAAGTTTTGATTACATCAATGGCTATACAAGTCCAATCGTTCAATTCGCAAAGTTTTTGAGAAAAAAGGCTGTTGTTTTAAGTTCTTTATGCCCTACTCTAAAGGTTTGTGTTGTGACATCTGAAATGCTTTTTGAAGATGATAAAATATTACTTGAAAAACAATTTGGTGTTCCGGTAGTTAATGAATACGGTGCCTCAGAATTGGATTTAATCGCATTCCAAAATCCTAACGATGAATGGCAAGTTAACTCTGAAACACTTTATATTGAAATCTTAGATGAAAAGGACAGGGTATTACCTCTTGGTGAAGAGGGTAGAATCGTAATAACCTCACTCTACAATTGTGCCCATACGTTTATACGTTATGATATTGGAGATATTGGAATACTAAGTAAAAAAAGTACTCTTAAAAAACCCTTATTAGAAAAACTCATTGGAAGAACTAATGATATTGCAATCCTACCAAGTGGAAAAAAAGCAGCTGGATTAACCTTCTACTACATAACTAAAAGTGTTATAGAAGATGATGGAAATGTATCTGAATTTATTATTGAGCAACTAGACTATGACCATTTTATGATAAAGTATGTTAGCCTTTCAAAACTCACCTCAGAAAAAGAAACTCATATTAGAACTGAAATGGAAACCTATTTAGAGCCAAATATCAAAACTACATTTCAAAGACTTAAAAAACTAGAGCGTTCCAAATCTGGCAAACTAAAACAATTTATCTCTCACATAGACAATTGATATGGAAGAATTTATGATAATTACAAGCTATTACCCACCTGAGATAGGTGCAGCTTCTAATCGTATTTATCATTTAGCTGATGGATTAAAAAAAGACTTTAAAGTAAGGATAGTTACACCACTTCCAAATTATCCAACTGGGAAGATATTCCCGGAGTATAGAGGCAAAAAGAAACTAGTTACCCAAAACGAAGGCATTGAAATCAATAGATTATGGATTTATGCTAGCAAATCAAAAAATAAATTTGTGCGATTATTTGCAATGCTGTCTTACAGTACTAGTCTTATCTGGTTTTTCACATGGAACAAAATTCCAAATAAGGTTATCATTCAGTCACCACCACTATTGGTTGCTTTTACTGCAGTGTTTTTTCTTAAGTCAAAGAAAAGAAGGCTCATTCTAAATGTTAGTGATTTATGGCCTAGTGCTGGGTTTGAACTCGGTGCGCTAAAAAAGAATTTTGGGTATTCTGTTTTGAAAAAAATGGAGTCGTTTAATTACAACAGTACAGATGTAATTTTAGGACAGAGTAATGAAATTTTAGAACATGTAAATAAAATTACCTCAAAGCCTGAATTATTCTTATACAGAAATTTCCCTGAAATTGAGAAACAAGATATCGTAAAAACACCTTCTAACTCTAACAAGCTCAAAATTGTATATGCTGGGCTTTTAGGTGTTGCACAAGGGATATTACAGCTGTGCAAAGAACTAGATCTTCAAAATATCGAATTTCATATTTATGGGTCCGGTGCTGAAGAAAACGACATCGTATCATTTATTAATTCAAATAAAGCATCATCGATTTTTTTTCATGGAAGAGTCAATAGAACCGTCTTACATAATGAATTGAGGAAATATGATATAGCTATTATTCCATTACTAAGTAGAATATACGGCTCAGTACCGTCCAAGATTTTTGAATTTGCAAAACTAGGGCTTCCTTTACTTTACTTTGGCGGTGGTGAAGGAGAAACGATTATTAAAAATAATAACTTAGGATGGATTGCAGAAGCCGGGAATTATAAGCAACTAAATTCGATTATTAACTCAATCAATAAGTCTAATTTAACGTTTGAAAAAAGGAAACTTATTCAGAATAATGCCTATCGAAATTTTAACTTAAAGGCACAAATTGATGATTTAAAAAAACTACTCTAATAGGCTTTATCTTCACCTTTTACAGCATTTATAAAAGTCTGTGCTATGATTTTTAGATCTAAAAGTAAAGACCAGTTCTCAATATAAAATATATCGTATTTAACACGTCCTATAATATCTTTATCAGATTCTACCTCACCTCTATAGCCACTGACCTGAGCCAATCCTGTGATTCCAGGCTTTACAAAGTGACGTACCATAAACTTATCAATTTTTTTTGCGTACATGTCTGTATGGCTAACCATATGAGGTCTTGGACCCACCACAGACATATCGCCAAATAACACATTAAAAAATTGGGGGAGCTCATCAATACTTGTTTTTCTTATAAATTTTCCGACTTTCGTAACTCGAACATCACCGCGTGTAGCTTGATATAAATGCGCATCCTCATTTGGCATCATGGATCTGAACTTATAACAATCAAATTCCTTATAATTAAATCCATTTCTAGATTGCTTAAAAAAGACAGGCCCTTTAGATTCCAATTTAATAAGTATTGCAATCAAAGGGGTTAACCAAGACAAAACAAAAACAATTACGATACTTGAGAAGAAAATATCGAATGCTCTTTTGATTATCATATTCGCAGAGTCTTCCAGTGGAATAGTACGAAGCGTTAAAATTGGAATATAATCGTAATACTCATATTTTAATTTCTTAGAATAAATTTCTTTACTATCTGGAATAAACTTAAGTATTTTCAAATTATTGTCAGCAAAATCAACTATATCAGCGATTTGAGAATTAGTTAGTTCTGAAATAGAGCAATAAATTTCATCTATTCTTTCTGTTAGAACATAATTAAAACAGTCCTCTAAATTGGGTTGGTTTTTTTTAAAATTGAAGGTCTTTTTATGCATGTATCCATACTCCGGATTTTTATTAAAAAAATTCTCCAGAGCTATGGTTTTTTTATTAAGACCAAATATTACGGTATTACGGTAATTACCCCCTAAAGACACCCTATACTTTTGTAATAAATAATAGATTGCGAATTTTAGGATTGCAATCAATGAAAAGCAAATCAAAGTATACTTTACAATGGGTCTTGGATAAATATCTAATTCATGATATAACCCAGAAAAAGCAAATACAAAGAGTAAGAATAAAACAAACTGTTTAACAATTAAGGAGAGTATGTTTACAGGTCTCGTATATCTATAGACTTCATAAAATCGCACATAAATAGACAAAAGGACCCAGCCTAAAGACATAAATGCTGAGAAAATAAATGGATCTTTACCCTCTAAAAGATAAATGATGGCAACACCATTAATTACAATTAAATCAATAAAATATGATATCGGCCTTAAATACCCAGAATATCTTCCGTGTTTAAATAAACTCAATGCGTTTTTCTTAATCTTTTTATAAAAATAGAAATAAAGCGGGTTTTATCTAGAAAATATAGGTAAAACTAAAAATTAACTAATGGATTTCGTCATATTATCATCTGAAGTGGACCAAAGAAACTCTCTCATGATTAAAAGATATATTACAACAGAAGTGTTAAGAAAGAAATTTCCTGATACAAAAATGGTTAAACCAATGATAATAAAACATATCATTTGAATTGGCGTAACTTTAAAAACAAAATAACTTGTTTTAAATATCCATAAGTAGAAAATGGTTCCAATTATTCCCAGAAAGTAAAACATATCGAACACTCCCATTTGAGGTCTACTGACGATATTGTTTATCCCACCGAACAGGTAATTTTGTATGCCCCAATTTTCATTGATAAATGGAAGCATCAGTTCCTTTAAAATTAGAGTCCTAGATGAACTAATAGAGCCCATAAAATCAATGTCACTGAAATCTTTCATCTCTATAAAGAAATAATAGAAAAACAAAAGAGTCATTAAAGAAAAAGAAAAGAATAAAATTTTAAATCTTCTAGGAGCATATAGTAGAGCGTAAATAATGAAAATTAATGCAAAAAATAAATACAACGACTTAGTGCCAACAAAAAGAATACTTACAAAAACTATAATTCTATAAGTAGAATTAAACAGTGCTATACTATATCGAAATAAATAGTAAACAACTGTTATTGCATAAAAATAGGTTGACGTCGCCGAAGTAACTAATAGACCGTTATATCCAAATCTAGTCCCAGGATAGGTTTTAAAGTAATGTATCCCAAATACGAGTCCACATATAATTAACACACTATTAAAAAAAACAATCTTTTCAAAATTTCTAAAAAGTAAATTCCTAAAATTAATACCAATTCTAAATTCATTTACATATAACAAGAGTACTATTGGGAATAAATATCTAAAGAAATTTAAAGTAACAACTTCATTAAAACTGGGATCTAAATTGGCCTGGCCAATACTAAAAAATAAAGGCATTAGTGCAACAAAATAAAGTCGCTGTTTGCTAACTGTGCCATTTTTAAGAATTGCAAACAGTGCAAATAACACAATAATTACTTTTACAACTTTTACAATTGGTGAATTAAAGTTATAGTGAAATATGAAGAGTTTGTTTAATGCTTCTACCAAATAAAATAGCCAAAGCACCACAATCAAAAAGTAATTTTGAATATAAAGATTATTTATCTTCATTGTTCACTAGCTTAACGTTGCTTATTTCTGAAGAATAATGTTTCAACAAAACAATAGAGACAATAATGGCATAATACTGTATTCCCAGGGCTCTTTCGAATAGGCTCTCAGTAAGGGTTGCAAAAACAACATTCAGAAATAAAAGCAAATAAAAATAGTATTTATTCTTTATCAGAAAAGACATAAAACTTACAATTACAAATACAAAAATCAGCCCGCCAACCAATCCATAGGCAGCCAAATATTCAAAAAATTGATTGTGAGAATTTAACTTTTTATTCACCGCGATCTGATCATTCATCTTACGGTACTCTTCAATTTTCATCTCTAAATCATCACCTAAACCAACTCCAATTATTGGACTCGTCTTAAAAATATTAAAAGAAGCTTCTAATCTTTTAAATCTTCTGTCTTCTATATCCTCGTTATCCGATAGTCCCAACATGTGATACATTTTCAACCTATAATACTGTGAGGGGTGATAAATGATGGCTATGACAGATATAGACAATAGAATAAAAACTGCAGCTACGAATTTCCACTGCTTCTTATAGATGAAAAACGCCAAAGAAGATATTACAATAAAAAACATTGTATTTCTTGCTGTAAGATTAAAAAGGAATACTAATAAAAATAGAATCAGAAAATAAATAAAGAATTTTGATTTTTTGCTTAGGCTTTTATTATAATAGCTCTCTTTAAACATAAATATTATACTTCCGCATATTAAAATTCCTAGATAAGGAGGGTGCAGATCTAATAATTCCGTTAAATACGAACCGCTTTTTTTCCAACCAAACATTTGATTTTTTGGTAAGGCATTAGGTTCTAGGGTTAAAATTATATTACCCCAACATATAATAGCGCTTAGAATACAACCTATGGACAAAGCCCAAAAAAGCCTTCTTTCGAATTTTTGAAAATCAAAGTTATCCTTGCACCTAATAGACATAATTGCCGTCGGATATAATAAAAAAGGCATAGCTCTAGTGAGTTCTTTCAAGCCTAACTTAAAATCGGGAGTGTAGACTAAAGTTACAAGTCTTAAAAAGAAAAGTAACCCACTGAAAACTAAAATGAATTTTAGAGCAGACTTTAATTGATTAATGCATGATTTGTTAAAAAATACACTTAACAATCCTGCCCCCATCATAATACCGAAAAACCAATGGTTTACGGTTTGATATATCGGAAGTGTAAAAACTCCAAGAAAAAGAGAATATGTGCTAACTGTCTTAAGATAGGACAACATTAAAAACTAGTTTTTATCCATAGGTATAATATAATAATTATATAAAGCTGTTTTTCATAATTTACTTTGCCCGATCTATGATTGTTAAACATCTCTTCTATATAATTTACATTAAACAACTCCGAAAACAACCCGTTATCATTCTTAATTTCTTTAAGAAAATACTCGCCAAACTTACCCTTAAACCAAACTTTTCGAGGTGTATAAAAAGCTTTTTTCTTTCTATGAACAATTTCTTTGGGTAAATGTTTCTCTGCTAATTTTTTATGAAGAATCTTATTTGCCTTAAGATTAACCTTATACTTACTAGGCAATGATTCTAAAAACTTTATAAGTTCTACATCTAAAAATGGAACTCTGAGCTCAATCGAATTCTGCATAGAAATTTTATCCGTATATAACAATAAGTCATCTGGTAAGTTCATTCTAGCATCAAGATTCATCATTACCTCAGTAACACTTTTATCTTCAATTTCGTAATCTTCAATTCTTGATGATATAATATTATCAGATATGTCCTTTTCTACTAGCTTTCTTGAATTAAAAATTCTATTCATCATGTCCTCATCAAAAAACGATGTAGACTCTTTAATCTGAGCAGTACTATTTTCCGAACTTATAGATTTAAATAATCTTCTTAAATCATCGTTTTTAATATTGGAAATAGATTTACTTAACTTTCCAGTTAATGGAATTTTTCTGATGTTACTAATAAAATTTTGAGCTCTATATTTTTTATAAC